>Ga0187217_1001336_pt1 | contig 10265 bp, 11 predicted proteins | sample 15SPOviralmetaG_FD_130165 | JGI IMG/M metagenome (GOLD analysis project Ga0187217, IMG submission 130165) | Marine viral communities from the oligotrophic San Pedro Time Series (SPOT) site, San Pedro Channel, CA, USA - 15 SPOT_SRF_2010-09-15... | ecosystem: Environmental > Aquatic > Marine >... | reverse complement strand
ACTTTCCTGAAAATAATGATATCAATCCATGGGGAACAAGATCTTCTGGAGCTGGAGCAGCGGATGATTCTGCATATGAATTTTCAAGCCAATTATTTTTCATATCGAAAAAAGCTAACGAAACTAAAGAATCTATAGAATATGAATTAACTTCATCTTTAGATGTAGAAAATGTGATGATACCTAATCGAACAATATTAGGTAGTTATTGTTCTTGGTGTTATAGAGGAGAAGGGTGTTACTTTACAGGACCAGCAGTTTCAACGGAATTAGATGATGAAAATTTTATGATGGGGCCAGGGCAATCGTATGAAAACAGCGCTGCCTTAAATAAGGTCAGAGGGAGAAGGGCGGCTCGTAGCGGAGGCAATTCAGTCATTGGTGAATATGATTATACTCAAGAAATAGCAGATTGGACTATAGGAGCACAATACCGAGCAGGAGACTTAGTTAAAACTCCTCCTAGCTCAAGCGGAGGTGGTTTTATGGAGGGCACAAAACAAATACAATTAGGAGGTGACGGAAGATTGGTACAGAAACACGACATAACTGTTTGGGTCTGCATTGCTGATAATACTGCGAGCTTGTCTAACGCTCCAGAAAAGAAATCTGGTAATTGGGTAGCTGATCAGTGCTCCAAAAGTATAGACGCTTGCAGAATGAGATTTAATAATAAATATACAAAAAATAAAAGCATAAGATTTGGGGGCTACCCTGCGACAGAAGGATATGAAACTGATTCTCAATAGAATAAAAACTCATGCTTTGAGTAAGATCAAAGAGGAAGTTTGCGGCTTTATAGTAGAAGTAAATGACCAGCTCTTTGTCAAAGAATGCAAAAATGTCTCTTCTACCCCTGATTTGAAATTTGAAATTCATCCAGAAGCTTACTTAGACGCTAAATTAAATTCGGATATTTTAGCTATATACCATAGCCATCCAAATGACTCATCATTTTCAGAAGCTGACAAAATCATATCAAGAATGAATTGTTTGCCGAATGTATTGTATATAAATTCAAAAGACAAATTTGAAGCGTATTATCCTGATTTGTGTAAAAAATATAGAATCGACAAAATAAAGGAGTTGATAAATGGTTGAAGTATATTTACATGGCATTTTTGAAGAAGTTTTTGAACAAAAATATACTTTTGAGCTCGAATCCGTACAAGATGTTATCAAGGCTATAGATGCCGTTGAGGGCAATTTTATGAATTTTTTAGCTAAAAATTTTGACCAAATGGAATTTACTATATTAGTTGATAAAAAAATATTATCTATTGAGGACGCTAATATTAAAAACTTTAAAAGAATAGATATAATCCCCGCAATAAAAGGTGGATTGTTTTGGTTTTTTGTGGGGCTTTTTGTATCAATTGGCGTGGCTGTAATTATGGCGTCAGCTTCCGTTCAAGCTCCTACTATGGATAATGCTTCGACTCAATCAGCTAAAACTAAATCTTATTCTTTTCGGGGTGAAACAAATGTAGAAAAACAAGGTAGCCCTGTGCCTGTTGGTTATGGAGCTTTAAGAGTTGGTAGTTATGTTGTAGGTAACCAAACATGGAACAGGAATTTATTTAGATGATCGATGTAAAATTTCACGGACCTTTAGAAAAAACTCTTGGCAGAAAAAAATACAAGAGCATAGAGGAGTTAGAATTTTTTCTAGCATATAACATTTATCCGTCTAAAGTTATTAAAAAAGAAGATTCTTACATTGTTGTGCCTTTAATATCTGGTGGAGGTGGAAAAGGTAAGGGTCAAAAAGCTCCCGTTCCATTGCTGAAACCTCCGTCTCCTGGAGAAAATGCTTTACAGAGTTTTTCCCAGTCTGAAGTTGTAGATTTGATTTGCGAAGGCCCTATAGAAGGATTTTGCGACTCAAATGGAAATCTAGTTAGTGGGCCTGAAATAGCAAAAGGAGTTTACCTTAACGGCACGGTTGTGCAAAACCAAAATGGAACATATAATTTTAGAAAATTAGCATTAAATTGGGTTCCAGGCGACCATCAAGGCATAGACCATAATCGGCACACTTGGTCTAGAACAAAAATATACAATACAGCTAGCATATCGCAGAACTTAGTTGGGCCAAATATGGCAACTCCTGAATAAATGTAAAAATGATTGATTTAATTTTTAATTTTTTGATAAATTCAACAGATGGCGTAATGCAGGCGTTCCTCTTTTTCTCCCCTGCAATGTATGAGATGCTTTTTAAGAAAAAAGGCAAAAAAACTAGCGAAAGCGAAGCTGCATCATGGTTTCAAAGTTACGGTTCTCATATTGGATTTTTTATGGGCGAAGCTAGCTCTGAAGTTATTGATAGAGCTAAAAGATTTGGGTACGCTGCTAGCCAAGTAGAACATGGATCAGACATCAGGTATCACACAAGTCAAAGAAATTTTACTTCATGGAGTCCTGGTTATTCAGAATTTAGCGAAGGAGGATTTCCTGTTAGTCATACTATCACAAATCCTGAAGTAGACTTTGCATACGTAACAATTTCAATAGATAATTTAAGAGATACTGTTGATCATGGCGCAGGCCATGGAGATATAGGAGCTATGACAACAGCAAGAGAGCATAGAGTCGGATTTTGCGTGGAAATTGGAATCAATGGACTGACTGATGCAGAAGCTCAATCCGCTGAGTTCATTCAATGGTTGAACTATCATGGCCTACAACAAACCTCTTCATACCCTAGAAAAACAATAACCAGAAACTATTTCGTACAAGGTTTAGTGAATGGCGGTAGTTATTTAATTGATGTTGGAAGGCAAGAATTTAACAGCGCTGGATTTCAAGATGGCTTTGGTGAATATAATCAAGCATCTAGACCTATGGCATCTTTAGAAGATGGCTCTGATCCTGGCGCAGTTTACGACGCTGAGGGGCTTGAGGGTACAACTGTAGACCAGTCCATCCCTCATGATTATGACCCAGGCCAAGATGGCGGACCTGGATTAGGGTTGAATAGATTTCAACAATTCACAGATAATTCTTTGAGAAGTGCTTTCGAGCAAGGTATGCAGACGTTTTTTTTACCGATGAGAGATGCAAATAATTCTTACAATTGCTGGAAAATGCCTCCTTCAATCGCTGGTAAAACTAGATTTATAAAAGTAACTAGAACGGGTAGAGAGTTGATATCTCCAATTATGCAATCGCAAATATCATTCAAGTCTTGCACTGAAATTATCGACGAAAAACTAGCCTATCCATATAGCGCTGTCATCCAGCAATCCTTTAACTCTAGATATTTTACATCTAAACCTGAAAGAAGTTATCATTTAAGATTAAAAAAGATTTTAATCCCCGCTAATTATACTCCTGATAATAGAAACGTTCCAGGATCAAACGTTTATTCTGGTAATTGGGATGGGACATTCAAGTACGAATGGTCTGATAATCCAGCTTGGGTATTATACGATTTAATGACTAATAACAGGTATGGAATTGGAGCTTATTTAGACATTAATAAAATAGATAAATGGACTCTTTACAAAATAGGAAGATATTGTGATGCGGTAGATGATAGTGGGAATTTTGTAGGCGTAGATAATACTTATAATGGAAAAGAGCCTCGTTATACATTTAACGCAATAATTAGTAGAGAAGAAGAAGCTTATAATTTACTTAAAACAATATCAGAAACTTTTCATGGAATGGCTTATTGGGATGGTAGGGGAGTTTCAATTTCTTTAGATGGTGGAGGAAATGCTGTTTCATTTACGAGTTTTCAAAGTGGAACAAGTTATAGCGTCGGTCATGTTGTCGAATTTCCACACTCAACATTTAATTTTTATGAGAAAACAGCTTCTGGGGGAAATAACATTAAGCCAGGTTATGATAATAATTGGCAGTCTTATTGGAAAAAAGTGCCTGGTTTGCAAATAGATGAGCCAGCTATAAATTTTACTAACACTAATGTAGAAGGAGGCACTTTTGCGTATTATACATCATCTAAAAGCACTAGATATACTGTCGCTAGAGTTGGTTATATGGATAAAAAAGATAATTTCCGCAAAAAATATGAATACGTAGAAGATAAACAAGGAGTCAAAGAATTAGGAATAATTAAAAAGAATTTAGAGCCATTGGGTTGTACCTCTAGAGGTCAAGCTAGGAGAATGGGTAGATGGTTTTTCTTAACTTCAGCGATGAACACGGAAACTATAACCTTCACGACAGATTATAGAGCAGTCTTTCTTAAGCCTGGTAACATCATTAGTGTTAGCGATAGTTTGAAAAACACTAATCAATCTATAGGGAAAATTATAGAAATAAAAAATCAAGATACTCTAGTTTTAACGCATCCAATATCATTAAAAACTCAAGAAGCTGGAAATTTATCTAACAGAGAATATTTTAATATAATTATAGGTAATATAGATCCAAGCTTTGATGTAAATTTTTTAGATCAAAAAGGAGCGGTTTCAGCTCAAGATATTGAAGACTTGAATAAAGCGCAAAGAATAGAAGGTACAGTTTATCCTGCTGACGGGTCTTCCGAAATTACAAACGAAATTAAAGTAAAAAACTCCAGTGGGTCTTTCATTAATTTTACAACAGATATTCAAGATAAATACAATAACGATAGTTTAGAAGTTGTTTTAAAGGGGGCTGATTGGGCTTTGGTTGCTCCAAGCGATGGAAAAGCATATGTAGATGCTTGGAAAGAAAGAAAGTATAGAGTGCAGTCTATAGAAGAATCTTCTCAAGGCAAGTACGTAATTTCTGCAGTTCATTTTGATGAAGAAAAGCTTTCTTCAATGGATCAAACATTTCCTGTGATAACTCCAGAGTTTGATATAGAAATCGGCAACGCCTCTGAAGCTGTTAATGTAGGATCACCTGTTATAGAAAAATTTACTTATAAAAAAACTGATCCATTGAGTTTTGATTGTAAATTTTATACAAATGTTGATGAAAAAAATTTAACGAATGTCACAAGCACTCTTCAATTGATATCTCCATTGGGAGTTGTAACTGATTATAGTTATTTAGTTGGAGCGGGGGCTGGAGCAAAAAAAATTACTATACCTACTTCTGTCGCTAAATCGAGCTCTGCCGCCTCAGGGGTGTGGACAGTTATTGTCTCAACAAATGCTCAAGTTAAATCAAGCGGACAAAATAAAAGCTCGGCAAGTAGCTCTCTGGCGACTTTAATAGAAGACCAGCAATTTTCTCCTAGCGCAAACCCTCAAGTTTCGAATTTTGGGCTTTATTTTGATGGGCAATATACAACTAGTGAAGCATTCGTCACTCAGGCCAACCAAACTTTTGGTTTGCAATGGTCATATACCGATATTAATTTAAATTCTACTGTTTATACAAATTATGTAGAATTAATTAGCCAAAGTACATTTTTTCAAGGATTTAAAGTTGGCCTGACATATTTATCTGGCACTACGCCTCAAAGCAGCCAAATTAAATGGATACATGATAATAATAATTTATTGCGAAATTTATCTTTTAATTTTAAATATGACGAAAGATACAAATTAGTAACAGATTCTAGTAATAACTTTTTGTTTGCATTCCCAGCTCTCGAAGATAAAAGAGATATAGCAGTTGTTGTACAGGCAGTAGCTAAAGCTGGGGGTATACTGAGAAGATCAACTTATCAGTATTTTAAAATTTATAATCAACAATCTGCGTATACAAGTGAGTTAACCTCAACAGTGGGTAAATTTATATTAGATGACACTTTATTTTTTGATTTAGATAGAGATAAAAGTATTCATATTTTTACTACTAATGATGAGGGCGAGCAAGTGGAGCAGGAAATTACTAATCATCAGGATATTCCTGATGGCGCTAGATGGAATTATGTACAAGAATTGACAGATGCAGGTTATACCGATTTAATTGATATATATAGTCCAGATCAAACTACAGAACTATATGCTAGAATTAAAGATAGAACAATTAATGCATTTAGGCCTAACCGACTGACATCCAGAAGCTTTTCCTGGGGCTTTGGCAGAAAAATGAATATTTTTAACTTATTTAAAAATAGGTCTTCAAATTATTTTGCTCCTATTTCATTCGATAATATAGCTTTAATAGCTGAAGAGTATGAGGAAAATGGCTCGCAATACTTTCCTCCCGCAGCTACAGACGCAGTGAATACTCACTTCAATAATTATATAGCTATAGCAGCTCAAAAAGTTGATGGTGTTGGCGATTCAGAGATGGCAGCTCAATTAGGTACATGGAATCCAACCTCTCTTGTCATGAATGACAGTAACAAAGGAGTTTTTCAGGCCAATCTTCCCGAAGAAGCAGGCGCAAACACCTTAGTCGGCATTAACTCTATTTCAATCGACGTAAGCGGTGACGCGGGTTCATATTTTACAAAAAATGTCGGCAAGAATATTTTGTTCGTAGGAGAATCTCCAGACTTTACTCCAACAGTTGATAATATATTAGCAGAAAATAATTCTTCTTCTTTTGAGATTAACTTTGATGATTCGGCAGAAGAGGGCATAAACAGTGACGCTTCATACTATTTCAAAATTAGAGTATATGATGCCCATGATTGGAAAAATAGTCTATTTGAAGAATTAGATAAATTAAATGAAGTTCCATATCAGGAAATTAATTTCGGCAATACAGGATACATGATCATTAGTGAGGATGACTTGCAAGTTGGAGACGAAGACGAAGAGGAAGCAGAGCAAATAGCTCAGTTAGGACAAAACTTTTTACCAATGGTTGGAGATCAAAGGCTTGTTGGGATGAAGCAATTTAGAGAAGGGATGATTATAGGAGGAACGAATACATGGGAAATTGATGATGGAGCATCAAGTCATCCAAATTCTTTTGTTAAATATCCGCTTGCTACTCATACTAACTATCAAGGTAGCCCCGTCGGCATTGGACAATATAATCTTGAAAGCTTAGTTAGTAAAACTTATTCTGATTTAAATGGAGAAGGTGACAGCTCTAATTCTCTTAGTTCTACTAAAGGCAGTCTAGATTCAGACATGCTAGATTTTTATGTGAATATTAAAGGAATGAACTTAAGATGTGTTGAAGGCGATGGAGGTAACTACGATGGTATAGGAGGAATGATATCTGGCTCTGTAATTAAAACAGCAGGTTTCGAGGCAGGCCAAATAGTAACTTTTGCAAATGAACCAATGATAGGGGACTCTCCAATGTCTAGTTATTTTTCTGAAGGAGAAGGTGTATCTGGAAAAATAGAAGATGCCTTAAACTCCACAACTATTTTTGATAATAAAATACAAGATACAGATTTTACTAAGGACTTAGTTATATCTGGAGATTCAAGATTAAAAGTTGAAGACGGTAATCTTCATATAGAAGTTAATGGTATATGGTATAAAATTATACCTGATGGCACATCTTAACCTTTAAATGTAGATTCTATATCTTCTAATAATTTAATTTTTTCTGTTTTAGAAAGACTATTGTATTTCTTCTTTAGCTTTTTGAAAACTCTTTTATGTTCTTCTGAAGAGCCGTCGTAAGAAATTAATTTTTTAATTAATAAAGCTTTTTGCTTATTCACTCTTTTCTTCTTCTTTAGGAATTAAATTATTCAATGTAGAAATAAGAGAGTCATACTTATCGATTTCTTCGATAATTGCTTTAATTGTTTCACTCAAATCTCCATGCTCGCCGACACCTACAGGCGAATTAAGCATTACATTTAAGTCTGCAATTTTTTGATCCCTTAAACCAACGTATTGAGAGTAAATTCCTCTAAGGTAAACTTCTTTCATTATAACTTTCCTCCTTCTGAGTATTTAATACATAAACAAATGCAGTAAATTGCTGCACCAATTAAAATCAAGTAACCTTCAAATTCTGAATTGTCCATGTATATAATTATAGTAAAAATTATGTAGAATGTCAAGTAGTATTTTTAAAAAAATGTGTAATAATACTTATATTAACTACTTTAAATTTTAAAATATTATGCCAAGCGAAATATCAGCAGGAACAAGTTCAATAACAATTACTGTATCAAGCGCTACAATACCTAGCGACACCGCACTAAGTAATATAAGCATAACTCCTTATATAAATTCACACTCAGTTGGAGCAATGAGCGTTTCAGATTATGCAACGTTCGACTCAAGCGTATTATCGTCTACCAAACCTAGCGTCGGACATTGGTCAGGCAATGCAGGAGCGAGCAGTTATGTTGATTCAATATCTCTAGAAGCTACCGCAATTTCTGATGCTGGCGGAGGGCAGACAAGTATAACAGTAGCTATTGCTAATGACTTGGTTGCCGCTCCTTATTTCAGCAATAATCATAAAATTCAATTCGGAACTCCAAGCGTAAGTGCTGGTGGAGGTGGCGACCCTCATATGAAGCCTATTTTTGGAAAAGATTATACTATCTAAATTCATGCCTTAATAGGCGCCAGCGATCTGAGTCTATAGTTTTTGACCCTTCATTGATAGCAAAAAGCATATCCACTATTTCTTCTACTGAATTGTAAATGTATTTATGAGGAAGCATTCCTAGCATCCAGAGTGGAGTTTGAGACTTGCCGCCTTCCATACTGATAAAGATAGGTTTTTTCATTCTTACCGCAGTAACAATTTCTTCGGCACTGCCCCAAGACGCAACCGTTGGAACTAAATGAGCAATAATAAAATCACTTCTATCGACCAAGTTTAAGTCATACGCTCGCACAGTCTTCATTCGTTGAGCAACTCTGTCATATTGCTTGGTTTTCATCCATGTTTCCATTTCGATTCTAGAAGCTTCATCTTCTTCAACATCTTTCATGAACGGCTTTTCGTATGGATCAAAACAAGTGACATCAATTTCACTGAGTTTTTGAGTAATTTCAGATCTCCAATTGCGCCCACTAATATATTGCATGTGTCCAACCAAATAAGTTTTAGTTTTTTCTAGAATATTTTTCATATTATAAATATAATATATATACATACAATTGTCAAGTAAAATGATTAATAGCAACCCAGAGGAAATGAATTTAATAACGATATTTATGGATGTGAGTAAAAGTCCAGAGCAGACTTGTAAAGAAATTAATTTTGAAGGTTGCGAACAAATGAAAAGAGATTATCTTTCTGAGGTTAATACTCCTGGAGGGTGCTCATCATGCAGAAAGGCTAGTGTGAGGAGGAAGTATACTTCTTTTATAAAACCTCGAATACAAAAATGATTAATTATTTATTAATTTATATAGCTTGTGTTTTGTTTGTTTCTAATGTTATTGCTGTATTAGAATATACTAATTTAAAGCTGTATATACTATCATTGTTTGTGAAAGAAGAAGTATATACATTAGATGATTTACATGATTATATAATTGATAATTGGGGTAAGCTGGGAGAACTATTGAGCTGCCCCTTATGTTATGGCACTTGGTTGTCTTTGTTTGCTTCTTTGTTTTGTTGTTGGTTTTTTAATTTAAATATAATTTTTGCTGGCTTTAGTATGTTTTCTGTGCCTAGTCTAGCATGTTTAATAAATAAAAAAATAAAATAACTAAATTAAAATTTGCTTATAATTTTCTAGGTAGCGTAATTGATCTTTAGATATAACTCCGCCTAAGTATTCTTTAACTTTTGGGTTATTTTTAAAAAAGTTTTCTTTGAATTGCAAGTTGAGGCCTCTGTCGGGAAAATCAACTTTGAGTATTAAATCATCAAGATTAATTTTTGCAGTTTTAATGGGTCCGCTATTGCCTTTTTTAAAAGTTTTATTGACTAAATATGATTCATCTTTATTGAGGCATCCTACCCACCCTCTATTATAGTTCACTTCCCATTCTATACTTTTATATTGTATCCAAATTTTAATAAAATATTGACCTGGTTGTTGTATATTGTTTTCGACATGTGCAGGAAGGTCGTCAATTTTTGCGTTTATAATGTAATCACCTCCTTGCATATAGGCGATATAATGAGGATTAACGTCGGTCATAGATAAAAATATTTACAGAGTTGGGTGTGGGTTATAAAATAAATTTGGTGGACGTGGCGGGAGTCGAACCCGCGTCTTTAAATTTTCTGTAGATATACGCCTACAAGTTTAGTTAATTTTTTTTACAGTTATGATATTAACATCCAACTTCTTGTTTCAATTATTTACAGTTTGTGAAGCAAGAAAACTTTTTCTGTTTTGCAGATTGATGACCCCGTAGTCCTTTTATCTGCGTCAAAGGTTACGAGGTAGCAGAACTAAGCTGCTAGGGCAAGCTTTTTAGCTTTAAGGCCGAAAGCTTTAACACGGTTTTTGT
>Ga0187217_1001335_pt1 | contig 10275 bp, 8 predicted proteins | sample 15SPOviralmetaG_FD_130165 | JGI IMG/M metagenome (GOLD analysis project Ga0187217, IMG submission 130165) | Marine viral communities from the oligotrophic San Pedro Time Series (SPOT) site, San Pedro Channel, CA, USA - 15 SPOT_SRF_2010-09-15... | ecosystem: Environmental > Aquatic > Marine >... | reverse complement strand
CTTCAATATCAAGCTTTTCAGACAATACTTTCAATCTCTCTACCTGGTTCTCAGATAAACCTTCTGAAAGTTCGTCAAATTTTTGTTCTGCTTTGAAAGTTTGAATTTCTTTTTGTAATTCAATGTTCTCATTTACGAGATCATTTGCTTTCCCTTCCAATTCAGAAACTGTTGTTTCTAATGTATTCACAACGTCAACTGATTCTTCAGAAACAGATACGTTATGTTCTACGAATAAGTTCTTAAGACCTGACATTAATGATTCCGCCATCTCAACCTTAATTCCAGATTCGATTGCGATTTCATTCTCAGACATCCACTCAGCTACAACGTAATCTAAATACTTATCAACATTTTCAGTAATAGTATCTAATTTCTCAGTTACTGATTCTTCCAATGCTTCGTCTAAAGATTTAGTTAACTCTTCGCGAATTGCTTCAGTTCTTTTATTTACTTCTTCGTTTAAAGCGGCTTCAAATACAAGACTAATCTTGCCTTTGAATTCTTCTGATAGATCTTCGCCTTCAATGATAGATTCAATTGAAGATTCTACAACTACTTCTTCTACTGTTTCAACTTCAGCATCGGCTTCTGTTTCTTCAGCAGTAGGTACAGGCTTGCCTGCATCGCCTTGGTCAGGTGTTACTTTCTTAGCGTCAGCAACTCCTTTTGGCTCGTCAGTTGTTGTCTTCTTCAGCTTGTCCTTTTTACCTTCTCCACCTTCAGGTGTTACAGCATCAGGGACCATTGAGACTCCATCATCAGCAACGAATTTTTCTTCTACGTTTGCCATTATTTTTCTCCTTTAAATTTGTCTTTATAATTTACAAATATCTTTATAATAAACTTTACTGTTTTTATTTATAAAAAGTTAATTTCTCAAAGTACGGATGAATGATTCAAACATTCTTGTTGCCGTTGCTTCGTCAATAGTTCTTACTACTCTGTTAACCTTTTTCTCGACTTCCTCTTGGATATCTTGAATAACTTCTTGAGCTCTCCAATTACCCGAAGCGATATCGTAGTAATATTCTACGTTCTCCATGATTCCATTTACGAACGCGTTTGGTGCTGAAGGGTCAGTAACAATATCAACAGTAGAAAGGTGGAAATCCTTCTGAACTTCCATTACTCCATTTTTACCTGCCTTGACCGAACCAAGACCTCGAGTTGAAACTCCGATCTTTACTCCTTCGTCTAATAGGCTTTTAACGATTTCCCCCATAGGTGTTGATAAGATTTTAGCCTTACCATAAAAATCGTTGCCATCTCGCTTCATTTCAGTAATTAGATGTGAAACGCGATCCCCGTTGATTTGTGGACCATCAGGGTGACCTAGTTCTCCAAGAGCACGTTTAGTTTCAATAAACTCTTTTTGATAACGAGACATTTCGTTTTCTAAAGTTGCACTTGGATAAATTCTTCCATTGCGATTTTTAATATCGCCTTGCATGAAAATTCCTTCGATGAAATAATTCTTCTTGCCGTCTTCTTTGGCTTCTGTAATTACCTCAACTGAATCTTCTGTATATTCCGTGATTAAATTCATTGTAGATTCTCCTTCGCAAATGTAAGGATTTCGTTATAACCTGCTTCATCCGCGATTAAAACGTTATACATTTCGGTTGTGTTAGTTTCATTTAATTCATCAAACATATTATTTAAAATAGTAGCATCTTCTTCTGATACTTCAATTACTGATTCATTTTGTAATTGAAACTGACCAGCTTCGATTGATTCATAAGCTGCTGTATACATCTTTGCTGCTGATAAAGGTTTACCGTTAACCATTTGGTCACCTTTACTATAAGCATACAATGATTTAACATTAGAAAATACTTCTGCTAATTTATTCTGCCACCATTCTTCAGGATCTTGTCCTTCCATTTTTAGATATTCTTGGATTTCTTCAGTAGCATAACAAATGAAATGTAGTTGTTTCATCATCATAGGAATTTCTTGTTGGGGACTCTCAAGAAGTTCTTCCTCTGTGGAAACTTTATTTAACATTTCTTTGAATGTCATTGATAATGTTTTACCATTACTATCTTTAATAGTGACTGATGTTGGACCTGTTTTAGGTTTACCTTCACCTTTTAAAACTTTTTTCTTTTGTACTTCAGGTTCAATTGTTTTAGCAGAATCTGTATCGGATTCTTTTGTTGTTGCTTTCTTAACAGGTTTCTTCTCAGCATTTAGCTTATCACCTGAACAACCGCCTTCCTCAATACCTTTAATCTCATTACCACAGCAAGAACATTCTTTACCGATTTCTTCAACCTTATGTTCTCCACCACAGTGATCGCAAGAATCGTCACAACCACAAGAAGCCTTTAAACCTTCTTCCATTGATTCGTCATCCTTTTCGTCTTTCTTTTTATTGACTCCAAGAATTTCTGTAATTGATTTCTTTTCTTCGGCAACTTGTTTACCTGCACCTGCACGTTGAGGTAATGTATTGTCTACTTTAGTTTTATATGCTAAGTCGTAGCTTGAATCGCCTTCTTGGTCAGCACGTCGCTTATTATCACTATTATCACCTCTTCCTGGTATTTCACCTGTGAAAATGTGGTCAGGAGCAACAGGGTGCTTTATCACCTCAATCGTATGTTGGTCCTTAAAGCGTCTTTCTTCAGGTGATTGCGGCTGGGCAACTTCTGAAACGAGATCTTTAAAATTTTTCATGTTTAGTCCCTAGTTTTATTTACACTATATTTATTTATATTATTAAAATGCATCATCATCTGCATGTCCACCTTGAGCCTTTTCATCTGCAATTTCATCTTCCATTCTTTGCGCGTCTTCTTCAGACATCTGCAGAATATTTTGAGTAATCCACTGATGAGAGAAATACTTTCCTGTGTAATCAGATACATCTCTTAAAGTATTCAATCTTTCTCTCAGAATCTCAGCTTCCTTCAATTCCTCAAAATAATTATCCTTAACAAAATCATAACGGATATCATTACGTATTTCGTTAAATTCCTCAGGTGTTAAAATTCCTTTTAGAATCAATTGCTTCTCTAATGCCATATTGAATATCCATGAGAAGCGTGCACGGATTCTTCTAATAAATTTACCAAACTTCAGTTCATCACGAGTAATCTCTGATGTTCTACCAAAGGTTGCCATTGCTTCAGGTTCTAAACGTGATAAGGGTACTTTCAACGCTTTATATAATTTACGTTGAAAATACTCTAGGTTTTCGTTACTACTCAATCCTGGTGCATTACCTCCTGCGAGGGTATCAACTTCAGTTGACCTTTCTCCACCACGACGAGGGAACCAAAAGTCCTCAGTCATTGTTAGCATTTTTCTCGAGTCAGTAATCTGTCCTGACTCAGAGTTGTATTGTAATTTGTTTTTATGGCGAGCCATCATATCTCTAAGATATTGCTCTGCCTTATTCTTTGGCAAATTACCTACATCAATATAAAATATTCTTCTTTCAGGTGCTCTTGTTAACGTGTATATTACAACAGCATCTTCCAACATGCGCAGCTGATTTAAAGCCTTGCCTGCTGGATGTAAATGAGATAATACTAAACTATTATTCTCATTCATTAATCCTGAAGTAACGCGGGCTACCGCATCCTTCGAAATTTTAATTCCAGATGTACTACTTGCCGGAGTACTTGTTCCGCCAACAGCAGTATTCTGAAATCCAGTTTCTGAATACATGTAATACTCGTTTTTAACTTTCTTAACAGGTATTCCTGAATGTTTATCTTTCTGCTTCTTGTCAACTTCTCGTATTAATTTTAGTTTACGAGGGTCAACATATCTTAACTCTAAAACTCCCTTCTTTACATCCTCAGGGTCAATAATAATATGATAATTTAATCTACCATCAACGTAGAATTTATGAAACATATCATACGCATTGTTTGTAAAGTCAAATAATGCAAGTATGTTATCAAATTCTTTAACAACAGTTTTCTTTACTTTATCTGATAACTGTGTTTCTCCTAAGGAGATTTCAACAACTCTATCATTTGTATCAACACTAATTGCCTCATTCACAATATCATCAATTGCTTGAGAAACTTCAGGCTGCATTGCCATGTGACGATATCTTGTAATAAGTTCGGATTCCGTTTTAGCGGAACCTTCCATATCAAGTATCGTATTATAAAATCCACCGAGCGCATTACCAACTGTAATCGCTCCATCATCATTAGAGGGTTCGGCAAACGAAACTGGAATTTCGTTCTCTTCCTCAGCCCTCTTTATATCAAAGCCAAAAATTTTCAAAATATCACCTATTATTTAATTATGTAGTAGGAATTCCAGTATTACCTTCAACTGTCCAAAGATCATAGTCGAAGCCTACTGTAAATTCCTGAATCCCGGCAGCTGTATCCCAACCCATTGCCATTGAGCTAACAGATGTTGGGAATAATCCTTCAAATTTATATGTTCTAAGAGGATCTCCATTTTTACTGTAATGTGTAATTAGCGCGTCAGTTTTATAATCTTGAGGTAAGCCGGATATATTTCCTTCGTGTGAATTGATTGAATTCATCCATGCTTCCATGGAATTACGAATTGAATAATCCTCATCATTAATTACTGTCACTTCCCAAGTAGCGAATGTTCTATCTCCTGCATATGCAACCTGTCTTCCAAAATAGTTAACTTTATAAGAAGCTATATCGGAAGAAGGAATGTTTGCACCTTTAACCATGAATGGAATTTTGAAATCAGCCACAGGGTCAACAGGGTTTAAAATTTGCACTTGGAAAAGATTAGCTCGAGCACCACCACCAGTTAACTGGGATTTGAACTCATTTATGTTAAACGCCATTCTTATTCTCCTTTATTTAATAATTATTTATTATGTTAGTGACCCAACGATTTCATCAAACTCTACACCGCTTCTTGTTGCCACGAAAGTTAATTCGATGACGTTAATTGAACGTGCAGGTTTAATAAAGATATTAGCTCTGAACTTACCTTGGTCAATAACCGAAGGTGTATTAACAGTTGTATCAGAAACTACTCTAAAATCAACAATTCCTCTTTTACCTTGAATGTCTCTTAAGAATGGTTCAACGATTCCTTTAAATTGTGATTGAGTAAACTCATCATTCAATTCAAATAAGAATCCTTCAGCAGCATTAGCAATTGCCTTCTCTACTGCGATAAACAATCTTCTAACATTAATACTATCAAATGCACTATTAGCACCTAATCCTGTTTTATCACCGAATAGAACAATTCCTCGTCCTACTTGTGCCATAACTGGATTGATATTTGAGCTATATAGTTGGTCTCTCTGAGATTTGTTAGGATTAAACGCAAGCTTAACAACATTTTTAATTACACCCTTACGGAATCCTGCTGGACTTTCAAAAGGTTCAACTCTTGAGGAAAGACCTGCGATATCACCGTTAAGTGGAGTGTATCTATATACATCGTTATATCTATCGTATCTGTACTTGTACCCAGAATCCATTACATAGTAAGAAGAACTTGGTAAGCTGTTCTTGAAATCAATTACATTTGCTAATTTCTTTTCTGTTTTGCTTTCATCAACTACATCAGATTTAGCAGGCGAAATAAACGCAACTGCATCTTTTCTGTAATCAGCAATATTTGAAATTAGGTATGTAGCAAGATTACCTGTATCATCAGATTTACCACCTAATACGAATGAAATATCAATTTCATTTGAAGATTTGAATAAATCGTAACCATCTGCTAGGTCAGCAAGTGTTGCTGTAGTTTCAGTTCTACCGTCTGTTCCAACGTTTGAACTCAATATGTCAGTATTACCACCTGCACCACCTACGTTAACACCTAATGATTCATACTGTGCAGTTTGAGCTTCAAAATGAGTTGTATTAGCAACTTTAACCCAAGCTGATTGTTGTTCAATAACTTCTCTATAGTAGTTAGTACGACCATCAGGAAGTCTTGCAGTTGAGGATGTTGATACATCAGAATATATTTCTAATAATGTTCCAGCATCTCCACTGATTTGACCATCTTCGTCAATAACTGCGATATGATAATTACCTGTACTTGGAGCAGTTATGAATGATTTCGAGTATGCCCACTTTCTATTGATTTTTAATTTCGCTAAAGATGTTTCAGCTAATCTATAAGGACTTGCTAAATTAATCGTATAAGCATGTGAAGTAACTAACGCAGTATTAGCAGTTTCCTGTCCATCTGCTGCTCTTGTTTCTTCTGTAATACTGTCGAGTGTAATTTCTTGATAACCAACTGAATCGTTACCGATAACCATTATATCACCTGCTACAACTGGTTCAGTATTTGCCAAATCAATTGCGTTTTCAGGTACTACCTCGAAAGAAATTGTGTTAGTGTTAAATGTAATTGTTTGCGCGGTTGCTATCTCTTCAGAATCTGCACCTGTGATTCTTGTTGTTGGTACGTCTCCAACAGCAATTAAATCTGTTGAAAAATTAGTATCTTTAACATATGCAACTTCTAATGAATTACCTAAAGATCCTGCATATAATGCATCAAATGCACCATTTGTAGTTTCATTAATGTCACCATTAGCATGTAGAGTAGTCGAAGTTGCGGAAGCAGTTACTGCTCCATTGTCAACACGAGCAACCCATAATGAATTTGCGTATGAAAGATAGTCTGCAGCTACAAAGAATGTTTCATAGTTATCGTCATTGGGTTCGCCAAAACGTTGTACTAATTCATTCTCTGAAGAAACAAGAATTGCTTCACCTACAGGACCCCATCTAAACACACCAGCGATTGCTGCAGGTGGTGTTGCGATGGCAGGAACCGATGCTGATGCGTCCACCTCTCGAACAATTACGGAAGGACTTACGGAAAAAGCCATATTATTCTCCTTTAATATTATCTATTTTAAACCTATTTACTATTTTATAGTTATCACAGTTTTATTTATAATAATTGAAATTTATATCTCAAATGTTCTTTCTGGTCTATATTCAATCCATCCCTGCTCATCTGGCGTAGGATCTCCTGTATCTATAAATCCAAAAGGTAACAATTCTTCATCAAGCTGTTGTTCTGTTTTTTCTTTCAATGCTGCAAGTGTATTGATATCCGTTAATTCTCTAAAGAATCGTTGGTCAGATAACCAAGCAAATAAAACTAAGTTCATAACGAGATCATCATGAGACCCCGCTTCAGCTTCATAAGAATTACCTTTTTTACTAAATCGTGATAACTCCTGTATTGTATTATAATCTTGTATTATTAACTGATTTTGTTCAATTAATAACTTCATAATAGAACAACCTTTTGATTTTACACTTCTTGTTGTTCGTATTCCATGATCTGCTCTCTTCCCTCCAAAACCTCCTGAAACTTGTTTGCCGGCTCGGCCTGCGTTTTCAGTAAAGAGAAGATTTTCATAGCCGTAGTCCATTAAAAGTACGTCAGAAACCTGTTCACCGATGTCATTGATTTCTATTAAAACCGCACTCTCATTATACATCAGCCCTATTCTATATATAACAGAGGCAAAGTCTACTGGACTTATGGTATTATCTTGATAACAACATACTTGCTTATAAGGCATTTCTGTTACATCAATCATTGTAAATGTTGAATAGTCGAGTCCTTTACCTCTCGATACATCAACTGTCATAACATATGAGTGACCTGGTATTGCTTTCTCATATTGAGTAATACCTTCACTTTCAGTAATTGGTCGTGATGGAGCAAGTTCTTTCAATTTAGCTCCACTTATGAGTGTACCTGATGAGCCTAAGAATTGGCAACAGTATTCTTGCTCAAACTTTTCTTGGTCAAAATCTAATGCTTCAAGAGTTTCATCTTTCCACTGTTCGTCTCTGCCAGGAACATCATACCACATAACTTCAACAAATTCATAACCATTTGTACCTTCTCTGGCACCTTTACATGTTTTCCAAAAATGGTTTAATCCATTAGGTGTTGAAGTCATTAATAATTTTGTACTTTGACCTGATGAAATTGTTGGATATACAGAAGCAAAGAATTCATCAAAGCCTTCAATAAACGCAACCTCATCAAGATATAGGAATGAAATAGATTTACCACGAATTGCTGAACTTGTTGTTGTTCCTGCATAAATCTTACAACCATTCTCTAATGTTATATTACCTTTATTCCATTCTTCAATACCTTGCTGCATCCATTTGGGTAATGCTTCATAGGCAAGCTGTATTCTTCCAAGAACCTCTCTTGCTGCATCTCCCTTGTTTGCCAATATCGCAACAGTCTTAAATTCATTAAATAAGATGTAGTGTAATATAACTGCTACTGCTGTTGTTGTTTTACCTGCCTGTCTTGATGTGAGTACAGCAACACGCCTAGAGTCAGTAATTTTTCTTGTGATATCTTTTTGGTAATCATACATATCCATTGGAATTAATCCGTGGTCAACATGTACAATTTTTATATAATTCTCAGCAAAGTAAACAGGATCTTCAGCACACTTCATATACTCTTTGAGCATTTCAGGAGTAAACTCAATTTGCTCACCAATCTTTTTGAGATATGAGTTGCCGAGATAACCTCTATCCATTCTCGTTGTCACCTTTTATCATTTTTAATAAATCTGCAGTTGAGACAATTAAATTATTATTGGTTACATTCGTTGATGGAGATTCTTCTTCCTTAGCGTATCTTTTCTTTGTTGACATTTCAACATAATCTTTGTTTGCATCAAGTAATGTTTTCATTAAGGTAGATACAACTTCAAAGGCTCGAGGAGATTCAGATTGCTTTGCGATTTCAACCATTTCTTTAACAGAATCATCACCAAGATTAATAATATTCTCAATGTTTGCTTTTGCTAATTCAATGTCTTTTAAATTTTCTTCTGCTTCTTTACTTATAACTGCAGGAGGTTGAACTACACTTTCTTGCGGTAAATTCTTTACGGAATCTACACTTTCTGCAAGTTCAGCATCTTCATTAGTCGAAAAAGAATTCATTGGAAGGTCAGGAAGTTTCTCTGGATTTAATCTATCCAAGGCTTCTTGCTTCTCTTCCTCAGCTTCTTGTAAAGACCTCATATTTAATGCTTGTGCTATTTTGTCATCTTTATCTTTCATAGTATTATTTATCCCTCAGAGGTCATCTTCCAATCACCATCGTTATTTACCCAAGTACAAGATTTCCTTAATGCTGAAGTACTAAAGCGGTGATCACGTTTATTAAAGAAGAGTTCAATATCTTTCTTTCTACAAATATCTTTTCCTGTAAATTCTTTATCACGATATTCTTCACCTAATATACGAACATTAATTCTATATAGTTCTAATATATCAATTAAGTCTTGTTCAGTTGCATAAGGAATAATTTCATCAACATAGCTTACTGCCTTTAATTGAGTATATCTTTCAACGATAGTTTGAATAGGTGGGTTCTTTTCTTTAGGTCGGTCAGTCGCAGGATTCAATTGTAATCCTACCATTAAATAATCGCATTGTTCTTTTGCATCTCTCAGCATTTGAACATGCCCGGAATGTAGTAAGTCAAAGCTACTACAAGTAAATCCAATTTTCATAATATTATTCCTTCTTAACTAGGTTCTGTATCAGATATATTTCCGATATATTCCCAGTCGTCATCAAATTCAATTAAGCTATAATCAACGGTTTGTGTAATGTCATCAGTTGGCGTATTATTTGCCAACATTCCTGGTTGTCCTGTTTGGAATTCTTCAAATGGAGAATTCGCTGTTATGTCAGTTGCATAACGAACATCAACAAATTTAATTGTACCCTTATCTCTTTCAGGACCAAAGAACCATCCTTTCATTGTAAAGTTAAGCGTATATAAAATACTTCTTCTTTGTGTAAATGCTTCTTCGTATAAATCTTCTGCATTAACACTACTTAAAATAAGTGGCACATCAATTGGTTCCAATCCATCAATTAAATTCACAGTGCTTGTAAATTCTGGATTAAAGAAAGGTAAAATTTGTTCTAATAATTTAACAGCATCTTCGTTATATTTTGCCATTATGTATAAACTGAATCCCATATTATACGGAGTCCCAGAATATACATATCTTCTATTTCCATTGTCTTCATCAACGGCAGTCTTTCTTAACTTTCTTGTAGGAGCAACTTTTCTTTCTGTGTCGTATTCAAATGAAGTTAACTCAAATGCCATACGAGGTAATGTCATAGCATAAGGTTGCCCTGCGATTGGATTACCGTTTGCATCAAAACTTGCACCACCTAATATAGCAGGATCTTGGTCAAGTCTTGCTAAAATCTTTTGATATGGTCCATAAGAAATAGGTACAATCTGTCTCTG
>Ga0187217_1001331_pt1 | contig 10314 bp, 20 predicted proteins | sample 15SPOviralmetaG_FD_130165 | JGI IMG/M metagenome (GOLD analysis project Ga0187217, IMG submission 130165) | Marine viral communities from the oligotrophic San Pedro Time Series (SPOT) site, San Pedro Channel, CA, USA - 15 SPOT_SRF_2010-09-15... | ecosystem: Environmental > Aquatic > Marine >... | reverse complement strand
TTTGATGATGTAGTCAACGTTGATTACATCTATCAAGTGATTCAAGAGGCAGTGGATGAAGCAACAGAGGAGCAATTCATGTCATATCAGCAAGAATTAGTGGAGGCAGCATGAGAGTTACGCAATACTTACTGAGTGGAATCTTTGTTATCGTGGGTATGACTTGCTACCTACTATTCCTTGCGGAGCGTGATAGCAAGATGATGAACTACTACGATTCAACTATTCAAGGAAAAGCACGATGACCTACACTAAGCAACAACTAATAGATGCACTCTGTCGTGAGTGGGACTACCTCTGCCACGATGATCCTGATCCTGATGATGATACTCCCGAGGAATATCGTTTGAAAATGGAATGCTATACAGTAGAAGAATTGATGGAAGAGACATGCACGGGCGAAGGTTATACACTAGATGAATACATGGAGAACTGGAACTAATGGACAAGATTGATACACAGGGCATGAGTCTTCCTGGTGATGGTGATACTAACTCAGAACGTGAGTATCCTCCGATGCCAGTAAAGAAGCGTACTATCTTCACACCAGAGGAGAGAATTGAACTCAAAGAGATAATTAACGAGGCACTTAACGAGCGTAACGACTCCAGACGCTAACCGCGAGAGATCGTGTGCCAGTGGGCGAACTGTACCCAAAATCGGGTTTTCCCGTTGCAAACGCCCTGAAAACTGCTATCATACAGACATGACAAACAAAGGAACCGACATGGCACAAGCGATCTTCTCCCTGACACCCTCCGAGCAGCAAGCGAAATGGGATGATCTTATGGGTCAAATGTGCGTCTTCGTTTATGAAACAAACGCTGACATAGATATGGCATATGATTGGGTCTGCGACATGTTAAACATCAGTGGTTTTGTTGAGAACGAAACTGCATGGGATTCGTTCTATGATACATTCACTGAAGCATCAAACTGATCACCAAAGGTTACACTAACTCACTTCTCTTTTCTCACTATGCTTTACACAAACCCAGCAGGTCGTCAATATTACTTTCCCGAGTCAATCTCTCGTGCAGAAGCACTAGAACGCATGAAGCAATATGCAAAGAAAGCAGAACAGAATGAGCGTTCTGGTCAACAACTATTTGATGACATGTTCGGCGGTTAATGCACGATCTTTTCTCTGATTCTTTACAACAACTCTCCAACCTTTCTTTATACAAACCTATGACTACAAACAACCCTTACGTTGACACCCTGCTTGAAATGGGTTATGATAGACAAGACATAGAAGTTGCAGGTGCTATGTTTCAAAAACATGAGTTCCCATGTGTTATCTACGGTCGTCAATTTGACACTGAGGAGCAATACTTTGCTGAGTTACACGATTACTTCAATGGCATGTAAATCGTTCTCCTAGATAGTACATTCTTCATCATCATGCGTTTCATTCTTGCTGCTTCAGTCATCATCATGGGGTTACACATTGGCACCTATATGGTGAAACAAGTTAATAGCATGCAAGATGCTAAGATGGACCGTCTTTGTCAAATTGATTCATCATATTGCAAATGAAATTAATACCAAATGTTGATCCTATTCCATACTTGAGGATAGAGAACTTCTTCAGTGAGGTAGAACTAACTCAGTTAGTCTTTCCCGAGTTAGATTACTATACTAGAACAGGTAAGTTACTCAATGCTTTAGAAACTGGGTCTGCTCGTGATCAATCAGGTGATGTAATAAAGAATAATCATGGCGTCTTTATTGAGCAACTCTACAGAGAGAACTCCGCGTCAAGTATTGCAGGATTAATTAATAACTTATGGAACACAAATACATGTGCGGAGATAGAAAGAACTGGACCATGGAATAGAGGGTTTAGACAATCAAATGCCAACGCTACTTTAGTCAATTACTATCAAGATGGTGATTACTATATGCCCCATGTAGATGATGTTCAATTCACACTTTTAATCTGGTTGTGGAAAGAACCAAAGGCATGGACAGGAGGAAACTTCTATTTTAACGATGTAAATCATAAGATCAAGATGGTAAATAACTCAGCAGTCTTGTTCCCTGGTTGTTATTCTCATTCAGTAGATAAGGTGAGTATGAATAACCCTAGTCACTTAGATGGTACAGGAAGATATTGTTTATCACGATTCTATTGGATACATCAAGCGACTGATATGTTCTCCTTTAGTGGTACACAACCCCGAGACATGACACCATTTAATCTATCCGACTCGCTTCCCTCACTATGATTGAACCAAAGCAAATCCTCCCACTATTTCCTATTGCTGTAGGTTGTTATCATTTTGGAGATGTTACAGAGTTAAGAGATCGTGTCCGAGAGTATATCAAAGACCGCCCATTCAATCAAAATAATGATAACCCCAATCTCAAGCATTATCTACAGAAAGGCGATAATACTGATGGATCTGTTAACATTAACGATGGTTTCTTTAATCATTTTGATGATACTGGTCTAGAGGCATTCTTTAATGATGCAGCATACAATTTCCACACTACTATACTGGGGTTGAGTATACAATCACCTTATAGAGTTGTTGATGCTTGGGTCAATCATTGTTCTGAAGGTAGTCAACCATTTCATGCACACATTAATTCATTCTTATCAGGTACATTCTATCTTGATCATGATGAAACAGCAGCACCGATTGAGTTCGTAAATCCATCAGTTACACACCAGACTGAACCCGCTATTAGTTTCACTCCTGATTATAATAATACGACTATCTTCTCACAACCAGCAGCACAGATTAAACCTGAACCAGGAGACTTGCTCTTATGGCAATCACACATAAGACATGGTTACAATAACAATCAGTCACCTAATCGTCTCTCCCTAAGTGTTAACATGATCCCACAGATTGTGTTCTCTCATCGCTATGGTTTTGAAGTGTCACCTATTACTAAGGAGTGGAACTAAATGAAGTTTAAACATCGTGATCTAGTTAAGTACAGACAACACAAAGGTTTCGTTAATTATATTGATGAAGAAAATGCTTATCTTACTATATGTCTACATGAAACACTTAAACCTGAACCTCTACGTGTAGGAAGTAAATGTGATTATAATCAAGTTAATCTTTGCGTATATCCAGAGTTCTGGAATGAGATAGAGAGACAAGATGATGAATGATGATTTAACGCGGAAAGATGAATTAGACTATGTGTGGTTAACTCTTAAGGAGGCAACTTCTATAGTATGGGAACATTGGAGAGACTTCGTGATTAGATCTAGAAAGACCTAATCTGTGGAATAAATGTGGAAAAGTTGTGGAAACTCTGTGGAAAAAGAATGTTTAATTAAATGTAGTTAAGTGTTAGATAAAGAGAGGTAATGTCTCTGTACGTTGTAGTCTTAGCGTGCATCCTATCAGTTGTCAACCTCCGAAACATCAGCATTCCTCATATACCACTACTTGACAAATCTCCCAAATATAAGTAGAATAACAATGTCAGATATAAGAAAAGTATGGTCTTCAATCTGTATGACAACGATGATACCCTCAGAGGTACTTTCAGCAGCATCTATGATTTAGAACTTTATGTGGACGGTGTAAGAAACTCAAGAGGAGAGAGATATCCTCAGACAGAGAGAACTTCCCCATTTGACTATATTAAATCAATTGGTTGGTGTATGGTAATTAAGGAAGAAAGTATGTCCACTAAATGATACTCAGGTCGGCTGCCCCAATCAGTTGACTAAGTGGCACAAGGAGACGGCACAGCACCCCTAAAGCATGTATATTAGATGAGTGGAGGGGGCAACGCCTTCCACGCCCTCTAAACCTCTTCTAGGACTCTCATGCGTAAGATTGAATCTCAAATGAACGCCGCTATCCAGGCAAACAAAGATTTCAAATCTGGTAACACTCAAGTTATCACGATTGAAGGCGTTTCTTTCATCTATCTCCACGGCAACCAGATTGCATCAGTGGACGAAGATAGCATGACAATCTATGATGGAGGTTGGCAGTCTAACACCACCAAATCACGATTGAACGCCCTATGTAATGAGTTCTGCATCGCTGGTGAAGGTGTATTCCAAAAGAACTATAAGTGGTTTGTGCGTAAGTTCGTTGGACAAGTTGGCACTGAGAAAGTATTTAAGAATGAGGAGTTTGTGTCAGGTTACGTCTTCGCTTGATATCACTTAGAGGGCACCTGTGGAGATTAAGTTTTCCACAGGTTTTCCACACTAATTGACATTTAGTGACAAACATGCTAAACTCGTTGTTACACAGGTGAGATCGCAGTCCCTGTAAGGGTTTTGGGCGGTCGGGGCGGCCGTAATATAAAACGCAACACTACCCTAACCTACAAAGGTTCCCACAACCCAGATATATAATAATCGGGTTGATGATTTCCCAAGACTAAAAAATTTTTCCCCAATAAAAAAATGGATGTGAAGATCCGTCAAGATCGCCAAGACGACCGTACGAGAATTCTGGAATCACTGATACGTCACGAGGGTCGCCTAGACAATCGTATGTATTCTTGTGCAGACTATCTAGTCTCTGCTGGCACAGTAGAGCACTCTGACACACTTGCAGGGTGGGCCGAATGGAAGAAAGAAAACCCCAGTCAATTCACCCAAACAATTCTATAATGGCAAGATATTCAGTAATCTATCAGACGGCATCAGAGGAAGTCGTAGATAGCAGACATGCACAGAAAGAGTATGCTGAGGAAAGACGAGAGTTCTGTAAAAATCTGCTACATAAATTAAATGTATCATCGGTAGATGTAACCGTTAGAAGTTTATGAAAAGATTCATAGTACCTGTAGAGGAGGATGAGAATGGGGAACCATGTTTTACTATCCCTGAGGAAGTATTAGAGGACCTCGGATGGAACGTGGGGGATATTTTAGAGTATTCAGATGAGGGAGATGGTACACTACTGTTAACCAGACCCGATATTAACAAAGACAAGCAGACACCAGAGTAGCGCGTTCACTGCATATTATGTTCAATCCAGACCAATTTGACTACAACGATCCAAGAGAGGGAGAGATTCCTGCATGGATGCAAGATAAGAATGCTATTTTATGGCAGGACAATAAGATAGCACATGACACCATCTTACAAATCTTTGAAAAAGTCTTGATGCGAATTGCGGCACTAGAAGAAGGTACTACAGAAGTAGGTACTCATGTCACTACTTTATATGATAGAGTGAATGCAATCCCCGAGATCACTGGAGATTTGTTTAAGTATAGACCAAGAGGTAAAGACTATCTTTCACTTGGTAATAACTTTGATGAAATTTATAACCGTATAGAAAACATAGAAATGCATCAAGGGGGATTCTGGTAATGGGATGTAATAATTACGAAGACATCGCTTTGAATGGCGATCACTGTGGTCGCTATAGTCCATTCAATGGTGGCAACTTCAATGATCAGGGAGCATTTAACTCTACTAGTTGGAATGGTGTTCCAGTAGAGCATGCTAAGTATGTGGTTGATCCACGTTTACAAGAGAGACAGGATAATATTGATAATGTATTAGACGTTCCTACATGGGACGATGATATGGTAATGTATCCATCTCAAGTTTGTACTGAGGATGATGATCGTTTTGCTGGTGGAAGTTCATGCTCAGTACAAGAATGTGGTAATTTTGCCAAACCAATACCTGGAGGTTTCTTTGGCACTCAGTATGTTATTCTAGGTCACTATCCAGATCAGTTATCATTTAGACCTATCTTTAGTGATCAGTGGTTTTACTATTTGTTTGACCTGAGTGATCCTATTGTTGGATATCCATGTTATTTCTTGGAGATCATTGATAGAAGCACTAGTACAACAAGCGTTACTTCAAATGCTGGTAGTGGTACTGAGGGTGAACCTGGTTATGTTCCTCCGAGTTCATCTACTTCATCATCAAGTAGTACAGAGCAGAATACACGTTGTCACCCCTGTACGACTCTTAATTGTACTCCAGGGGCATCTGAGATCACGTATACTACACAAGATGGTAGAATTGTAGACGGTAGAGATCCTTATCCTACCATTTGGACTGCAGGAACTCGTTCTAATTCTATTGCATTTCGTTATGTCGGTGGATTACCACAAGCAAATCCAATCTCAGCCACTGACTTTAATATAAGTGGTAATGGACTTACTGTAACTGATGCATGGGATAAGGATCTGGGTGCAGGAATTAACTTAGTAGTGACAGATAACCCATGGGCAGATCCTAATGATATTGGATTTGAATCTATTTTTGTTACTGATGAAGGTTCATTGAACATCGGTACATCAAAAACAGGTCTACAACTAAAGTTTCGCTATTCACCATCTACTACAACTACATCTGGTACAGAGGCTATCACTGGAAGTATTATTCGTTTGGATGAAATTATAAACCCTGGCGTTGGATATCAAGTAGGAGATTCTTTTCCTATCTCAATTACTGCAAATAGTTTAACTATTGACTTCACTATATCAATTACTGAGGTTGGTGAGATTGAAAGTAGCAATCCATATACAAATTACGATCTAATTAATGCTGGTGACATTGTAAATGGGCATGAGGTACTAAGTGTGCGTCATATGGACCTCAATTTCAACTGGCATATTGTCAATATTGATGGTAATGGTAGTGATTTTACATATGATCAGACATATACTACTAACCGTGGAAATGAAATTAAAGTAAAAGCGGGTAATGGTATCAAAGATAAGGCATTTATTGGAGGATTGTACGAATTTAGAAACAAATCTTTCCAATATATGACAGCAGATTACAATAGACAACCTAATGCTGCTGATGATCTTATCCAACCTACTGCTAAAAAGGTTGTAGAAGCAACTTTTAATACTGGTTCTGATCAAGTTACTGTAAGTGGCGCAGATTCTAGTTTCTTGCGTGTTGGATATAGTGTAAATTCACCCAATATTCCAAACAATACCTACATCACTGCGGTAAATGGTAGTACAGCGACTCTAAGTCAGTCATCTGCGAGCACTGGAGCGACTAGTAGTTACACTGGACCCCTTGAAATTACTCTAATTGAGATTGTTGGGGGTCAAATACTCAGTATTGGGGTTGCTGATGGTGGACAAAACTGGCAATTGCTCACTAATAAACCTATTTTGCAGTTAGTGTCCGCAAAAAAACCTGCTACAGCAGCTGCAGTCATTGATTATGTCTTTGTTGGTGGTGAATTGCAGTCAGTTGAGGTGAAAAGTCGCGGAGCTGGGTATGCTCAGGGCACAAAAATTGATATTGCGATCCCCGATACCATGAAAACGAGGGATAATATTGCTTGGCCCGCTAGTGAGCGCAGTAAAGACCCTGCAAATGAGTTAGCAGACTCTGTTTACGGACTAAAAGAGTTTCAAAACAGTCCAAGTGAGGTTCCTGTGGAGGTTGATACTGCCACACAGTTCAATCGCACACCTATAGACTACAATTTTGAAGGTGGTGAGATTGATACTTACGAAAAATTCAAAAAAATCATTCAACGTGCCTCTGAAGACCGTCCAAAGAAGAAAGGTGACTCTGTTGGACTAGAAAGTTTGCGTTTTAAGACTAGTCTACTCCCAAGAGATCTTAGACAGGGCATGAATAAGCACCAATATGAGGAAGTTAGATTCAGTAACCCAACAAATGAGGTAAAAGAACTCAAAAGAGTAAAAGGTGTACTCAGAACAGAGAGACTTGAAAGAGATAAACCAGATAGAGAAGATTATGAAGATCTTCAATGGAAGAGTCTAGATCCTAGACTAGGAGAAGCATTGGTAGGTGTAAGTGCTGGCGCTGAAAAATTCATGCGTACACTGGTTGAGAATGATGCAATTCGTAAAGAGGAGTTTATTGACTTAAATACCGAAGATCCAGCAGTATCTGCGAGTGGAATAAAATTGCAGGCATATGATCGTGAGGGAGTTCGTACTGTTAGAGGTACTGCATTTGACCTACCTTGTTCATCGCAATTCACTAAATACTTGTTAAGACAGTATAAACCTGATAGTAGAAACAAATCTGCAATCTATCCAAAGATTACTTGGGAACCTGAAGTGGTATCAAGTTGTGCAGATAGTACAGGATGTGCAATATCATACCCATTTGTAGGTAGTGATGCAGGTAGCACATCTACAACCTCTGGTGATACTACTACAACCACTACAGTTTCATACACTTCAGTTTTAACTGGTCCTTTTGGAGAGGGTTGTAGATCATTTATTGCAGAAGGTGAACTTGAGGTTTACAACGATCTTACCAACAGTGCAAACATTTATGAAATGGCCGTGAAAGCATACGGCAATCCATTTGCATTTAAATGCCAATAGGAGTATACTAGATGGGACTTCCCGCAGCGATTTACAGAGGAACATGTAGTGGACATGGAATACCCATTCCTGCTCACATCCATATGTACGAGCCTTGTGGCACTACTTGCTTATCAGCGAAAACGTTACCTGTTAATGGAAAAGATGCTACTTGTCTCTGGCCACCCACAGTTCTTGCTCCAGCAGGACCTTATATCCGAACTGTGATCGTTAATGGTATCTTTCCAATATGCGATCAAGATATGCTAACACCACACAAATCTCCCACTACTAACATTGTTATGGTTGGACCGTGTGGACAAACGCCGCCAATTCCAATGCCGTGTCCTTGCAGTATGTTGGCAAGTGAGGATTCCAAAGGCATTGGACATCCAAGAAAGGTAACTGCACTGACAAAGACTGTTTATGCTAATGGTCTGGCAATGGCAAAGGTAGCGGATCCATTAGGACCGCCATGCCTCTCTGTAATCGCTCAGGGAAGTCCAAATGTACTCGTAGGACCCTAATCATGGTAAGATCAAAAGTAGGCATCTCAGGGCAAGATCTGATTGAATCAAAGCCTAAGAAAACTCGTCAAGGAAGTGGCAAGAATACTAAGTATGCTGCCAGTTCACGTAATAATAAGCGTAAGGTGTACCGTGGACAAGGACGTTAGTCCCTAACTGCGATAAATAAGAAAGGAGATAGCAACCTCTCTAAAAGTTCTAATATATAATTCTATAGGAAGATGGCAAACTCACCAAATCCTGATACAGTTCCATCCTTAATGGAAAATGATCATGGTACGATAGTTCTTATTACAGATCCTCGTGCTGACATCTACCTAAACAAGGTCTCGGAAAAACTTCGTGATGATAACCGTAATGTAAAAAAAGAAACTGAGTAACAGTGGCAATAAAACCAATAACATCAAGAAATCTTAAGGTTTCTCGTAACTTCAAAGATCTAGCGAACTCTTTTCTTCGCAATCCAGTTACGAAGGATCTTACTGTATTGAGTAACCAGCAGGCAATCAAGCAGGCTATGAAGAATTTGGTTTTAACGTCACCTGGAGAAAAATTATTTCAACCCGATGTGGGTTCAAAGGTATACGAACTGCTGTTTGAACCTTTGGACCCATTTACAATAGATACACTTAAAGATGAAATAGTTGATACTCTTTTAAATTATGAGCCTAGAATTGAAGTCATTAATGTGGAGATTACCGCTGAAAATGATATGCATGAATTGAGAGTTGATGTTGAATACAGAATTGTTGGTCAACCTCTTGTCCAAACTATAGACTTTATCTTAGAGAGAGCTCAGTAACATGATCCCAACAAATCTTACAGCGATGGATTTCAATTCCATCAAGGCTTCTATCAAAGATTATTTGAGGACTCGTCCAGAATTCACAGATTTTGACTTTGAAGGTGCAACCTTGTCATATCTGATTGATGTACTTGCTTATAATACTTATTATGGAGCATTCAATGCCAACATGGCAGTCAATGAGTCATTTCTCTCTTCCGCTACAGTAAGAGATAATGTAGTAAGTATTGCAAAACTTTTAAACTATACTCCTAGGTCTTCTAGAGCAGCAAAGGCATGTATTGGGTTCCAGGCTCAATCTGAACAACTCAACGGTGTATGGCCACAGTATGTAACTCTAAAAAGGGGCGTTGTTGCTAATGGTGGTGATTATAACTTCGTAAGTTTGGTAGATGTTGTACAACCGACAGATAATACAGGATTAGCAACATTCAATAATGTTCTCGTTCGTGAAGGAACGTTATTGACGTATCAATATACCGTATCATCTTTCAAAAAACAAAATTACGTCATTCCTAGTGATAAAATTGACGATACGACAATTACAGTTACTGTAAAACCCAATGCACAATCAACCCAAGAGGACGTTTATGTCAGGGGATTGGACGTTACTACGATTACAGCAACATCTAGGGTATACTTCCTAACAGAAACTGAAGATGGTAGATATGACCTGACATTTGGAGATAATGTTATTGGTAGGAA
>Ga0187217_1001330_pt1 | contig 10318 bp, 3 predicted proteins | sample 15SPOviralmetaG_FD_130165 | JGI IMG/M metagenome (GOLD analysis project Ga0187217, IMG submission 130165) | Marine viral communities from the oligotrophic San Pedro Time Series (SPOT) site, San Pedro Channel, CA, USA - 15 SPOT_SRF_2010-09-15... | ecosystem: Environmental > Aquatic > Marine >... | reverse complement strand
GAAGGAGAATCATTTAGTTATGAACTCTACAAAGACCAACGCTGTTCAAGCTGACTCTATATTTGAGTTTATACCTAATCAAACTACAGGTGGTGATGTTTACCGTGTGTTTAATGATGTTTGGAAAATATCAGTTCCGTTTACTGCACCTTCAACTTTAGAAGAAACTAACCAAACTTACATACAATTAGCCGATGGCGAATTAGATGATTTAGATATTAGGGAAAACATGAGGGTTTTAGCCACTGATGGAGCAGGGCACCCTTTAGATGATGAGGCTATAAACCAAGGATCACAAGATGCGTTTTACGTAGACTATGTTGATAGGGCTACTGATAGAGTTTATATAAAAGATAAATTTAATGCTTTTGGAGCGGTAGCTCCACTGAACGCTGTAGAGTGGCAGTTTGTTTCAAAAAGAATATTGCGCTTTGATAGCTCTACCGACATAATAACAGGTATCAACGCTTTTGATGGTATGTTGTTTTTTACAGATAATAAGAACGAGCCTAAAAAGTTTAATATAAAAAAATGTAAACTAGGATCGTTGTCTTATCACGTAGACAGCATTAATACATATAATCCTATATTTCCAGCCTGGCTAACTACTAAAGGTAACTTTCACACAAGGCTTTTAGTTGACAATAATAAAAACGCCGCTGGAGCTTTTGGTTCTCCATACTATAATAACAAAGGTCAGTTTTTAGAATCTCACGCTACTGTTATAAGACCTAATCCAGAAGAACACATAAAAGTAAGAACTACAGCAGATAGTTTTGTGCCAACGGCGGCTTCGCTAGGCGGACCTAGAGTGGGCGTTATGACACATCCTTTTGCAATACACCCGTCAATGCAACCTGGAGAGCAGGTCACATTTTTAGTAGCTTACTTAAACGAAGTAGGTTTATGTACAGACGAGTATCTGTCAAATCAAAATCCAACAGAAGATTCACAATATAACCTAGAGGCCTTGTTTACTGGTAGTAGTGGATTAGGTAGCCCGGGCAATATTATTGACAGACACATGAGCTTTGCTTTAGCTGTAGATAACGTACTTGTTGGTGGAGGTGGCGTTTATGGTCGTTCGGCTGGTAGTTATGGTGGTGTTACTATTAATGATAATCTTAGCGCAACACAAGGAGGCATGGCACAACAAGCTGCTCCTTCTATAGGTTATCATGGCTACGAAAGTAATAGTAACCCATGGGAAGATGGTATTTCTGCAGATTGGTTTTTAGCACCGCAAACCAAAGGATATTCTTTATCCACTGAAGCTTTTAATACACTTAAAGGATCAGTTCTAACAGAGGGACTAGGTCACTCGCCTAAAGTAATGTTTAAAGATTACTGGACTATATTAGGTGCACCAAACTACGTTTATAGCGAAGAGGGTATAGAGAACAATGGTGAATGGCCTGCGGTTGAGTTGGCTGTTAATGATCAAGATGGAATAATATCAGCTGGAGGCTGGCTAGCAAATCAGCAAGGGCTTTTAGGTGATACAGCTGAGCAAGGTGGATATAACTCGTTGGGTATTAACTACAATTACAGATTAGGCGCTCTTCAGTTTTTTGATCCACTAAACCCAGTAGATGGGATTAACGCACCTGAAAACGTTGTTAACAACTTGCTTCAAATACAAGATGATGCGACTATAATTAACTACGAAGGAAGTACTCAAGCTGAAGCTACAATAGGTGAAGGAGCATACTCTGGACTTATACTTAGTGCTGGGGCTGTTTACCATAGAGGTGGGCTGTTTTCAAAAGCAAATATAATAAATGGTTTTGATGAGGCAACGAGTGCACAAAACGTATCTCAATATTGGGGTACTGGTGGTGCTGCAGATAGATTTCACAATGGCGAAATGGAAGTTACAGCAAATGGCTTCTTTGTTCCTACAGCGCCAGGCCAGTTTGTAACTCCTCCTCATGGATTTGCTATTGGTGACAGTCTTGTGTTAAGAGGTAGGGGAAATACTGCTAGAGGAGGTAGAGCAGATGGAAGATTAAGAACCTACAAAAAAGACGGTAGTCCTCATTATACATATCCTGACGCTATTAATCCAGATGGGAAAATGGCTCGAAGCGATTATGGTGCTTTTGGCGACATTAATTATCCTTACTCTCCAGCAACCATTGATACTGCACCAGATGGTGTTAACCCACCTACGTTTGGCTATCCTATAATGTATCAGTACAATCAACTAGCTCAAGTTTCTGAAGTAGATGACGCTCAAAACTATGGTTCACAGTTGCGTCCAGGTTCTTCTGAATATCATGAAGGGCCTTGGAATCAATCAACTGCTGGCACTCCTTGGCAGATTGGTACAAGCGTTCATGATGGGTTTATGGATACTGTTAAAGCTAAAGTTGTAGAAACAAAACTAATAAGCATAGATCCTAACAACGAAAGCACGTGGTATGATGATGGTTCAGCAGATGGCGCGACGAATGATCTTAGAGATAGATTTATTTTCTTAGACAAAAACCTACACGGTATGGGTCCTAATGGTGATGAAGTTCTTTTCGATGGTAGTGGTGCTTATACAGATCCTGATACTGGCACACAAATACCAGCTGGAGTCTTTGGAGATTATGATTATGGCGATGGAAGCTCTGTTGGACAAGGTAGATACTTAACGCAGTACGCTATAACTATAGAGATAGTAGAAAACAATGCTAAAAAAATAGACGATCCAACACTTAGAGCTGGCATAGATAAGTACCACTATAGGTTGGACGAAAACGATAATTCTGTAGTTCCACTTGGACATGGTGATTATCAAAAAAACGCAGCCATGCTTCAGTACGGAGCGGATGTTTCAAATCCGCCATACGCACAAGAAAATAACATTAGTTGGTTTGTGAAAAAATCTCCATACTGGAATAGCGATATGGGTTTTGGTGGTGTTTATCAAGCAAATGGTGACATTGAAAGATACAATATAACTAGCACTACCGAAGAGGCAAGTCAATGGTTTAATAATAAACCTAAGTTTTATGGGCCTCCACTACCTCAAGTTTGGGATGTTTCAGCTACAGACGCGCTAGAAGATCCAGGTCAAAACGCCGATGTAGATACGGATTTAAAAGAAAACATGCTTAGATTTTCTTATAGGTATCAGTACTCAGACAGCGAGTACTCTGGTTTTGCACCTTTTACTAGCGTTGTTTGGAGAACAAGAAACAGCAATATGGTGTGGCCTAACTATTACATATCGCTATTAAACGAAATAAAAGACTTGCAGCTTTTAGACTGGGCGCCTAAAAACTTACCTGAAGATGTTGTAGCGATTGAGCTACTAGTAACAAAGGAAGATAGTCCTTCCATATACGCGATGAAAAAATATAAGTTTACTGATGTTGAGTTTTTAGAAACAGCAAACTCAGACTACAGAGGCTTACATACATTTGGCGGCGCTACGCTAGGTCTTACTGTAGATCCGGATCAATTGACAAGACCGTTTGATGCTGTACCTAGAAAAGCTTTAGCACAAGACGTTACTGGAAATAGAATCATCTATGGTAACCACGTTCAAGACTACAACTTAGATGAAGGTGTTGATTTTTACCCTGAGCAAATGGTTGATGTTCCAGGAACTAGCTACCTAGACTCAAGGGAAGACATTAGAGTTAAGCTTTTAGCTTCTACGTATAAATATAAGTCTCAGCAAATTAATAGCGTTTCTGATGGCTTAGGTAATGAATTAACCTTCTTAGAAGATCCAGATGCAAATCTTGAAACCTACGGTGACAATGGTCAGCTAAACGATAATTACGGTAAGCCGTTTGATTCTTTAAAGTCATTGAGAAACTACCAAGTTGGTATTGTTTATAGAGATGAGTTTGGTAGAGAAACGCCAGTATTAACTAACAAAGAGGCTATAATAAAACTTGGCAACGAAGCTGCTAGACAATCAAACAGAATAAAAGTAGAGATATTAAACACGCATCCTTATTGGGCAAAGTCTTATAAGTTTTTTGTAAAAGACTTAGGTCAAGATTATAATACGCTGCCTTTAGACGAAGCGTTTCACTATACCACAGCTCCTGATGAAGGATTTGGAGCAGACAGCGAATCAGCAAACACAATGCAGACCGTAACGGTTTTAGCGTTTGACTCAAAGCATAGAAACAAAGTTAAAGAAGGAGATATACTAGTTCAAAAGAAAGTACATAGATTAAACTGCGCTCCAGATCCAGCTCTTTCTAATGTTAGTGCTTCTTGGGAGCCTAATAACTATGACTTAAAATATGAAGTTGAAAAAGTAACATCAGAGCCCCCGTCGGAATTAGTTAATGCTGAAGGTGTTACAGGCCAAGAAAATACAGCTAGATTTGGAGGTAAGTTTTTTGTTTACTTAAAAACAGATCAATGCTTGGTTACTAACAACTCTCAAGGCTCATTTACTCCTGGAGTTCCTAGAAGTAGAGGTATATTTGAAACCTACCCTAGAGGATTCGTAGACTCAGACTTGTACTATGAGGCTTCTCAAGCGTACCCAATAGTACTAGATGACACTACGGACGCTCAATGGGTTAAGCCTGATAGATTAGTATCTGCTTTTGATTACACTCCACCAGAAGATGTCTCCGATCCTTATAACCTTACGGGTGGATCAATGGTAAAACACAACCTAGCTGGAGACACTGTCTTTGTAGAGGGAACTGTATTAGACTCTAGTGGTAACGGATTAATTGACTTTCAAGATAATCCAGAAGATGCTTTATTGCCAACGTATACAGTAAGCGTTGAGACCTTGGCTGGTAAGTATAATCCAAACCCAGAACTATATAGTGTTGTAACAGTTTCTCAACCTGTAACGCTAACTATAATAGAAGGAAGTAGATTAGTTTTAAAATTAGAAAACGTAGATCCAAGTAGACTGGGTGTTGGTGAACATATATTTGTAGAAGTAGTTGAAAGTGTTGATAACTCAAGTAAAATTTTAGTAAAAAGACACACTCATCACTCTAATCACGGTTTAGTTAATGACACTATACTACCTATAGTTTTACCATGGTACAACTGTTTTTCTATGGGTAATGGTATTGAAGTATCTACTGTAGACAATAGCTTTAACGGTATGAGAATAGCTAAAGGAGTTAAAGCTAGCACTACTTTTGAAGACTACAGGGAAAGACTTAACGATAAAGAATTAATATTTTCTGGTGTCATAAACTCTTACAGTTCGTTTAATGAGTCTAATCAATTTAACCTAGCTTTAGGTATAACTAAGAGATTTAATCCTAACAATGGATCTATACAAAGGCTACACGCTAGATCTGGTGATTTAATAGTTTTATGTGAAGATAAAATACTAAAAGTTTTATCTGACAAGGATGCCTTATTCAATGCTGATGGAACAACTAACTTGTCGGCCACTAACAGAGTGTTAGGTCAGTCTATAGCTTTTGATGGTGAATACGGTATATCTACTAATCCAGAATCTTTTGCTAGCTATGGCTTTAGAGCTTATTTTGCTGATACTAAAAGAGGCGCTGTGCTTAGACTGTCTAAAGATGGGCTTACCCCTATATCAGACCAAGGTTTAGAATCTTACTTTAGAGAGCAACTTTCTAATGTAGCTATAAGCAATTTGCCTTTAATAGGTTCGTTTGATGAAGAGAGAATGGAGTATTTAATATCTTCTAAGAGTCTTAGCGTTCTATACTATGGAAGAACAGACACGACAACGGTCGCTTGGGATGAAAACCAAGACGCTTGGAGTTCTTTTAGAACCTACGTTCCATCTAGTCCTAGCTACTCTTTATTAAACAAGTTTTACAGCCACCAAAGAGGAAACACTTACGAGCACGTCAAGACTACCGGTACGGACACTAAGTACTGCGAGTTTTACGGCAATAATACGAGTGAAGCAGACGCTAGAGTGGCTGTAGTGTATAACGAGTCTCCTGGTGTTGTTAAGGATTTTAACTACGCGTCTTACGAAGGCACTAAGTCTAGAATTATATCTAACACGTTAGATGATAGCTTGGAAACTAATCAAAATAGAGCTGGTTGGTGGTTAGACGATATTACCACAGACCTAGAAACATCTAGTGCTGTTAACTTTTTAAACAAAGAAAACAAATGGTTTAAATACTTGACGGGTGGTTATATGGAATCTATAGAGGGATTTGTAGAGGATGTCGCTAGCTTGCAGCAAAGTTATGGAGGTGGAGCTTTAACACAAGATCAAGCTAACAGCTTGGTAGGTATAGGAACTCCTCCAGCTACTCCAGAAATATCTAGTTATGAAATAGCCTCAGAGTACGTTGGCGTTTTAAGAGCTGGTAGCTATGATTACGATTTTCAAGATATGGGAGCGCTTAGCCCGAGCGTATATGGAAGCTTTTCGGTTCCTTATTATCCTGCTGGTTATGGTGGACTAAATGAAAACAGAGCTATAACCGTATGCTTAGTTCACCCGTTAATGGTGTCAGAACAGTTAAGAGAAGATTTTGATGTTGGAGGAGGTTCTCATACAAATTTATTTCACTGGCATGGATCTCAACTTACTGAAGATAACGAACCGTATATTGCTTGGGAGCAAACTGTTGATGGTGAGGTTGTAAACGCTGAGTCTTTTAAGCTTACAGAAGCAAAGCTTTACTTAAAAGAAAACGTAACTATTAATGAAGTTAATTTCTATGGACACAACGTTTATGGTACAGAAGAAATAGATTCTTCCCCAGGCCTTAATATAGACTTTAGCTCGGAAGGCGTTTTGAAAGTTTCTGCTATATATCCCGAGCCTGGCACTGGCGGTGGAGAAATGACAATGTTTAGTATGTCTAATCAAGACGATTACGTGTACTTAATGAACGTAACTATAAACGAGTCTGGAATAGATTATGAAGTAGAAATACCTTTAGTAGTTAACATACCTGGGTTTTTAATAGATCCAGTTGACGCAAACTACAACTTCCCAACATTTAACACTAGCCCTTGGCTTAATATACTATAGAACATGGAGATATTTATTGATTTTGTAAAAGAGCAACTACCATCTACCGATGTAATGAACTTCGAAATGCCTCAAGGCTTAAGTGTTGGAGACGCTTTGTATGTGAACTATCTAGTCGGTGATAGCCCAGAGACGGTAAACAAGGTTTTGTGCGTAGGATATATAACTAAGCTTCAGGTAGGTGGCCTTCACTTTGAGTCGATTATCAACGTGCTTGAAGAGAACGCTATAGAAGGCTTGAGTGGAGAAGGCTTGCTAGACAAGCTGCAAAACTCTCCATGGGAATTTTATTTTTACGCTTTACCAAGGCAATCCGTAAACAAGTCATCTGTCAAGGGTTATTTCGCTAAAGCTGTTTGGAGAAACAATGAAAGACTTAAAAGGTCAGAGCTGTTTGTAACCACGATTGGAGCTGTTGAAAGTAGCAAATAGATGTAATAATAGTAAAACAAAGTATAAATAAGAATAATATGGAATCAAAAAGTCCTTTACAAGTAGATTTTGGAGACGTGTTTGGCGGAGCTGCAAGTGGGGCTGCCGCTGGAGCAGCGCTAGGTCCTGCTGGTGCTATAGGCGGCGCTATCGTAGGTGGTATTGGCGGTTATTTCTCTGGTAAAGCAAACGACGAACTAGAAGCGCAACAACAAGAGCAAAGAGACGCTTTTAATAAAAAGCTAGAACAGTTTGCTAGTAAGCCTATAGAAAATCCTTTTGCCAACATGACAAACCAGTTTGCTGGACTTAAAAACGAAATGGCGGACATATCTACAGATAACAAGTTTGAAGACTTAACTGTAAATCTAAAGTCTGCTGACTATCAAAAGCAAATGGCTCAAGAAAGCGAAGCTCAAGTAATGAAAGCAGCTAAAGCTGGAGCGGGTGGTGCTGGTGGTGTTGCTGCTATCGCTAATATGATGGCTAAGCAAAACGCTAGAATAAGACAACAAATTGGAGCAGATATAGGACAGCAAGAAGCGCAGAATCAAAAACTTGCCGCTCAAGGAGCTGAGTCTGCTAGACAAATGCAATCTCAAATAGCTCAAGAAGGAAATAGAATTAACCAAGTAATTGCACAAGGACAGCAGCAGATCGATATGGCTCAATCTGGAGCTCAAATGGATATAAACCAAATGCAAGAGAATAGAGATCAAATGTTACTTGGTTTCCAAGCAGATCAATTAAGCGCTAGTTTAGGTACATCACAGGCACAAATGCAAGGCAATGAAGATATGCTTTTTGGTGGCCTTGATGCGTTAGGAAGTGTTGCAGGCGCTCTTGATCCAAATAAACCTGCTCCAACAGGTGGTACAGTAATTAACGTAGGATAGTAAATTTATGAGTTATAATTATTTATCAAATGCTCTTACAAGGTTAGCAGAACAGCAAGGAAAAATAGACACCTTCATGGGTACTAAGTTTTCTAGACACATGACTAAAACCATCGAAGGAGTTAAAGAGGTTTCCCAGTCGTACAGCGATAGTGTTAGCGCGGCGTACGCTACTCATTTAAAAAATACTGGACAGCCGGTTTCAAAAGAAATAGAAGATAGAAAAAAATACGCTAAAGATTTAAAAGAAGCTCCAATGCAAGTTGATCTCTCTAAGAGTCAAGCGGCTAATGAGTCTTTGTATAATCAAATAATAGCGGATAACGACAAGGCTTACGAACTTACTAAAACAGTAAAAAACCCATTTGCTAGTAAGAAAAAGAAAGTTGATGCTACAAACGAGCTGGACAAAATAAAAGGTAGATTTGATGTATACAAGCAAGATAAAGATATAATAAATAACCTTTATAAAAAAGCGTTTGAAGCACAAGAAGATCCAGATCCAAATCCTTCTTTGCTTGAATCTAGAGTTCACACGGAGCTGCTAGATGGATCTTTTAAGAATAACGTTGTTTACAATCCTGTTGTTGATGGTGATCAAAAAACAGGTGGTTACTATCAGTACGAGAATAGGTTCATAGCTTTAGCCGACTTAAAAACAGTAAATAAAGTTGATTTAGAATTTGAAGAAACTTTAGCTGGTAGTATAACTGAAGCTAGTGAGCTTTCTAGAAAAGGTAAGTGGAACGAATCAAGTAGAAGAGAGCTTCTTAGTAAAGTAACTAAGCTTGTTAAAGCTAACCCAACGGCTGTTAGACCTGTTATATTCAACGGTTTCACAGCGGATGAGATAGATGGTCAAGAAGAAAGCTACGCTGGTTTAATATCTGAGCAGCACTATAAAGAATACGAGAATGAAAATAACGTGTCGTTAAATAGCTACGGTAAAGACATGGCTTTTGATGAGCTAAAAAGTGAAGACTTAACAGAAGGCTTTGTTAGTTACTTAATAGACATAATAGACGAAAGCGCAGCTGGAAGTAAACCTGCTGACAAGCAAGAGAGAAATAGAGTGGGTAGACAAGCAACTCCGCTTAGCGTTAGCGAAAAAGCTAAGCAAACGCAGTTTGTAAAAAACGTTGATGATCCAAATCAAACTAATTTTAAAATGTTTAACTCTTCCGATAGGATTATTAGAAAAGGCGACAAGTTCTTTAGGGCCAACAGCAAAAGTGTTATATATGACACTAGTCCACCTATGACTAGAGAACAACTATTAAAGTCCGACGGACTAGCGATAGCTTACAAGTTAGATGACCCTGTTAAAACAGCTGCTAGCTCGAGTAATTCTAGTAACGATCAAGAGCAGTTTACCATGACTCCAGAAGAGTTGGACGAACTGTTCAACACATACAATCGATAACATACAACTTAAATTTTATGCAAAGTTTAAAAGAAGAAATACAAGCTCTTATAAAAGAGGGTAAGTTAAAATCTAAAGACGAAGTTGAAAAATACATCGAAGACTCAAAAAAAGAAAAAGCTCCCCAGAAAGTGGATGCCCCTGTGGAGCCAAACGTTACGGCATCCAACTTGGAAAATACTTCTTCGGAGTCACAGCCTAAAATAGAGGACTTTCCATTATTAACAGATAATCCTGAAACAGTAAAGAAGGCTAAAGAAGCTGGGTTTTCCGCGGTGCCAGGAGCTCGTTTTGAAGACGATACTATTTTTGGAGTAACACTACCAGAAGCTGTTGCGAATCCTTTGACTTTTGAAGAGCAATTAAACGAAGAGCAACGAAACCTTGAAACTAAGTCTAAAGACTTTTCTAATAGTATAAATAATGCTAGAAAAGTAATAGAAGACTTTAAAAGGCAAAACATTGGCGCCGAAGGTGAGGAAATGATAAACCCACCTACAAAAGAAACATACGATGAGTACAACAAGCTTATACAATCGTATAATACAGCTTTAGAAACTGGCCAAGCAGAAATAGAAAATCTAAGCCAAAACT
>Ga0187217_1001326_pt1 | contig 10333 bp, 14 predicted proteins | sample 15SPOviralmetaG_FD_130165 | JGI IMG/M metagenome (GOLD analysis project Ga0187217, IMG submission 130165) | Marine viral communities from the oligotrophic San Pedro Time Series (SPOT) site, San Pedro Channel, CA, USA - 15 SPOT_SRF_2010-09-15... | ecosystem: Environmental > Aquatic > Marine >... | reverse complement strand
GTTGTTGATAGTTTTGACAACGCAGTAGCACTAGCAAATGCTACAGGAATGTTACCACAGAGAATGTTTAAGTTAATATGTGATGACTTAGTAAAGCGTAAGAAACACTATGAAGAACAAGCGTTTATTGCAGATGGTATTAAAGTAGAGGAAATCATTAACCTTTGGGAGAACAAAAGACAGAAGAATAAGACCTATACTTATTCTATGTTTTACAAGTCAAAAGAAAGAAAACTATGGAGTACCAAGTATAGTTATGACTGGAAGAACTATAAAAGATTTATGGAAGACTTTCCTAAATGGATAAAAATATTTAGTGCTAAGGCACATCAAAGAGCAGAAAGTGATGCTGAAATGATTGCAGAATTTCTGTCAAGACCTAACAAATAAAAATAAAATCCTAAGTGTCTTCGGACTTTAGGTTTTGCAACACTGTCCTAAGTGTCTTCGGACACAACCTTTAGTGTGTGCGTTGTGGAATTAAAATAACCTGCCATATTACATTCAGGCGAACAAGTTTTATTAGAGGTTTTATACTTGTTTTCTTTCTACTCTAATCGAGCTGTTCGCCTAAAAAAGTAAAGTCTTTTTAGACATAACCAGAAGAAACAAGGATAGGAGAAAATAGTATGAGTAAAGAAAAGTACACTACCATACAAATAACAGAAGAAGATAGAACTAGGCTATTAGGTATAGCTTTGGACATTATGAAGTTTAATGGACAGAAAGAACCTATGAACCCTGTTAGTTGTATACATCATGCAATCAATGCTTTGGAAGAACAGTTTAAGCATATTGAATGTGCAATAACAGAAGAAGAAAAAGATGGGGTAACATTACAATGAACCCTGCAAAATATAAGTCAGTCAGTATGACTATAGGTAACTGGGAATTAGCATCAAAGTTATCTAATTTAATAGTACCAAATGTAACACTAAGTAAATCTAAGGTTGTTCAACTAGCACTAGGAAGATTAGCTGATGAATACGAATTAGATTTAGTTGAGGTAACTCCTAAGTTACTCAAACCAACAGAGGAAAAACATGCAAGTAATAACTAAAATGTTGTGGAATGGTCTTGACCTTGCCACACCTGTTGCAACTGAAGCTGTGCCTACAGCATTAGATAAGAAACTAAAAACAACTGTTGATAGTTTTAAGTCTTTTGCAGAAGCACCATTTAAGGCAGAAGTTGTAGTGTATGAAACTCCAGAAGATTATCTAGAGTAATACACAAATGACAATTCTTTTTAGAGTTTTACTAAACAGTAGCAATACGCAGATTATACATTCTTTTCCCCAAATGAAATGTTCTATTGGGAAATAAGCGAATATGTGTAGAAACAAATACATGAACTTTATCTATTTTTTCGCAGATAAATTACATTCATCAATAAATGCACTTGTGCATAGAAAGGAGAAATGATACGAATGTTGAATAACAAGTATAATAATATGGCTAAATTAACTACACAGATGACTTGGTATACATCACACGCAGTATGTAAGGTGTGGAACTGGTTGCGTTGCTTCAGCAATAAAAATAATTTTCATTATTTTATTAGGAAGTTACAGAACCATTATCCTATCGATACAAAAGACTTGAAAACATCTTTTGTTGAGAAAGTTGTATATGAAGATGACTTTGAAAGGTCGGTATCATTAAGGTTAGGTGCTGTTGTTATTGAGTATGCGTTTAGTAAAACTCAAAAAGAAACAAACCTAATACCTTTATTTGAATACAAACCTGAAAGTGAAATATTGAAAACATTACTTCACATGACAAAGAAAGACCATCACAACGCTTCTGTGTTTACTTTAGCTAAACATAGAAAGGAGAGAGATGGCACTAAGTATAGAAAAAGTAATTCATAACTTACATTTCGACAGACTGTTCTTAGATAGAATAGAAGTTGTTGAACGCCAAAACAAAGAACAGTTACATGGTAATGGAGTACCATTCCATTATGTTTCTGTTTTTAAACTACTGTTGGTATTGCCTAAACATAACAGCAACCAACATAAGATTAGCTTCTTCTACCATGAAGTATTTGGGAGACACATTACTCAACCTTCATTAAGTAGAACTCTAGATTACCTAGAGAATAAACTTGGTCTCGTTAAGATTATTAGCGACAGGTTAGATGCTAGAAAAAAAGAAGTTGAACTAACACCATTAGGTAAAAAGTTTCAACAACACTTAGTAGGTTCTACATCAGTAGCAAAAGATATTGATAAAGATGGAAAGCTAAGAAATGTTGTAATCAATATGCCTATTAGAATGTCTAACGAAAGGAGATAAATATGGACACTCAAATGCTGTTACCTAAAGGGATAACAATGAACAAGACTAAGACTTCCTTTAGAATACAGACAAGAAAAAATGTAATGGTTAATGGTAAGAAAGATAAGTTGAAAGACTTTCGTACTGTTAAAATACATTACCCACCAAATGCTTCGCCTGAACAAAGGTTAAAAACTTTTAATGAAGCATTGGAAGAAGCTAAAAAAGAAAAACTTTTAGCTATCGCACTGTTGTCAAATGGTACAGTTACTAAACAGAACTTAAAAATTATCAGAGCTGTTGGTACACTTAAAACTACTTATGACACTTTGTATGAAGAAAGATGGAAACATAGCGAAACAGGACACGACAGAAATGTAAGAATTTTTGCTGATGATGTGTTTAGTTATTTTCCTTCAGACATACGATTAGATGATATGCAAACACATGAATATTATAATGGGTTTGTTGCACACATGAGAAAGCGTATTATTGAACGAGACGCAAATCACATGGGTCATGTATCAAATCGTACTATCAACAAAAGACTTGGATTATGTAGAGACATATTTAGATATGGAATTGCTCATGGCTTATTAGACCAGAGTAAACTTCTTAATCCTGACATTAGGTTATCTCACATGGGTTGGGAAAATCTAAAAGTTAAAACTATTAAAAGTAAAATGGCTTTAACTAAATCTGAAGAAAGAATGATTTTAGACTTATGCAGAGACAATGGTTACATTGAATTTGCTAATGCTTTAATCTGGTTAAATGATGTAGGTATGAGACATAGTACTGAGTTCTTAAAGTTTACAATAGACAATGTAGACTTCAAAAGAAATCATGTGCATTTCTACAGACCTAAGACTGATACATGGACTACTATGCCTTTAACACCAAGAGCCAAAGAAGTTGTTTGGAACTTAAAGGATAGAGCAAACATGAGAGAAGATAAAAGGGTGTTTGGACATTTTACTAAGCGTCAGCTTAGAACTATGTTTGATAAACTTAGAGAGATGTCAGGTCTTGCACTTATGACACCTTACATAACAAGACATACATTTATGACTAAGTTAGGTAAGAACAAAGAAGTACCTGCAGTTATTGCTAACTTAGCAGGTGTAACTATTGAGACTGCACAAAAGTATTACACGCACTCTAATGATGAGATGCAGGTAAATGCTATTGCAAATCTTAATGGTAATGATGATGAAGACGAAAACTCTTTAATTGGTCATAATAGTAAAGGATTGATTTAAAGATGTTAATTGCTATAACACCAACAATGTTTTTCTGGGCGAGTGGTGGAATGGCAGACACGCCAGTCTTAGGAACTGGTCTCGAAAGAGGTGAAGGTTCAAGTCCTTTCTCGCCTACCAAAAACTGCAGTTGGTTAAATAGCAGTCCATTTAGCAAACTTCATGGAAATGGAAGTTGCACACATTGTTGCACTTGTTGCATTAGTAGCAATAGTGAAGTAAAGGAAGGGGTAATAGGTAAGGATTTTCTTAAAGGCATAAGTCTTAGGAAATTCTGCACCCCTTCCTATATATTCACTAGAGCATATAATACAACAATACCAATGTGTTTTTTTAAACATATAATATATTCACTAGTGCATCATTCATGCAACACCATGCAACTAAACTAGCAGGGTGTTACATTCTTAAACTGTGCAACTGATGAAGTAGTGAATAGTAAGGAGAACACTATGGGTACAGAATTGCCTAAGACCAACGCTAATAGCAGTGTTGAAGAAAAGAGCCTGTTGCAACAGCAACTTGAAGAACTAGTCAAAGTGGGTGTTGGTGGTAAATTTAGAAACCAAAACACTGAAGACTATGTAAAGAAAATAGAAGAAGAAATAGCTTTTGAAGAAGCTATGATTAGAGGTGGTATTACTAGGTATCAAAAGCTGATTAAAGATGCAGTTGTTGATAGTCAAGAAAGTACGACATTGTATGGCATAGTCCTACAACAGAAGTATATCACTGAGTTATCTAAGTTAATCAATACTGAGGTTGAAAGTATGACTTCTGGTGTTGCAGGTAACAGGCAAACAGCACTTAAATTGATGTGCCAATGTCTGCCAAAATCAGCATTTATTAATGAGGAGTTTATTCATAACAATCCTAATGTTTGGGACACTGTAAGCCTTATTGCATTGAAGAATGTAATTGATGGTATTTCAGCAGAAACCACACTTAATAAATTAGCTATAAAACTAGGTACAGCTTTAATGTTAGAAGCTAAAATTACCATCTTCAAAGATGAGGAGAAGGATAAATACAATCAAGTAGCCAAGAGACTAACTGGTAAAAACATGCCACAGAACGCAAATAGATACCTCTACAAGCGTAAGGTTTGGACTTATTGTATGAACAAGCACAATCTACAATTTGATGATTGGAGTAAAGAAAGCCAATTACATCTAGGTGTTAAGATTGTTTCTTATTGTGAAAAGCTAGGGTTAGTTAAACATCAAAATAGAAAGACAAATAAGATTAAAACTATTTGTTATGTTGAAGCTACACCTAAGATTGTAGAGGAGATTAAGAACTTCAATATTAAGAATGAAGCTCTTTATCCTAAATACCTTCCAATGCTAATGCCACCTAGAGAATGGGAAAATCCTTTTGTTGGTGGATATTATGGCAAGAAGCATAACTACAAACAACAATCAGCTAAAGAAATCAGTCAATCAATTAATAAGGAGAATAAATAATATGCACTATAATTTAGTTAAAGCGTCAAACAGAAGATACCTAGAAGAACTAAAGAACCTAACAAAAGAAATGCCTGTGGTTTACCAGTCGGTAAATATCATGCAACATACTGAGTGGGTTATTAATAAACCTATATATGAGGTTATTAAGCAATGTATGGATAATGATTTTCCATTAGGTAAATTACCTGTAAATCCAAAAACAATAGAACTTCCAATTAAACCTGTAGATATTTCTACTAACAAAGAAAGTTTAATTAAATGGAAGAAGGAAGCATCTAAAGTTTATTCTGGTAGAGCAAAACAAAACTCTAAGTTCATACAGGTCAGACAAATAATGGAAGAAGCTAAAATGCTTTTAACCAAGAGTGGTTTCTTTTATCCTTATCAATTAGATTTTAGGTCAAGGGTATATCCTAAACCTGCAATGTTAAGTCCACAGTCTGCAGATTATTCTAGAGCCTTATTAACTTTTAAGTTTGGTAAAAGAATAGGAGATAACTTTGACATACTTGCAGTAGCAGGTGCAGGTCTATTTGGAGAAGTAGATAAAGAAGAACTTCCTGTAAGAGTTAATTGGATAAAAGATAAAATGGAAAGGATTATAGAATGTGCAACATCTCCATTAGAATACACATGGTGGTGTGAAGCAGATAAACCTTTTTGTTTCTTAGCATTTTGTTATGAGATGAAAGCCTACAGCGACAGTGGTTTTGTTGATAGTTTTATAACTACATTACCAATACAAGCAGACTGTAGTAACTCTGGGTTACAGCACTATTCAGCAATGATGAGAGATGAAGTAGGTGGTAGTGCAACTAATCTAGTACCATCTAATAAACCAAGTGATGTTTATAATTTAGTAGCACAAGAAGTTACTAGAAAGTTAGAAAACAAAACTGATGATATGGCTAAGAAATGGTTAGCTTATGGAATAGATAGAAAAATCTGTAAGAAACCTGTGATGTGTTTACCTTATTCATTAACAAGGTATTCATGCAGACAATACTTAGAAGACCATGTCAGTAAAGAGTTTGTAGAAAGAGGTACTAAACATAGCTTTGGAGAAGACTTGTTTAAATCTACTGCATACTTAACACCTATTGTATGGGAAAGTATTAATGATGTAGTTGTCAAAGCTAGAGATATTATGGATTTCTTAAAATCTATAGCAAGACTAGTTGCATCAGAAAACTTACCTGTATGTTGGTCTACTCCTTTAAACTTTCCAGTACAGATGATGTGTTACAAAAAGGAAAGTAAAAGAGTTAAAACTAAAATGGGAGATAGCATTGTTAAGTTATCAGTTGCATCAGAAACTAATGTTATTGATAAAAGAAAAACTGCACAAAGTGTATGTCCTAATTTTATTCATTCATTAGATGCTAGTGTTTTACAATTAGCTGTAGTGAAAGCTAAAGAAGCAGGTGTTGATAACTTTAGTATGATACATGACAGTTTCGGTTGCACTGCACCTGACAATAGGATTATGGCTAATGCTATAAGAGATGCTTTCTGTGAAATATATAAACAAGATGTTTTATTGAATTTTGCAAATGAAATGAAAGCTATGTTATCAGAAAAAAATCTAAAGAAATTTCCAACAATACCTACAAAGGGTAACTTGGATTTAGACCTAGTAAGAAAATCTGTATTTTTCTGTATATGATTTGTTTTATCCTAATATATGCACTACTGCATATAAAGTTCCACTTATAGCTAACTGAACTCCCATATTCCTTTCTAGTTGTTCAGTTGGCTACTCAACTAAAAAGGAGAAATCTATGAGTGATATAACAACAAAGGTAAGTGTTGCTTCTGAAGCCATTTACCCACACCTTGTAAAACCAGATGTTCGTTTTAATGAACTTGGAGAATACAAGGTAACTTTAAAGGTTAGCAAATCAGACGCTACAGAAATGCTTAAAGGTGTAAACCAAGCAATAGTAGACAGTCTTGCTAAAGCTGAAAAAGATAACAAAGGCAAAAAGGTCAAAGAAGCACCTAAGCCTTATACTGAAGAAGGCGATTTTGTTTTCTTCAAATTAAAAATGAAAGCGTCAGGTGTTAATAGAAAAACACAAGAGAAGTTTTCTCAAAGACCTACGCTATTTGATGCCAAGAAAAATCCATTACCTGCAAATGTAAGTATATGGGGTGGTTCAATAATGAAGTGTGCTTATCAAGAAGTACCTTACTACACACCAATGTTAGGTGCAGGAGTAAGTTTAAGATTGAAAGCAGTACAAGTTATTAAACTAGTAGAAGGTAAATCAGACAATAACATCTTCAAAGAAGAAGATGGTTTTGAAAGTAAATCAACAGGAAGCGAGAACTCAAATGCACCAGAAGTACAAGAGAGTTCGGATTTCTAAGACTGTTGAATTAAAAAGTGGTTTAGAAGAAGTAATTTATAACTACCTTAAATCAAACAAAGTACATTTTGTTTATGAAGGTATGAAGATTAAGTTTGAATTACCTACACAGAAAAAATCATATACCCCAGACTTCCCAATAAACGATAGGTTTATTGTGGAAGCGAAGGGTGCTTTTAATTCAGCAGATAGAAAAAAGCACAAACTCATTAAAGAACAACACCCAGAATTAGATATTAGATTTATCTTTTCAAACTCTAAAACAAAAATTGGAAAAAAATCTTTAACTACTTATGGAAAGTGGTGCGACTTATTTAAGTTTAAGTATCACTGCATACAATCAACCAAACAACCATTCCCACAAGAATGGCTTAAAGAAATAAAGGCGAAAAAATAATGCGAGATAATACAACATACATAGTCATTCACTGTAGTCAGACTAGACCATCACAAAAAGATGTTGATGCTAAAATGATTGACAGATGGCACAGAGAAAGAGGGTGGCTAAAGATTGGTTATGGTGGTGTCATCAAGCGTGATGGTACTTATGAACAAGGCAGAGCAGACAATGCAATTCAAGCTCATGTCAAAGGATATAACCATACATCATTTGGATTATGTTTAGTTGGTGGTGCATTAGAAGAAGATTGGCTAAAGCCTGAAGATAACTTTACAGCAGAACAATGGGATAGTTTAAAGAAACAATTAACAAGATTAGTTGAACTATACCCAGACGCAAGAATAGTTGGACATTACGATTTAGATAAACAAAAGACATGTCCTAACTTTGATGTCCAAGAATACTTACTTAACGAAGATATTCCCAATTACAAATTTCAAGACGCATTAACAGATGAAGCTGATTTGAGAGAAATGGAACTTCAAAATGAAGAACCAAATTAAACCAGATGAGAAATTCATTCGTCATGCTCCTTGTAACAACTGCAACTCCCAAGACAATTTAGCCATCTACGAATTTCATTCGTACTGTTTTGGGTGTTTGCAGTGGACACCTCTTAATGGAGAACAACAATTACCAATACAAACGAAAAGGAAAGAAGTGCTAGATTTAATAGAAGGTTCTGTAAACGCATTACCTAAGAGACAAATAAACTCAGAAACATGCAACAAATTTAATTATGAGACTGGAATATATAATGGCAGGAATTGCCATATATCTAATTACTACGACAAACAGTATAGTTTGGTAGCACAGCACATTCGTTTTGCTGATAAATCTTTTAAATGGTTAGGCGATACAGACAAGATTACTTTGTTTGGTCAAAACCTATGGCGTGATGGTGGTAAATCTATAATCATTACTGAAGGAGAAATAGATGCAATGTCTGTTTCCCAAATTAATAATCATAAATATCCAGTAGTATCAGTTCCATCAGGAGCTAGTTCAGCAAAAAAATATATTAAAAAAGAATTAGAGTGGCTAAGTAAATTTGAAAAAATTGTACTTATGTTTGACAATGATGATGCAGGTAACAAAGCATCAGTTGAATGTGCAAACATCTTACCAGTTAAAAAAGCATACATAGCTAAGTTACCTATGAAAGATGCTAATGATTTATTGGTATCTAATTTAGGTGCTAAAATAATTGATAGTTTTTGGGAAGCAAAAGCATTTAGTCCTGCAGGTATTATAGAAGGTGTAGATACAAAAGACTTATTATTAAAAGATACTTATGTTGAAAGTATTCCTTACCAATGGAATGGATTAAATTCTAAATTAAATGGAATAAGACTTGGCGAACTTAATTTATTATGTGCAGGTTCAGGCACAGGTAAATCACAAGTATGTAGAGAAATTGCTTATCACTTAATTAGTAACAAACATAAAGTTGGTTACATTGCATTAGAAGAAAATGTTAAGAGAAGTATTAGAGGAATAGTTTCTGTTGGTTTAAATAAACTAATACATATTCCTGAAGTTAGAAAAACTATACCTGATGAAGATATAGTTAATGAGTGGAATAAAATAAAAGATTACATAACCCTGTACGACCACTGGGGTAGTCATTCCACAGATGATTTATTAAATAAAATTCGTTACATGGTAAAAGGTTTAGACTGCAAAGTTATATTCCTAGACCATATCTCTATTGTTATTTCAGGATTAGCTGAAGGAGATGAAAGAAGATTAATAGATAATACAATGACACAACTAAGACAATTAGTTGAAGAACTAAATTGTGCAATGTTTGTTGTATCACATCTTAAAAGACCTGAAGGTAAATTTGGACACGAAGAAGGAACACAAACTTCTTTATCACATTTGAGAGGTTCACATTCTTTAGCACAATTATCTGATGCAGTATTAGGTTTTGAAAGAAACCAACAGTCTGCTGATGAAGGCAATGTAATGGTATGTCGTGTACTTAAAAATAGATTTAGTGGAGATACAGGAATTGCATCAACATTAATTTATAACAAAGATACAGGTCGTTTGTCAGAAGGAGATTTTGATGAATGAAAAAATATTAACTAAATTTATTCTAGCTTTCTTAATTGATAAGCCAGATTATTTACAATTATCACAACACCAACAACAATTAGTTTTTGAAACATCAAAGACAATTATGGTGGCAATTTATAATGCGATTAAATATGACAATGTTTATCCAGTTATAATGTGTGGGGACACTGAAGCTAAAAAATTAATATCAAAAGCTATTCAAAGTGTTTCACACATCTTACCAAGCACAGAGAAAATTACAGTAACACAAATTCACTAATGAAACTTAAAATGAAACTAATACTAGATATTGAAACCAATGGTTTCTTGGACAGCTTAGACAAAATTCATTGTATGGTTTTTAGAGATGTAGATACTCAAAAAGTATATTCCTATAATCCTGACCAAATCAATGAGGGTCTAGAGTTACTAAAGAAAGCAGATATGATTATAGGTCATTCTATAATGGGGTTTGATTTACCT
>Ga0187217_1001325_pt1 | contig 10334 bp, 17 predicted proteins | sample 15SPOviralmetaG_FD_130165 | JGI IMG/M metagenome (GOLD analysis project Ga0187217, IMG submission 130165) | Marine viral communities from the oligotrophic San Pedro Time Series (SPOT) site, San Pedro Channel, CA, USA - 15 SPOT_SRF_2010-09-15... | ecosystem: Environmental > Aquatic > Marine >... | reverse complement strand
TGGTTGAAGCATCACCAAGAGCTGGTGCTGTTGGCGCTGGAACTGGTGCTGTTCTTTCTCAGGAAGAAGAACTTGGGCCGCGTATCCCATTCACGGGTCGCATGACGGTTGGTGGCCAGCAATGAACCTATCCAAAGCACCCTTTTTTATGATAAAAGACTTGCAGAGCAAGGGGAACAAATAATGTCTTCAACGCAACTCGCACCGCCCTATCCGATTTGGACAGACAAGAACGGCGACCCGCTGGACAATGGATATTTGTATTTTGGCATCCAAGGGCAAAACCCAGAGACCAACCCCATCCAAGTCTATTACGACAGCGCGCTTACACAGCCTGCGGCACAGCCCCTTCGCACGTCTAACGGCTATGTCATGCGAAACGGATCACCTGCGCTGATTTACGCAAACAGCGATTTTTCGGTGACAGTAAAAAACAAGAAAGAAGAGTTAATTGTTTATCTGTCTAGCTTCACTTGGGAAGTTGGCGACATTAACACTTCGCAAATTGTGGGTCAGCTTGACGCGGATCGGATTGACTTCACGCAAGATGGCACTGGCGCTGTTTTGCAGACGGTTCAGGATAAGTTAGAGCAAAATGTAAATGTTCTTGATTTCGGCGCTGTGGGCGATGGCGTGGCGGATGACACCACGGCGTTCACCAATGCGGGCGCTGGAGCGTATGTTCCAGAAGGCACTTATCTTATTGACACCGCCACGGTTGATTATTTGAATTATGTCGGAGAGGGCGTCATCAAGACCAAAACTGGTCAGTTTATCTCGCTCCAAAGCCCATTAAGCCAATCAAGCATCGTTCAAAAGAAAATGATGGAAACCTTTTTGGGTTTCGATAATGGAACAACTGACACGCAGATTTTTACTGGCGCAGAACGCACGACACAGGGCTTGGCCTATGCCAACTTCGATGGGTCTGATCGTGTCTACCTGTTGCAGCCTGTTGTCTCGGCAAGTTCGTTCAGCAGCAAAGTAATCGATGCGGGTGATTTTGATACTGGCACATTGTATGAGATTGTTAGTGCAGGGACGACTGACTTTACGCTGATTGGTGCGGCCAATAATACTGTCGGCACCCGCTTTACGGCTACTGGTGCAGGCACTGGAGATGGCACCGCTGCTGTTATCGAAAGTCAACGCATTGTCGAATACACTCTTGCAGACGATGGCTCTGTGGTCTCAAACGATGTGTTCACTGGCGTTTTGAACCTTGGTCATCAAGGATTGTCCGCTTTGGTCGATGGATCAAGCCTTTACCTTTACACGCAGTATGTAACGCAGCCAACATATCGCGGCGTTGATGGCGGTAAGGGCTTTGCCAAAATCCTCTGGAATGGCGCATCTACGTCCAGCGTCACAAACTACCAGCTTTTTGGCTATTCTGGTTCTGGCCATAAATACGAACACTTCTACGGTGCCACCCCAACAGTTTCGACTGATGGCAAATACATCGTCATGGTTGCAAATGATGACACAGATGGCGCATCGGAAGATACTCAGACTTGGCTGTTCGTCTATGATCGTGCTGCTGTTGAGGCTTTGGCTGATCCGCTTGATGCAGATCCACTGTATTACGCTCGCATTCCGCTGCCAGCAGCATCTCAGCGCACGGTCTACACGCAGGGCGTGGCTTCTGATGGTGAATTTGTTTACATCTATCGTGGCTATACGCCGCCACGTTATAAGCACATTATCCAAAAGTTTGATTTCTATGGGAACCTTGTCTCTGAAATCGCTGTAGATGGCCCCCGCGCGCAGTATGGAGTTGATGGGCTGCTTGATAACGCAACTCTTGGCTTTCCCGTGTCGTTTGAACCTGAAGGAATGGCCTTAAAAGGCGATCAGCTTCTGTGTTTGGCAATGGATTATTGGTATACTGGCTCAAATGTCGTGACCTACGGCGACAAGAACTATGCGGCCAGACGCGACAACTCCAATGTTGCCCCTGATGATAATGATGGCGAAATGACTTGGGTGGAAACCACCAAGGCAACCACAGACGGAACATGGGCCAGCTACGTCACCGCAGGTTCTTTTGTAGTTGGAAAAAGCTACACCATCACAACGGTTGGAACCACAGACTTCACATTGATTGGTGCCGCTTCGAACACGGTTGGCGTAACATTTACTGCAACTGGCGTTGGTTCAGGCGATGGCCAGGCTCTAAGAAACTACAGCAACGGCACAAACTACACGCGCCGCAGTAAACTTATTTATTCTGTAAAGCCTGAAGATGGTGCGTCTGGAGAAGAGCCTGTCAGTGCAGGGCTGACAACTCGCGTCAGTGGTGCCAATATCATCTCCCGCGAAAACGCGGTTGATTTGTCATTGAAGAATGGTCAAGTTTTTCAGATTGCCAGATACAGCGAACTGACTGAAGAGTATGTAAACCTTGTAGAGTTTGGCGGGAGTTCTGGATACAGCGCACGGTTCTTTGATGGCCGACCAAACTCAACGCAGGATCGTTATTCCAGTGTAAACTCTGTGCAAGAGGAACTGCCTGATGTTCGCTCTATTCTTGAGTTGCGCGGAAATAGAACCATATCAAATGGTGCTGGCATTAACCTTTATGGTGGCGATGATTACCTGAACCCAGACCGCGCTCGTTTATTTGCTGGCGGGACGTTCAGCGGATCAGATGTGTTCGTTGATCTGGTCAACGGCGGCGCACCTGTGTTCCGTCCGAGTGGTTCCCTTGATGGTCAGGTTGATCTGGGTGGCGCATCAAATCGCTGGAATACTGTGTATGCTGCGACAGGCACAATCAACACATCTGACGAACGTGAAAAGCAAGACATTGCAGATATTACAACGGCAGAACGCAACGTAGCTGTTGCTGTTAAAGGGATGCTCAAATCCTTCCGCTTCAGGGATGCTGTCGCTTCCAAGGGAGATGATGCGCGTATTCACTTCGGCGTCATTGCTCAAGATGTGCAAGCTGCTTTTGTGGCTGAAGGTCTTGATCCTAATCGTTATGCTTTGTTCTGCCACGACACATGGGAAGAAGAGGAAGAGGAAAATGGAGTTATCCTCCCAGCAGGAGACCGTTATGGCATCCGATATGAAGAACTTCTCGCCTTCATTATTTCTGCGCTCTGAGGTGGCTCAGATGATCCAAGATGAATACAGTGGCGACAGAAATCCACAGCCTGACTTTCTGGCGGATCGGGTCATTGCCAAAATAAAAGGCGCAGAAAAGTGACCATTCGACAGCAAGGCGGCATCTTTGGCCGCAACCCTGTTTTTAACACCGTCGAGGCATCTTATATAGATGTTACTAACGATTTGGCTGTAGCTGGAACGGTTGATGGGCGCGACATATCAGCGGATGGTGCAAAACTTGACGGTATAGAAGCTAGTGCTGATGTGACAGACGCCACCAATGTATCCGCTGCTGGCGCTTTGATGGAAAGCGAGGTCACGAATGTCGCCCAAGTTAAAGCATTTGACAGCAGTGACTATGCGACAGCCGCTCAAGGCACACTTGCTGACAGCGCGATCCAAGCTGGGGATAATGTTTCAGACCTGACAAATGATGCAGGCTACACGACCAACGTCGGAGACATCACGGGAGTGACCGCTGGGTCTGGTCTTACTGGTGGTGGCACAAGTGGTGACGTCACGGTCAACGTAGGTGCGGGAACTGGCGTGACTGTTGATGCGGACACAGTTTCAATCGGTCAAGCTGTTGCGACAACTGATGATGTCACATTCGCTGAATTAACTGTTCAAAGTTCTGGTGATACCGCCCTAACTGTAAAGTCCACAGGCACAGGTGATGCGGATGCAGCCCTGTATCTGGACGCTGGTGACACAGGTGAACCCGAAGTTCTTTTTCGTTCAGATGGTGTAGACCAAGCATATATCTCTATGACAGGTGGGGCTGGTGGTGACTTTAACATTGGGACAAAGGCTGGCGCAAATCGTAATATAGATTTGCAAAATAATGACTTGTTGGTCATGCGAATACCTCCGCCTGCGGATGGTGAGATTGTCAGGTTCTACTCTGAAGGGACGTATTCAGGGGGTATCGGCGCACAGGGCAATGATTTGTGGATTGGTGAGGGCGCAGTAGGGTTACAGTTCCAGTTGACGGGTGCTGACCGTATCGACCCATTTGACACCTCTACCAATGCAGTAAGGGATGACGCGATTGACTTGGGCGGTAGTGCTAGTCGCTTTGATGACATCTATGCCACTAACGGCACTATCCAAACATCTGACCAAAATGAAAAGCAGCAGATTGCCTCACTGACCGATGCAGAGATTGCAGCCGCTAAAGCTATCAGCGCACTGTTCAAGACGTTCAAGTGGAACGATGCAGTGACCGAAAAAGGTGATGCAGCCCGCACGCACTCAGGTGTAATTGCCCAGGAAGTAGAGCAAGCCATGACTGACGCAGGGCTTAACGCTGGCGACTATGCGTTCTTCATTAGCACAACTTGGTGGGAAACATATACAGATGTCCCAGCGGTTGAGGCTGACGAGGAGAACGGCGTAGAGGCTAGGGACGCATTTACGCGGACAAACACCTTCGTGATCCAAGTGGAAGCCCCAGATGGCGCTATAGAGCGCACACGCAAGGGTATTCGCTACCCGCAGCTTCTGGCATTCGTTGGTGCATCGACAGAACAGCGCTTGGCGTCGATTGAAGCAAGATTGGTTTCGCTGGAGGGGTCTGACTGATGTCAAAAGCGCTAGGCATAAAAGGCACATACCAAGCAATTCGGTCAGCAAGCGGCCCTGCGCAGCACATCGCTGTGTCTATGGTAGGACTGACCTACGCTGGGATGTTTGTCGGGATGGTGCCTGACGTTATTCTCTGGGCGTGGGTGGCTTCATCTGCGCTTGTTCTGATCGCCACCATCTGGTTCAAGAAGATCTGGCTGAAGCGCTCACTGCTGCTAGACTTCACGCTTTCGTGCATGGTTTTGACTTTTTACTTTATGCACGACCCCGCGCCCAGTGGTCCTATTTATCACGTCATGACTTCCGACGGTATGCACGCCGCAACCAGAGGCAATCACGGCATGAGCATGATCGACAAGTTCTCACACGCCCTAGCCTGTGTCATGATGGCTGGATGGTCACTGTATTTAAGTAACTTAGTGCAGCGTCAGATGTTAGAGGCCCAAAGATTTGAAGTCGCTTTTGATGGGGAAGTCTTAAAATGAATATTGATATGCAGATGTTGATGCCCGTCATTATAGCGCTGATCGGCGCTGGCGGACTATGGCAGCTACTAAGCCTGAAGGCCAAGCAAGGACACGAAGCGTTAATGAAAGACAGATCTGAGCGCAGCGAGTTCAATGACACTCTAAAGCTGCAAGTTGATCGTTTGGCAGATCAGGTGAATACGCTTGTCGCTGAAAAAGAAGATTTGCTGAAGACGATGGGCGATCTGAAGGCTGATTTAGCAGCGGCGCAGGCAACCATTAAGTCTCTGCAAGAGGCTATGATGAGGAAGTAATGCGTATTGTCCTAGATAAGTTCTTACAGGCTTGGTCGGCGTGCATGTTGTGCATGGTGCAGGGCGATCTTACTGTCCTAACTTTAGGCCATGCCTTCACAGCTTCTAAGACTGGACTGCTTACAGGTATCGCTTACTGGATTACAACTAAGATTGACGGCAGCGAAAGTTCTGTTTGGAAGGGTGCTTGGTTGACGGGCGTTCTTACAATGATTGCAGACTTCATCGTGCATCCAACGCACTTTGGGCAGCACTGGATGGAGGCGTTCTGCACGGGGCTTGGAGCGGCTGGCATCTGCCTTATATGGGAGAGACTTAAAAAATGAGACACATCGACACCATCATTGTTCACTGCACCGCGACCCGTCCTAATTGGTGGCAGGGTAAAAGCGCACAGCAGAAGACCGACGAAGTTCGCCGCTGGCACGTTGAAGATAGAGGTTGGTCAGACATCGGCTATCATTACCTCATAGACCGCGATGGCACGGTGACTGAGGGTCGCTCGCTGGGGCGCACAGGCGCACACGCCAAGGGCCACAACACAGGCTCTGTTGGCATCTCACTGTTTGGTGGGCATGGCGGCAACGTAGCCGACAAGTTTGATGACAACTTTACAGAAGATCAGGGCCGCGCACTGCGCGGGGTAATTGCCAAGCTGAAGGCCGATCACCCGATCACGCGGATCATTGGTCATAACGAGGTATCGAACAAAGCCTGCCCAACTTTTGTGGTTCGTGATTGGCTTAACAGCGCACGCCCCATCCGCAAGGCGCAGCCGCCGATGGTTGCCTCACAGCAGCGCAGCAGCCCCGCAAAGAGCCGCACAGTGCAGGCTTCTGTTGTTGCGGCAGGGTCAGCCGCTGGATCGGCTGTTACGGCACTCAGTGCGCTTGATAGCACGGCTCAGTATATTGTTCTCGGCTTCGCTGGCCTTGGCGTCCTGATGGCGATCTGGATTATGAAAGAGCGCTTAAGAAAATGGGCTGAAGGAGACAGATAATGGCGAAGAAACCCGGATTATATGCTAACATCCAAGCCAAGCGGAAACGCATTGCGTCTGGATCTGGCGAAAAGATGCGCAAGCCTGGAGCAAAGGGCGCGCCCACCGCAAAGGCTTTCAAGGCCGCGGCGAAGACCGCGAAGAAACCAGCAAAGAAGGGAAAGAAGTAATGCCATATGGTAAGAAAATGGGAACTAAGAAAACCACCAAAAAAGGTGGCAAGAAAAAGTAATGGCACGCTCTGCCTCAGATAAAGCGGCGTCAGCGGTTAAACGCGCTGGCGTCAAGGGCGTGAACAAACCCAAACGCACGCCCAGCCACCCGACCAAATCGCACGTTGTTGTTGCTAAAGAAGGCGACAAGGTGAAGACGATCCGCTTTGGTCAAAAAGGTGTATCTGGATCGCCGCCCAAGAAGGGTGAGAGCGAAGCGGCCAAAAAGCGCCGTGCATCGTTCAAAGCCCGCCACGCAAAGAATATCGCCAAGGGCAAAATGTCAGCTGCTTACTGGGCAGACAAAGTGAAGTGGTGAAGCATGATCTTCGGACGCATAAAACTTTATTTGGCAGCTGCTGGCGCTTTCGTTGTCGCGCTCTTAGCGGCTTACTTGCGCGGAAGGTCAGACAAGGGCGAAGCCGTAGAACGTGAAAGGCTAGAAGACTATGTTGAAACACGCAAACGCATGGATGAAGTTGACACTGACGATGATCCTGATGTTCTTCGTGACTGGCTGCGCGAACGTGGCAAGCAATAGCGCGATCTGCGATGGCACCCTGCGCGACAGAGCGGCCCATGCAGCTGCTTTAGCGGAAGATGGCGGGGATCAGTCCATAACGACTGGCGCGGCGCTGATACGCAAGCTAGACGCCGCCTGCACAGATCTCTAAATAAGTTACCTCCCCAACTTGGTCGCTCTAGCGGCCATTTTTTTGTCACGCTCACGTTTGTATCTCAGCGCGTGGATCAGCAGCTGGTTCTGTTGCCATTTAGACGCTTTGGGTGAGGTCCATTTTGTAAGCTGGCTTCGGCTTATCCCAAGCAGTTCCGCAGCCTTTGTTCGTGATGGGAACGTCATATCCCAGACCTTGATTTCTCTGGCGCGGTTTGTGTTGCCGATCGAAGCGCCTTTCAGCCCCAGTCCTACTGTTTCTGCATGACCCTTCACGCGCAGGCGTTGGCTGATGGCGCTGGTAGTCACGCCCAGAGCCTCTGCTGCTTCTTTGTGTGACTGATACAGGACGCCCCGTATCACCACAGGCATGGCGTTAAAGTGCGTCGAGCCACCTTTGCACGGTGTCGAGGTATCCGTGATCTGGTCCGTGCTTTTCGACCCATGATCGTTTTCCGTTGTGGATGGCTTCTGGCCCATCTTGGTGGTGGGGTTTGCATAAGGGGATGACATCGAAATCACTCGCTTTGTTTGTTCCATATCTGTTGCAGATGACGTGATGTGCATCTGATGGGCCAGGTTTGCGGCAGATGACGCAAGGAAGCATTTTGACACGTTGCAAATGTTCCTTTGCAGCCTTCGTGCCGCGTTCTGGTTTTGGCTTTTTTAGGCCCATTGGCCCCTTGCCAGTGAGGTTCATCGCAGGTATTTCTCCCAACGATGCGCTTCCTTGGTCAGTTTCTGAGCATGGTCATACAAGTCAGTCACCCTCTGCTTGTTACGTCGCGCGCGTTTGATGGCTTCCTCCGTCCTGTCGCGCTCTTCTTTGATCCTTGCCAGTTCCTTTTTGGCCTTGGGACGCATCACGAATTTCCACATTGTTCTTCCTCCTAAATTCCCAGTGCTGATTTATACAGTTCGACCAGAGCCTGTTCTTCAGCCAGATCGTCCGCATCGCGCTTTCTGTCCGCAATAATCTTGCGCAGCGCTTTGACGTTGAAGCCATTGCCTTTGGCCTCAGACATGATTTCTTTCTGTCCCTGCATCACATCCTGCTTTTCAGCCTCAAGGCGCTCAAAGCGTTCGATGTATGCGCGGATCTGTTCCGCTGCTGCTTTGTGGGCATTGTCACCCATCGCATCAAATTCTTCGTCGTGTTTGAACATTGTCATAACTTTCTATTGAAGATTGTTTTTTTGTAGAATTTGTCTGCATCGGCGCAAACATCTTGCATGATATCAGACAGAATTACTGATCCATCATTCTCTATCACAGACAAATAAGCGCCCTCGCCATTGCTTTCGTTTTCAACTGCAATGCCAACAATGTATAAATTGCTGTCGATGTATTTTTTATCGTGGTTAATTTTATCGATTAGGTGGTAAAGCAAGTCTAGCGCGTCAGCTTCCCATTCGTATTTCATTTCTCTCTCCTATTCTGACCATTCGACGTTGTGCCGTGATCCGTATTCGTAAATGACTTCGATCAGGTCCGACATCTGTTGCTTGTTCAGCTTGGATGTTTTGAACCCTAGAGGGAATGGCCCAGATCCATCTAGCCCGTCCGCAAACTGCACCTGATGACCTAGGCTGTGCATGAAAGCGCATTTCCACGTCTCTGGTGGCCATTTGCGCCCCTCTGGTCGTGACATAGCCACATCAGTCAACATGGCCCACATCTTAGCGTTCTGGTCGATCGTCCGATCACCTCCAACAATGCTGACGATCGAATAATCTGGCGCAGCGTCAATCAGCTGGTGAGCATACATCCGCTGGCGTGGGCCTGTCAGTCTAACCTTATATGGCATTAGCCCGCACCAGCCTGCGTCCAGTGGTCAACCATAACGCTGCGCACCTTTTCGCGCGGCAGGTCCAGTTCAATCGCTGTCTTGTCCAGCGTCATCGAAGGCATGGCGTTCCATAGGCCGCCAGCTTCCTCTTCGATGCGCTCAAAGGTTTCAATGATTTTGTTTTGATCGACTTGCATCTTATCCTCCAAACTTGTCGCGCAGCTTTTGCAGCTTGTCTTCCATCTCAAGGATAAACATGCGCACCTCTGTTTCGATTTCTTTCTGGCGCTCTTCGTCTGCCCAGACGCGTTGCATCCAGAAGTTCATCTCACCAGGCAGGCGCGGGTCAAAGCTGACGAAATCGCACCATTCGCGCTGACAGCACATCATCTGCACCTGCATCTGCGTGACATACTTCGCAGGCACTTTTTCTGACAGCAGCGTGTCGATGTGCGTGGCACTGTTGGGACACTTGATCTCAACCAGCCCGTCAGCGCCCACAAGCCCGTCAGGAGAGGCACCGAAGCCTTTTATGGTAGGGTGGGCCACAAAACCATCTTCAAGCACGTCTTCGCCCGTCATGAGTTCGTATGCGGCCCGTGCCTGTGGCTCTGTCTCAGTTCCCCACTGCATTGCAGCGGATGAGAACCCATCAGCCTTTTCGCCTGTCAGGTGTTCTGTGATAAGCTGGGCCATGTAGTTTGCACGGCTGGCGCTATATCCGCTCTTGGTCTTGGCCATTACGTCAGCGGTGCGGGATGCTGTTACACACCCCAGACGCGCTGCGAACCATTCATCAGTCCGCTGTTCCATTGTTTTCCTCCTTCGGTGCCTGTGCTTTTTTCTTCTTGAGCATGGCGATTGCATCTGCTGCTTGCTTGGCGTTCATCTGGTTGAGTTCATCAACCTTCCAATATGCGCAGAACTTCACTTCGTCAGTTTCGGTGTCAAAGATCAGGTCGTTCATCTCTTGGAACTGATCGGCGCTGATTGGCTTTGGCGGCTCTTGCTTTGGCGCAGCCTTTGCAGCGGCGTTTCCGTCATCATCTTCTGGGGCAATGCCTGCCATGGCCATTAGCCCGTAGCGGCGAGCGTATGTGACCGCAGAGCCATATCCCTGCATGTCGTTCTTGCTGACGATCAGTGGCACGCGGCACGAAAGCTGTTCACCGCTT
>Ga0187217_1001323_pt1 | contig 10352 bp, 12 predicted proteins | sample 15SPOviralmetaG_FD_130165 | JGI IMG/M metagenome (GOLD analysis project Ga0187217, IMG submission 130165) | Marine viral communities from the oligotrophic San Pedro Time Series (SPOT) site, San Pedro Channel, CA, USA - 15 SPOT_SRF_2010-09-15... | ecosystem: Environmental > Aquatic > Marine >... | reverse complement strand
TAATTTGAATAAAGATACTTTAAAAGGTTGATTAATGAAAAGTAAAGATTTGCCATCGTGTAGTACTTTATATAAATCTTTAAAAACAGATTCGCCTTCAGTTTTTACTGTCTCTCCTAAACAAATTAGTCCCGCGTGTTCGACTGTTTTGCCACTATCAAATTCTAAAAATAAAGCATTTTTCCCATTTAAAAAAGAGATTTTTGCGAATATTATTGTATTGTTCGATGTACCCTCTCCATCTGTTATAGATGTATTATCTATATTATGAAAAATATGTAAAAGTTTTAGATATCTTAATTTTAATCCAGTCTCAAGTTTAATAGTTTTCTCTGCTGGTACTGAGTTAGTTGCTGTTGTTGTAGCAGCATGATCTACATCTTGACTTCTAATGGTCATATTTAAAATAGGCATTTTGTATTATATTATAATAAATAAAATAAATTTGAAATTATTTAAATACAAATTTATAATTTAAATTGAAGATGTCTTTTAACAAAAAAGAATATATGAAAGAATATTATCAAAAAAATAAACAAAAAAGACAAGTATATGATAAAGAATATAGAAAAAAAAATAAAGAAAAAATAAATGAATATAAAAAAACTGATGAAAATTATATAAAATCTACTAGAATAGGTAAATGGAGAAATAGAGGTGTTATATCTGAAGACTATAATAAATTATATGAATATTATTTATCAATACAAGAATGTGAAAATTGTGGTATTGAATTAAATCAAGAAGGAGATTATAAAACAAGAAAATGCTTAGATCATGATCACAATACAGGTTTATTTAGAAATATTTTATGTGATTATTGTAATAAAATTAGACGTTAAAAAAAAATAAAAAAAAACAAAAAAATCTTATAAATTAAATTTTCATTTTTTTTTTATTTTATTATATAAATGTCACAAGAAGAAATTATTACTTTAGATAGTTTAAAAAATACTGATAAAAATGTATCATTTGATGTACAAGATGATACAGTACTAAATGAAGAAGAAACTCATTTAGAATATAAAAAAAGATTAAATAAAAAAGTATCTGAGTTTACAGATGAAGAAAAATCTCATTATAATAAACTTGCTGGCAGAATGAAAAGAAAAATTGATAAAGAAGAAGAAGTAATAAAAAAAAATGAAGAAGAAGAAAAATTAAATGATGAAAAAAAGACAAATATGTTTAATCAATTATTTGTTCTTAAACAAAAATTTCCAGATAATACTTCTGAAATTCATATTGATAAAGAAATGAGTTTAAAAACTTTAGAAGAGAAAAAATCTTTAATTCTTCAAATAATTACAACAAAAAATTCAGAAAATGTAGTATTTGAAACATTATTATTAGTTGCTAGGACAGGTGAAAGAGGTTTAGATAGTTTTGGTATTCAACATTTAAAAGGGTATGCTGATAATTTACTGGATTCTAAAGAAGATATTATACCTATATTAAAAGAGTTGGTTGATACTGGAGAAATTGATTGTAGTATGATGACCCCACAACTAAGATTGATGATAATTATGAGTTCATGTGCGGTACGTACAATACAAGAAAATTCAGATAAAAAAAACTCTCAAAGCGTTGTGGATACATTAGATTCTTCATAGCGCGTATTAAATCATTTAACTTTTGGGGTAGAAGAGCAGTAGATTTGCCTTATAAATGTTTAAGAAGAATATATTGTAGAAAATTATTTGAAAAAAAATAATTATATATATTAAATGAAGATGGTTATAAAAAGAAGTAATAAATCAGGTAAGAAATATATGGCGATCTTTACAAAAGATAACGGTAAAAGAAAGACACAACATTTTGGTGCCGCAGGTATGAAAGATTATACATTAACTGGTGATAAAGAGCGTAGAAGATTATATAGACAACGCCATAGAAAAGATCTTAGTACTAATGACCCGACAAGAGCAGGTTATTTATCGTACTATATTTTATGGGGTGAATCAAAAAGTATAAGAGAAAATATAAGAAATTATAAAAGAAGATTTAACTTAGAATGAAATAATTACATATTCATTTTTAAAGTTGTATTTTCATTTAATAAAGATTGTATAAATTTATCTTTTTCTTTTATTTGTTCTAAATGATTTTTTTTAAGTTCTTTTTCTAAATCATCTAATTCTTTTTCATTTTTAGATTTTAATTTATCAGAAAGTTTTTTCATTTCTTTTTTATGAAGATTAATTGTTTCAACTTTATCCGACAAATCTATATCAGTTTGAGATTTTAATTCTAAATCTTTAAATTGATTAAAGATATTTTGCCATTTATTTTTATAATCATTTTTCATAGATTTTAATCCCTCATTTTCTATTTGTAATTTTTTTAAATTTGTTTTTAAGTCATTTAATTCTTTAATATGTTCTTGACACATAAATGATTTATGATAATCTTGTTTATATAATTCTTCAAGATCTTCAAATTTTTTATTCATTTCATCTTTATATTCTTTATGTTTTTCTAAAAGATTAGTTAGTTCAATATTTTTTTTGAAATAAATATAATAATTATCATCATTTAATTGAGATAAATCATGTGTAATATCATCTTCATCTATTAAATCACAATCAATAAATGCTTTTTGTTTTTCTAATAAATTTCTCATATATTTATAAAATTTTCTTAATGTTTTATTTTCATTTTTAGTTTTTCGGTTTATCTCTCTTAAATTTTCTAAATTAATTCTATCTTCATTAAGATTATCTAAAAAAGATTTAGATTGTGTAATAGTGCCTATACTAAAAGGTTTCTTATTTTCTAAAATAGGTTTAAGTGATTTCCTATCATTCTTATAAGTTTCATACAAACTGCCTTTAGTATCTTTTAAATCATCTATATCTTCACCTCGTTTTAAAGAAATAATATAATCTAATAAATCATCATATTCATTCATTTTACTCTTAACTATATATTATTAGAGTATTTTATTTTTAAGTAATTTAATATAAATTAATAAATAATATATATAAATTTATTTAAATAATTTATTTAATTTTTCAGTACTAAACAAGTAGAGAAATGAGTTCATTTATTCTCGGGGTAATTTCCCTACTTGTTTTTTATGTATGAAAAATATTTTGTTATATTAAAATTAAAATATTTTAAATAATTGATTTATAATTTATAAAAAAAAATTCTTATACGTACAAAATATATTTGAGTACTAATAAAATCGTGTATCTATTTTACTCTAAATAATTATTTATTTTTGTGTTTATTTACTATATATTTTAATTTTCTGGTTCAGGTTCATTTAAAGTAGTATTAGTTTTTAATTCTAATCTTGGTGTCATTCCTGAAGACCCAGTCATCTCTAATCTTTCTTCAGCGATGACCGCATCTACATTTCTTTTACACATTCCCCAGCAGATAGATTCACATTTAGATTTTTGAGTTGCTAATAAAAATCCTACAAGTGCTGAAGAGCATACACCTATAAATATTCCTAGTTCAGATAAATTAAAATCATCCATTTTTTGTAAGATCCGATGATGTGTTTGTGTTGGGCATACTCTTTCCCAGGGTCTTAAACATTCTGCTAAAGAAGGGCAGAAAGTATATCCACAAGAAACACAACATCCATATTCGTCCATAGCACCTCCTAATATCATTTATATATTATATATATTTATTTTTTATCAGCAGTGAAACCTGCTCCGAGACTTCCACTCTTAAGACTATCTATAAAGATTTCATATCCAGCACCTGCTGCTGCGAATGCTATATATTTATTCATTCCTTTAAATCTTTGGTCAATAAGATAAAATAGTGTCGCATGTTCTATAACTGCAAGTGCTTGGTCAGGTACATCATCAACAATTCCAGAAGTTGTATATTTTAATAATCTTGGCATTTTATAATATAAATAATATTTTAATTAAAATACTTTTCTTTTCGGTATTTGGGTTTCTCCTACTACATTTTTACATTTATCATTTGATTTTTCTAATATTAATTTATCATCATCAAAATATAAAAATTTATTTTTTAAATTATTTAATTCAGATTTATTTAAAGTTGCTTTAAGTTCTTGTATTTCTTTATATTTTAATGGTCTTTTTCCGTGTTTAACAGGTTTAAATGATTGTTCAAAAGGTTTAACTATTCTTGATGGCACTTCATCATATTCTCTTTTTATAGTTACAGGTATTTCTACATCTTTTTGTTTTAAATGTTGTTGTTCTAATGCTCTTTTTTTTTCAATATGTTTTTGATTAATATTGTTTTTAGTATATTCAATATTATCAGCAGTACTATATGGTTCATTTATATTCATATATGTAGGGTATAAATATCCAGATAACATTAATCCTAATGTATATCCTACATTAACACCCATTAATATTTTAGGTGCTGAAGATTGTAAATCATATAATATTTCATAATTTCTATTTTGTAATGTTTCTATATTATTTTTTATTGATTGTGTATATACATCATTATCTTTTATTTGATTTTGTAAATTTTCTATTGTATTTCTTTGTTGTTCAATTAATCTAGTTGCTTGTTCTAAACTTCTTATTCTATTTCTTAATATTGCTGATTTCATTGCTTCTCCACCCACAATATCAGTTCTTTGTTGTATTCTTTGTATATCTGATATTACTTCTTCTCCAGTTATAGTTCTTTGTTCTAATACACTTAATTCAGTTTGTAAATTTTCATTAGTACTATCTATTCTGCCTTGTAAATTATTTAATAATTCAGTTTCTTGATTTATTATAGTTTGTATAGTTCCTTTTTGTTTTGATGCTTCATATAAATAAGTAATATATCCACCTGCTCCTGCTGTTAGTACTGGTATAATATCTCTAAACATTTCCCTAAATCCATAATATAAACTTTGATTATCATTAAAATATTGTTGATATCTTAATACATTTCTTTCTAAACTATCAACAGGTAAATCTTCACCTGTTCTTAAATCAATAGGTTGAGTAGTGCCTGGTACTATAGGTGGGTCAAATCCAGGTGGTGCCAGTCCGCTCGCTGGTAGAGGTCTTAAATGTGGTTCACCTGCTCCTGTTATAGATGGTCCTAACTGTTCATCAGGTAATATAGGTGCTGGTACTGGTGGTGCTAATGAAGGGTCTATATCAGGTCTTGGTTGAAACTCAGAGATAGGTCGTACTGGTAGTAATGGTCCTCCTGCTGGTGTTATAGTTGGTTGTGGTGGTGGTAGGTCTTCTCCTCCAGGTCTTGGGGGTAATGGGGGTAATCCACCCTCAGGTATAGTTGGTTGTGGTCTTGTATAAATTCCTCCTTGTATCATTTGATTTATAATATCATCTTTAGGTATTAAAATGATATTAGGTATATTGCTATCCCATGAATTAAATCCATATCCTATGCTTCCATCTGCTAAAGTCTGTTGTACTAATGGTTCCCCTGTGTATCGTGGTTCTCCATCTTGAAGAGCATGGTTCATCATAAATTCATATTGTAAAGTAGTTAAAACAGATGGTCTGCCATTATTTTGATTTCTAAATAATCTTTCCATATTATAACTATTTACTAAATCTTCTGTTTCTAATCTTAATTGTAAAGATTCAGGGTCATCTGGGTCATAATTAACTGCACTTAAAATATTTTGACTTAATGTATTAGGGTCTTCTTGTCTATTAGTTAAAAATTCAGTTGCTAATAAATTAAGTTGTGTTTGTGTATTCCCTGGTATATCATCAATACTTAAAGATCTTTGTGCTCCGTCTTGACCTGTATTTAATCCTTGTTCATTAATTTCAAAAAACCGAGACCCTGATACAATATAATTTATTCTTGGTACTGTATCTGTTTGTAATATTGGTTGACCGTAATAATAAGGTGAATTTTGTAAATTTGCCCATTGTTCATTAGTAAGACCTTGTGGTCTGCCATTATTATCAACTCTATATTGTTGTTCTCTTGCTATATCATTAAATAATTGTAATAATTTTGGTCTAATGTTATTTTGATTTTGTAGTCCTGGTAAATTTTGTATATCTACATATAATTGTCTTCTTCTTTGGTCATTTCCTGGTTGAGACATCTGAGCATAGTACTGAGTTAATAATTGTGAAACAGACCTTCTTGTATTTAAATCAATACTATCTTGTGATAACGCATTATCTGTATCAGGTTCTTGTAATGTAATAAAACTTAAATATGTTTGTTGTCTTGATATTTCAGATATTTGTTGTCGTGTTAAAGGGTCAAATGTAGTAGGGGTAGGTAAGTATAATCTAGCAGGGTCTCCAGGGTCTTGTCTTGTTCTAAAATCATCTACATATTTTCTGCCATCTTCATCAGTATGTATAGTTGTTCCACCTATATTAAATCCACTACTAGTTCCTAAAAATTCTAATTGATTAACTGATAAATCAGAAGGGTTATTAGAATGACCTTCTCTATATATTCTTTCTGCTCTCGTTGCTTCATATAAATCATCTACGCGATGTTCTGAATATCCTAAATCACCTAAACCTACATACATAGCATTTCCATCAATATCTCCAGAATAATATTGATTTAATAAATTATTTAATTGTTCACCTTGTTCACCTCTAATTCTGCTTTCTTCTGCTTGTACACTTTCAGATATATGTCCCATATCAACACTGCCAGATTGTTGTTGTGTTGGTAAATCAAAAGCATCATGTTCATCACCCATTTTAATATAATAAATAAAATAAAAAAAAATATATTTATATAAAATATAATGCCCCCTGCTCTATTATTAAAAGGTGATAAAGACTTCTACGGTTCGTTAACTCCTTCAGGTATTGCTGACCCACAAAAATTAGAAAAACCTCCACCTCCTCCTAATCCGATGAGTAATGTAAAATTATCTAATCAATTTCAGAGAGATAGTACTACATCTAGAATAACTGCTGATATAAATACACCTGAAAATTTAGGTAGTTCAGAAGATCCTAAAATACAAGCACAGTTGAATCGTCCTGATGTAGAAAAATTAAAAACTAAAGATGATTTATATTCAAAAATGGTAAAATTTATAGATGACCCGATGGGTGTTAATGAAGATAAAAGTGTTGTTCCTGATACTGAAATGAGAATATCTAAAGGTGTACAAGAAGGTAGTAAAAAATTATTATATGGTAATGAAGCAGTACAAGATGTAAGAGAAGGTATTGTTGCTCCTGCTGGTCAGGTAGTTTCAGATGTATCTGATAGTGTTGTTAAATTTGTTAATGATAAATTATTTATAGCAGTTCTTTTGGTTGGTGGTATTTATCTAACTGGTCAATTTTTACAAGGTGCTGGTAAATCTTTAACTAAATCTAAAAAATTAGAAGATTAAATTAAGTAAAAAAATCTAAAAAAAAAATATTTTATAAAGTATAAAAATGTCTAATCCTCAACTCATTCATCGCGCTAATGAAAATAGTTCTTTATACAACACCGTCAAAGCACGTAATTCTAAACAAAATGTTTTTGATTATGTAAATGAAGGTGAATTAAATGTTTGTGCTTATGCTAAATCAAGAGTTATAGTTAATCCTACTACTTCTCTAAATGCTGATGGTGGTCAGACAATTAAATATGAATTGCCTAATTTTGGTCTTTTAGAAGATATGTTTTTACAAACTGAATTTGCTCAGGGTGACACTAACGCTGCTACTGGTGCTAAAGACTGTTTCTTAGTAGATATGGCAGGTGCTTTTTGTTTCAGTAAAATTCGTATAGTATATGGTGGTAATACTGTATTTGAAACAACCCCAGAGCATTTAGTAGTATCTCTTTATGCTCGTGCTACTCGTGAAGAAAGTTTAGTACTAGACGGTATGCTTGGTTCTGCTATTGTTGGTGCTGCTTCTGATACACACACCTCTCTTGAAGGTCGTATGATTATGGCAGCGTCTTTCGGCGGTCAAAAATTATCTTGTCCACTTAAATGTTGGTTTAGTGAGAGTTTAGGTAGAAATTTTGATTTATATAGTTTATCTCAAAAATGTTTCTTAGAAGTAGATTACAGACCTATTCTTGATGTTCACGGTAAAGCAGAAACTGCTGCTGACCGTATTACATATGCTGGTTCTAATCTTGTCTGCTTCTTAAATGAATTAGCACCTCAAGAGATCGCCGCATATCAGAGTCGTAATTACGCACCTGGTACTGTATCTTCTCAACTTGCTTATACTACAACTCATTTATCTGAAAGTATTGCTACGCCAGTAGTAGCGACCGCTACAACTAGTGGTAATAAAGTTAAAATCAATTCAATTTCAGGTCTTGTTCGTAGAATTTATATTTTCGCTACTGCTGATGCTGACCGTGCTAGTACTACTGCTAAAGCATATATGAATTTAGTTGATATTTCTTCATTTAAATTATCTGCTAATAATCAAACTATTTATGAAGTTCAAGATTGTGGTGTAGGTATTGATAATCTTAATGCTACTTCGGGTAATGGTTATCAAACGGATCAATTTATAGAAATGTTTCACAATAAAATTGTTGGACCTTGTAATTCTACTGTTGCTAATGATACATTTAAACTTATGGATGTCGGAGTAGATAAATCACTTGGTAAAACTACTGGCGATGAATTTGATTTCGGTAGAGTCAAAGTAATTAATTTTGGTAAAAATCCTAATGATTATTCAAGTGCCGACGGGTCGCTTGCTCTTTCACAAATTAATGTGCCAGAATTAGAAGTTAAATTTCCTACTGGTACTAGCAGTGCTCATACTCTTCATGTTGTTGCTGAGATCCTAACACTTAATACATACAATACAAGTGCTACTGGTCAAATCAATTTCAAATCTATTTCTGAATAAATAAATATATTTTATATAATATAAAATATGGTATTATTAACTTTCTCTTTTACAGGTGAAAATACAACTGGTCAAGCAGTTTTTACAATCGCTCAAGAATATAAATTTAAAAACATAATTTTTGAAGATGTTAAATATCATATAGCATCAGATGCTCTTGAAGAAAATATAGCATCTACTACAGCAGATGATGGGTCATCTCTTAATACTCACATTATGTCTCCTCTTGGTTTAAAGTTTGATTTTTTAGATAGTAATGATTGTGTTTTATATAGTCTTGCTGATGGTAGTGGCGAAACATTAAATACAGCGACAAATATTACTGGTTTAATTCCGATTGGTCGTGCGAATAAATTAGGTCATCCTTCATATTTTACAGGTTCTGCTAATGAAACTCACAATTTTCCATACAAACTTGTATCAAATAGACCTCAGACTTGGGCAGTTGGTAAAACAATTACAATTGATTTATATTATAGAGATGTTGGTACTGACGGTTTAGTTAAAGATTGGGCGACTATATCTTCGGGACCTACTGATAGTTTTGGTGATATCTGCTCTATTGATATAACATTAAGATTAGAATAAATTATTTAGTATTTTTATTAATAAAATAATATATATTACATATATAATGTGTGATGATTTAGTAGATTTTAAAGACCCTCATTATGCTAAAAAGAATAAAAAATTATGTATATATTGTAGTTATAAAGGGGCAGTTCCTTCAAAAGGTAATCAATTTTGTAGTGAAATATGTAGATTATTACATTTTTCAGTTAGTAAAGAATTAAATTTAGAAGATATAGGTAAATTAATAAAATTATCTAAAGTAGATTTAATTCATATAATTATACAATTAAAACAACAAGATATTAGTATTACAAATTTACATAGTATTTTAGATAAACCTTATGAATATAAACAAAAAATATTACAAAAAAATGAAGGTAAATTTAAGATTGATTTTGATTAGTTATTTCTTCTTTTAAATTTTTTTCTACTTTATTAGATTCTAAAACATTATCTATATTTTCTAAAGATTTATTAACTTTTTCTAAATCTTCTTTAATTATTTTTTCTTTTTTTAATATTCTGGCAGAATGTCTTGATATAATTTGAGGCATATATTTAATATAAATAAATATATTTATTTATTCATATTCTTTTCCTATTTTAAATTTTTTGTTAATCATATCTGCTTCATAAAAGAAACAAAAATCTTCATATTTATCTGAATTAGTTGTATTTAATATAGTTAATGTCTGAAATTTAACTGCATATTTATTTATCAAATCTATTCCATCTTTTTTATTATCATTTATAGATAAATATTGTTTATTTAAAGCATCTTTATTATCATAATTAGATTGTTGAAAACAAAATATAATATCAACATTATCTCTTTGTACTGGTGAGAAATCTTTTTTAATATATTGATAACATACTATTAAGGCGATTTGATAATGTCTTGCGCAGATAAATAATTTATCTAATATTTTTTGTTGTTTAGCATCATTTGAAGAAATAATATCATCTATAATTAATAATACT
>Ga0187217_1001321_pt1 | contig 10355 bp, 3 predicted proteins | sample 15SPOviralmetaG_FD_130165 | JGI IMG/M metagenome (GOLD analysis project Ga0187217, IMG submission 130165) | Marine viral communities from the oligotrophic San Pedro Time Series (SPOT) site, San Pedro Channel, CA, USA - 15 SPOT_SRF_2010-09-15... | ecosystem: Environmental > Aquatic > Marine >... | reverse complement strand
ATGCATTACAACAAATAGTAAATAGTTTAGATAATTTGTATGTAAGTGATACAAGTTTTATTGCTTTACAACAAATAGTAAATAGTTTAGATACTTCATATGCAAGTGATGCTAGTTTAAATGCATTACAACAAATAGTAAATAGTTTAGATAATTTGTATGTAAGTGATACAAGTTTTATTGCTTTACAACAAATAGTAAATAGTTTAGATACTTCATATGCAACTGATGCCAGTTTAAACGCATTACAACAAATAGTAAATAGTTTAGATAATTCGTATGTAAGTGATGCAAGTTTTATTGCTTTACAACAAATAGTAAATAGTTTAGATGATTCGTATGTAAGTGATGCAAGTTTTATTGCTTTACAACAAATAGTAAATAGTTTAGATAATTAGTATGCAACTGATGCCAGTTTAAATGCTTTACAACAAATAGTAAATAGTTTAGATAATTCGTATGTAAGTGATGTAAGTCTTATTGCATTACAAGAATTAGTAAATAACATAGATGCTTCATATGTAAGTGATGTAAGTCTTAATGCTTTACAAGAGTTAGTAAATAGTATAGATGCTTCATACGTAAATGACACAAGTTTTATTGCTCTAGAATCAAGAATAACTATTATAGATGATTCTTTGAATCTATTAAATTTTGATACTAGTTATGTAAGTTATAGTTATTTTGAATCATCATATAATACATTAATAATTGAAATAAGTAATAAAACTATTGATACTGCAAATTTAAATATTATACCTGAACAACAAGATAATTCAGGTAAATTTTTATCTACGGATGGTAGTAATTTATATTGGAGTGATATTTGTTTTGGTGATAATACTGTTACCATTCAAGGTACACAAGGACCACAAGGAATACAAGGACCATCAGGAGAACAAGGTATTCAAGGAATACAAGGACCATCAGGTGAACAAGGTATACAAGGAATACAAGGACCATCAGGTGAACAAGGTATACAAGGACCTTCAGGAGAACAAGGTATTCAGGGAATACAAGGACCATCAGGAGAACAAGGTATACAAGGAATACAAGGAATACAAGGAATACCTGGTTCAACTGATATTTGTTTAAATGATTATAGTGATGTTTCATTTGGTAATGTAGATATTAGTGGAATTTTAAAATTAAATAATATAAATATTTCAAATAAACTAATAAACATAGATAGTTCATTAAATAATTTAATTAATAATACTAATATAGTTAATCCAAATAATTCAATATCTATAGGACAAACAAGTAATACACAAAGCGATCATTCAATTGCTATAGGTACAAATAGTGGTAATTCAGGTATGTCTCAAAATTCAATTGCTATAGGTTATAAAGCAGGTGAAGAAAATATGGGTTTAAATTCAATAGCAATAGGAAATCAAGCAGCAATGATAAATACAAATAATTTAGAAAATTATATAGTATTAAATGCTGGTTCAAATCCTTTAGATCCATCTAATTCAAATGCATTTTATGTAAAACCAATACGTAATGAAAATAATAATTACAAATTATTATATAATCATGATTCAGGTGAAATAACATATCAACTTGATTCTAATAGTTCCTCAAATGTTAATTTAACAGGAGGACAAGATGCTTCATTTAATAATGTAGATATTAGTGGAAGTTTAAAAATAAATAGTTCAGTTGTAGCATTAAAAAGCGACATAACTACTGCAATTGATAATTTGATAGATGGTGCACCAGGAAACCTAGATACTTTAAACGAATTAGCAGCTGCATTGGGTGATGATAATAGTTTTTCTTCAGTTTTATTAACTAGATTATCCAATATAGATAGTTCTTTGACTTATTTAGATAGCAAAGCATTAGATTTAACATTGGGTCAAGATGCTTCATTTAATAATGTGGATATAGCAAGTGAAATAAAATCTCATAAAATAACTGGTACAAATTATTTTGTTGGTAGTAGAAATATAATAAGTGCATCAGCACAGGGGAGTTTTACAGATTTAGAATTAAAAAATGGTAATACTGCAAAATTATTAGCATATGGTGATACAGGTAATCTTACTATGAATGGAACTTTAAGTGTTAATACAATAAATGGTTTAAATCCAGCAAATGGTTTGAATATAGAAGGTGTAACAATTCAAAATATGACAATATCTGGACATTCAATTAGTACAAATGGTTATTATGTTGGTAGTAGAAGTATAATAAGTGCTAGTGCTCAAGCTAATTTTAGAGATTTAGAAATTAAAAATTCATTAAACAATGAAGTATTTCTTCTTCAAGGTGATGCTAATAATAATTTAGCAGACCTTTCAATGAGTGGTGTATTTAAATTAAATAATGTAAATATATCAGATAAATTAACAAGTTTAGATAATAATAAAGTAGATATATCAAATATAATTACAGAGTTTGTTGTAACAGCAAATGGTGGAAAATATTTTATAGATAATATTCAAACACCAGAATTAATATTAGATTATAATAAAACATATAGATTTAAACAAGATGATAATAGTAATGGTAGTCATCCTTTAAGATTTTATACATCAAATAATAATACAAATATTTATAATTCTGGTATAACAATAATAGGAACACAAGGAACATTAGGTTCTTATAGTGAAATAATAATAGATGCTAATACACCAAATACATTATATTACCATTGTTCTGCTCATCCAAATATGGGAGGAAAAATAAATATTATAAATTATCCATTAAAATTTTCTCAAATAGATGCCTCAATAAATGATTTAATAACTAATGGAACTTCTAATCAAAATGTTAATTTAACAGGAGGACAAGATGCATCATTTACTAATGTAGATATTAGTGGTAATTCTAATATGAATAATGTTTTTGTTAATGGAATAATAAATTTACAGCCAACAAATAATTTAAATAGTTCAAGCAATTTAAATAATAATGATGTTTCATTAAATAATGTAGATATTAGTGGAATATTAAGAGGAAATCAAGGAACTCAAATAAATTTAGGTTCTCATATTATTCCAACGTCAAATGCAGCATTTGATTTGGGAAATGCAGAATATAAAATAAGACATTTATTTTTAAGTGATAATTCATTGTGGATTGGTGATGAACATAAAATAGATGTTTCAAATGGAGAATTAAAATTCAAGAAAAGAAAAAAGAATTTTATACCCCAAAAAATAAAAGATTTATCAAGTAATTTAAATACCATAAGTGATATAAAAGCGCTATCAAATAAATTTGATAACATTAATGATTTAAGTTCTATGAAATTAAATGATTGGTTATTAGTTAATAAAGAATTAAAAAAATTAGATTCAAATGTCCCAGAATTATATGTTGAAGATATCTTTAATGATTCTTCAGAAAATTGGATTCAAGAATTAAATCAAAATCAAAAAATAGTAGAATTAGAAAATAAGATTCAATTATTAGAAAATTCTGGTGGAGGAGAAATTACTGGGTTACAAAACTTAGAACCTAATATTACTAATTCTTCAGCAATAATAAGTCAAATTGCTAATAATTTTAATGCTAATAATTTTAAAGAGACTTGGTGGTTAAATAGTAATACTTATAATGATGGACCAATACATGGAAAAGGGGATAATTCATTTCGCGGAGGAGTAATAGCTCCAAATGGAAAAATAATTTTAATTCCATTTAGTTCACAATATATAGGTATATATGACCCAAATACCAATACTTATATTGATGGACAAGCACATGGTAAAGGTAGTGCTGCGTTTAGTGGCGGAGTATTAGCTCAAAATGGAAAAATAATTTTAGTTCCACATAATTCATCAAATATAGGTATATATGACCCAAATAGTAATACTTATAGTAATGGACCAACTATTACAAATTTTAGTTATAGTGGAGCAGTATTAGCTCCAAATGGAAAAATAATTTTAGTTCCATATAATTCACCAAATATAGGTATATATGATCCAATTACTGATACTTATATAGATGGACCAGCACATCAAAATGGTAACGCTGAGGTGTTTTATGGAGGAGTATTAGCTCCAAATGGAAAAATAATTTTAGTTCCACATAATTCACCAAATGTGGGGATATATGATCCAATTGCCAATACTTACACAAATGGACCAGAACATGGAATTGGTGGTGTTAATAAGTTTTATGGAGGAGTATTAGCACCAAATGGAAAAATAATTTTAGTTCCACATAATTCACCAAATGTGGGGATATATGATCCAATTGCCAATACTTACACAAATGGACCAGCACATGGAATTGGTGGTGCCTTTGATAGAGGAGTATTAGCTCCAAATGGAAAAATAATTTTAGTTCCATATAATTCACCAAATATAGGTATATATGATCCAATTACTGATACTTATATAGATGGACCAGCACATTTAAAAAGTAACCCGTTTCGTGGAGGAGTATTAGCTGATAATGGAAAAATAATTTTAGTTCCATGGAAGTCACAAAATATAGGTATATATGGTATAGAATATCAATTAAAAAATAAATCAGATGTATTAAGTCCTTATTTTAATAAATTTTAAATTAAAAAAATTATAAAATAAAATAAAATAATGTTAAATGTTATTTAAATTAAAATAATTTTATAATATAATTTATTTTTCAATTAAATTATATTATAAATTTTTATTTATAATATAATATAAAATAAAATAATGTCAAATGTTAGTCAAATTTTTGGAACATTGAGAAATTCAGAACCTTATATAATTTTAAATTCAACAGAAACAGAAGTTAGTGGCAATTTAAGTATATTAAATAATACAATAATAAAACAAAATTTAGATGTATGTGGTAATATAACTTTTAATAATATAGATTTATCAAGTGTTTTGTCTAATTTAATCGTAGATTTAACAGGAGGTCAAGACGCTTCATTTACTAATGTAGATATAAGTGGAAGTTTAACATTAAATAATATAGATATTTCAGGTAAATTAACACAAATTGATGCGTCTTTGGTTGATTTAGCAAGTAATAGCGGTGGTAGTGGTGGTGTAAATAATGGAGACGATGTATCATTTGGTAATATAGTTGGAACAATTACAACAGCAGCACAACCAAATATTACAAGTATTGGCACATTAACTTCTTTATCATTAAATAGTATGTCAGTTTCTCTAGGTGAATATAGTGGAAGTGGTGATCGAACCGTTGCAATAGGATACTATACAGGTAAAAACAATATGGGACGGGAGTCAATTGTATTAGGATATGAAGCAGCTAAAAATAATATAGGTGAACGATCTGTTGCAATAGGAATGTATTCAGGTACTGAATATATGGGTGATTATTCAGTAGCAGTTGGTTATTCTGCTGGATATGACAATATGGGTTCCAATTCAATTGCAATAGGATATAAAGCATCTGCCAATAATAATAATGGTAGTAATAGCCCACGATATAATAATTATATTGTATTAAATGCACAAACTAACGACACACCATTAAATCCAGATAATAATGAAGCTCTATTTATAAAACCAATACGTAATGCAAGTAATAATAATAAATTATTATATAACTCCGGAACAGGAGAAATAACATATGTAGATGATCCTGTTAAAGGAAATGATGCATCATTTAATAATGTAGATATAAGTGGAAGTTTAATATTAAATAATATAGATATAAGTGGAAGTTTAACAATAAATAATTTAGAATTAAAAAATTATTTGTTAATTGAAAAATATGAAATAGAAAGTACTACAATAGATTATACAAATTTTCAAAGATTAAGTAATTCAACTATTGTTTTATCAAATTCATCATGGGGAGTTTATCCTATTAAATTTTCTGGTAATGGTAATATTTTGGCAATAGGTACACCTTTAAACGATTTTAATAATATTGTTCATATTTATCAATATAATGATATATGTAATAATTATATTCCATTTCCAAATAATAGTAATTACATTATAAGTGTAGATAACACAAGCACAAGCAATCGTTTAACAAGTCTGTCAAATCCACGTTTTGGTTGGGATTTGGCATTATCACATGATGGTACAAAATTATTTATTGGTTCATTAGGTGCTGGTATTATACCATATAAATATGATTCAATAAATAGTCAATGGATAGAATATGGTAAGAGTCCAAGTAATAATAATATATCGTTGTTAAAATTGGATTCAACAACTAATGATAATGGTGTAAGTGTATCATGTAATGCAGATGGTAATATTGTTATATTAGGAGATAGAACAGTAAATAATGCAAAAGTTTTTAAATTAAATTCTACTAGTGATGTATGGGAATCAATGACTTTTGATACAAATGATAATCGTATAGGACACGTTTATATGGTACCTGATGGAAGTAGATTTTTTATAGGATCAAACCCTACAAATGGTAATGTTCAAGCTATAAAATATTGGGATTATAGTAGTGTTAATAATAGATGGGAATATTCAAATACTACTTTTAATAGTTATACTTATGAATTTAGTTCTACTCCAGATGGAAATACAGTAATTGGAGGAAGTGAAGGAAATACTAAAGATGTTTATATAAATAAATATATAAATAATAGTTGGAATCAAAGTATAATAAGTTATCCATATGCTGCTATTGGTGAAAAATTTGGTTACTTTGTATTAATAGATTCTACTGGTAATTATGCTTTTATAAGTACTAGAGATGGAGATAAAATACATATTTATGAATATAATAGTTCAAGTAATACTTGGAGTGATATTAGTGCAAATATTATTAAACCAACTTCGGGAGATGACTCTTTTAATAAATTTGGATATGGAATGCATTATGATGAAAATAATCAAGTTTTAGCAGTAGGAAGTAGTGATAGTAATAGAATATTACTATATCAAATACCTAAATCCAGTGAACAATCTAGTCCATTTAATATTATAAATGATGTTAGTATTAATGGAAATTTAAAAGCAGGTAATGCATCATTTAATAATGTAGATATAAGTGGAAATTTAACATTAACAGATATAAATTTAACAGATATAAATTTAACAGGAGCAACATTTACAGGAGATGTATCAATAAATGCAAATTTAAATTTTGATAGAGGTAGTAATGATACTACAAAAATTAAATTTACATCATCAACCGAAACGGACAACATTCGTAAACAAACACCTATTATTTATGTTGGAGACATAGAAACAACGGGTGGGGGTGTCGGTGGTCGTATGGGTTTTGATTTTAAGTTTAGAGACGGTGGAGAAAATAACCAACTTTATACGTTGTTTCGGACATACGAAGGGGGAACAACTGGGAATGGGCAATTCCAAGTTTTTGGGTCCACTTACTCTGCGAATGGTTGGAGCACGAGTGACGATCGTTTTAAGCACGGAGAATACAATATTGATAATGGACTTGAAACAATACGGCAATTGGTTCCTCAAACTTACAAAAAGACAATCAAGATGTTAGATGAGCAAAATGACGGAACAAACATCGGTGAAGAAGGTCAAGATTGGCATTGGGAGTCAGGATTGATCGCACAAGAGGTTGAGCAAATACCAACATTAAGCAAATATGTAAAGGAATTAGATGACGCAAAATACGTTTCATACAATAACATTCATGTTCATACAATATCAGCAGTCAAAGAATTAGATACAATAGTTCAACAACAAGCACAACTTATTAGTTCATTAGATACAATAGTTAAGCAACAAGGACAATTGATTAGTTCATTGGAAGAAAGATTATTATCATTGGAGAGTAAGTAAAATAATTGTTCTCTCAAAAAAAAAAATTTTATTCTATAATTTTTTTTATTTTTCTTAAACAATAATTTTATTAATATTAGCACTAAATTCATTAAAATCTAATTTAGGAAATTTAACATGACCTTCATAAAAATATTTACAAAACGCATAAATAAATTCATAATCTTCTTTATAATGATTTTCATAATTTTTTAATAAATAATTATGAATATTTGTAGGTAATAAATGGAGACTATTAACTGGTAATACATAAGATAATAATAGATGTGGATGAATAATATTTTTATCTTCTTTTAACACTAATTCGCTATCAAAATATGGAATACACTTATATAAATCGCTCAATAATGGTGGATAATAGTAATTATAACAATGATTCCAATTAACACATTCTTTTGAATAATAATAATATGTCCATTGTATTGTTTGTAAAAAGTTATTGCATATATTTCCAATTGCTTTATTATCTTTAATAATATCAATATCAAATAAACTATTATAATATCTGTGTTGCCAACCTTCTTCAAATGGATTAATAAAAATTTCAATATTTCTTTCCCAAGTAGGAGTAGCAATAAACTTCATTTCTTTTTCTTCATCAGTATTTTCTCTATAATTTTTTTTAGATTGTTTTTCTCGTAAGTTATAAATTTCTTTTAAAAACATTTCTTCATTTTCGGCAATTTTACCTATAAATAATTTAAAATTAGCCCATACGATTTTTCCGTCTTTAATTAATTGTTTTTTATTATTAAATAAATTTTTATATAACTCAAGTAGCACAGTGAATCCATTACTTCTAATATTTATTGCAGGAAAGTGTGGCATAAAATCATTACCAAGTAAGAAACATATAAATATATAATCATCTATTTTATTGTAAAATGATTGTCCATTTATTTTTAAATTATTCAAAGAATTATCAATATCTTCACTTGCTTCTATTAACCATTGTGGTGTATCTTTTTGAAGACAAATATCATCAGAAAGTTCTTTATAAATTTGATTAGCTAATTCTAAAATATTAATTAAATATGTTTGTTGTGGGTCTAAACTATTATCAAGTGATTTAATAAAGTGAGGTGTTTCTCTATATAAATAAATTTGTTTACTATATTTCAAATGGTTAAGTGATAACATAATTAAGTCAGCATCCATACCATAAACAATATTGTTTATATTTTCACAATCTTCTAAATTAATATTATCTCTAATATATTCAAAAATTTTATGTTCACCTTCACCCGGAATATCACTTAAACTTAATAAAACCTTTTTGTTATTTTGAAAATGTTTAGTAATTTCATGGTTTAAATTATTCATAAAGTTAGTTCCAGGTGTAATAGCACAAGTATCCCATAAAACAGGTTTATTAAATAATTTTGATTGATAATGTGTTTTATAGCGGCGATTTTTTTGCTGATTTAATTTAGCAATAGGTGGCACTCCATCAAAAGCAATATAAGTAATATTTTTTGGGTTAATATTTTTTATAATAATTTCTAATTTATTAATAGCACTTTCAATTATATAATTTTCAAATTGTGTTTTGTTTTTGAAATTATCAAATTTTAACGAATCATAAATAATAGAATTTGAATCAATAAATAAGTTATCAATATTTGAAATATTTTCTATTTTTGTAATAATTTTTTTATGATTTTGGATTAAATATGAGAAGTAATAAGGAATACCCATAATTGGTTTAAATAGTATAAAGTTTAATATTTATACTATTTAAATTATATTTTTCAATTTTTATTTATAGTATTAATTAAATATATTTAAGTTTCGTTAATATATAAATATAATATATTAATTAACTACTATGATTAATGTTTATGAAGAAAAGATATTATTTTATAAAAATGTAATTGATAATATTCAGTGTGCAATAAATAAATATAAATTAATGAATATTTTAAGCACAAATGAATACAATAATTGCATAGAAAGTCTGGAAAAGGTAATTATTTTATTAAATAGTATAAGCAATGAAAATATATTGAATGATCTTCAATATATTAATAATAGTTTATCTTCAATTATTAAAAATCATGGTATTTATAATTTTGATTATTTAATTAAAATATGTTTAAATAATAATTTTATTGAAAATAATTTATTAAATCAAGATTATGGAAATAAATTTGATGTAATAAAAAAATATGTTCATCCAATAAATTATAAAATAATAAATTGGAATAATAAAAGCAATAAATCATTAAAAACAAAGACATTGTCAAAAAATAAATTAATAGATGATAAAATATTAGTAGAAGAAGCAAATAATCTAGAATGTTTTGATTTAATGCGAACTTCAAATAATTTTACATTAAGAATTCATGGAATAAAGATAATAGTTCATGATAATGAAAATAAAAGAACATTAAATATAAATGCAATAATAGATGATGTTATTTTAAATAATATAAATTATAAATTTGTAGAAAATAAAAAGAAAGATTTATTAGAATTTATAAGTAATAATAGTTTAAATAATAATGATGTTTTTATAAAAGAAACTTGGGATAATTATTATAATATATTATCAATAAAAGAATATTTAATATATAGTAATCAGGAGTTGTTTAATAAATATATTTTTATTATGACACAAATAAATACATT
>Ga0187217_1001319_pt1 | contig 10359 bp, 29 predicted proteins | sample 15SPOviralmetaG_FD_130165 | JGI IMG/M metagenome (GOLD analysis project Ga0187217, IMG submission 130165) | Marine viral communities from the oligotrophic San Pedro Time Series (SPOT) site, San Pedro Channel, CA, USA - 15 SPOT_SRF_2010-09-15... | ecosystem: Environmental > Aquatic > Marine >... | reverse complement strand
GGAGGCGAGCGGTGTGCTGGTTGAGGTCAAAGGCTGATTTAGTCATAGGAACTCCTTCTTACATATATAATGTATCACGGCAGGGCGGTTTTGTCCACCCAAACCGTGTCAAGGGAATGTCAAGTTAGGAGCCAAAGATGAGACCGATTGAAGCATAAATTCCGTACCCTGCCAAGGTCACGGCAGGAATTAGAAGAAAGCCAGCGAGCACAAGCATGAGCCAGTCTGCATAGTCGATGTCGTTGCGATTGAGAAAGTTATTAATTGATGAGAACATAAGACACCTCTTGGTTGTTGTGGAAAAAAATTCCCGCGAAAAACTTACAAATAAAAGAAAGGCGGGGCGGCGTGATGCCGCCCCGCTGCTGACTACTCAAGCCCACCAGTCAGCATGATGGTCAGGTGGTCTGCTACAGACACACCACCCGATGAGGTCGCCCCGTGGAGAGCCATGACATTCTCGTCACTACACTCCTGACGCCCAAGCACCTCCCACAACTTCATTGCGGGTTCGGAAGGCATAGTTACAAAGTAATCTGCGAGGTTCTGGACTTGCTCGGTTGCAAGCACAGTGTAGAACACCTCGGCAGCATCCATCTTGTCCACCAGAGCGACGTGCTCGATGACACTGAAGTCTGCGGTCTTCTCGACCTTGCCGTGGGTCAGAACATCTTCAACAGTGACTTGACGGTCGTAGTTCTGAGCGAAGTCACGGAGGGTTACAGCACCCTCGAAGCCAACGAAGCCAGTGGCAAGGACGAAGAGAGGCTCAAGAGCCTGACGAGGGTCTGCAAGGAGACCTGCGGTCGCCAGAGTATCAGACAGGCGTTTCCAAGAACGACGCGAAGGGTACACCTTGTTTGGCTCGTACTCGCCGATGTGCTCCAAGTGACCACGGTTGTTGTTGATGAAGTCCCAGACGAACCCATCAACATTGTCTTTCGCCCATGCGAGCCAGTCTTCAACAGTCGGCTCGACATCGACAACCCACCAGCGGTCAAGTTCAGCAGGGTCCAACTCGCCAACCTGATACTGTGAGCCACACTCCTCGCCACCGTTGACGGCAGCGATAATCAGAGTCTCAGGGTGGAGATGACGACCGTAAATCTTACGAGAGTCAGTCAACTCCATGATACCCTGACGAACTTCTGGTGTCGCACGGTCAACCTCGTCCAAGAACAGGACGACGGGATTCTCACACGCTTGGATGAGCCAGTCGGGAGCGTTCCAAGAAGTTACTTTATTACCCTGCTCAGTCATAGTAGACTCAGCATCGGGCATACCGATGAGGTCACCCTCTGTCATCTGCGAAGCACGACGCTCCACGACAGGGAGGTTGAGGTCGCGAGCGGTCTGATAGACCACCTCGGACTTGCCGACGCCGTGGCGACCACGGAGCATCACAGGGAGTTTCTGCGCGAGGACGTGAGGGGCGATTGAGGTAAAGGTCTTGAAGTCGATTGTAGCCATGATGGTCTCCGAGGGAGGGGTTGAAAGGAAGGGAGAACATCTCCCTCTTACATATATAATGTATCCCGTTTGGGGGGGTTTGTCAAGGCGTCAGGCGACCCTTGACATTTAGTTTACACATAGGTCTTTAAGTAAGTGTTGGCGTGTTCGTGGTTGTGTTTGAACCTCCAAGACTTCACACCTTTCAGTTCTTCTTTCGCACTCTTCACGCTCATACCCTCTTCCACCCAGCCATCGGGAGGAGTGATGTCGCCTTTGGCACTAAGAACCTTGATGTCGCGGTCCATATTTGTACCCCTCAGAATACCGTCAGGCGCAAGCGCCTCCGCTGTAAAAGGCAGAGATTGGTGGAATTCGCCTTGTGTAAGTTTGGCGAGGTTTCTAACTTTCAGTGAGCGTGTGTTGCGCGTGAGATACGACATCTTGTCCCAGTCCACGCCAGTGACGAGGTAACGCACCTTGCCTTGCCTCCAGTGGTCTTCAGTAAGGATGGAGCCAGTCCCAAGACCAAGTTCTTGGAGGTGGGCGAGGAAGGCTCCGCGCCATTGAACGCTTGACTTCTGAAGCGCAACAACATGAGCCTTCAGAATCGGGCAGGTGCGACGGTTGTGACCTTGTTCGTCACAGTAAGTGCAACTACGCTTCTCACCCTCACGAGAAGTGTAGGCGCGATGGCGGTCGTGGTTTAAGACCCGCCAGTCATTGGGGTCTTCAGCGCGACGTTTGGCAATCTCAGCCTTCAGTTTGGGGCAACTACGTTTGTTGTGACCTTGTTCGTAGCAGTGTGAGCAGCGTAGGGTTCCGTTCCATGACATGTGAGCCTCCTGTGGGCGAGTTACTGAGTTCTTTCTTCTTACATATATAATGTATCACGATATGGCGATTAGTCAAGGAAGTTGGGTCTGTCTTTACATCTCTTTGACATTCTCGACATCTAGGTCGCCGAATTGAAAGTTACAAATTGTCAACGCTCACCTCTTTGAGATAGCACTCATGTTCGTTCGTTTTCTTTCCGTTAATCCATTGAACCTCGTAACAGTCAGGACGCCCGTGTACCGTCGTCTCATACGCCTTCACCCCAATCACTACGCCAAATTTAGCATACCTGTCGCGACTCGCAGAGAAAACCTCTGGAGGATTGAATTTTACTAATGTCCCAACCTTAATCATCTCTTGCTCACCACCGTCAATTGTTCTACACTCCAAAGGGTCTGACCCCGTTTCCCCTGCCAGTTTACAATCCCCTCAATGTCACGTCCTCCAGCCACTTCTGCCATCGCGCCCCAGACTGTGAGGACAACACCGAGATAAGAAGGGGTGGCAAGTCCATGATTACGCTCGTTCGCTGGACAAATTACCAAGTCACCTACGTTCATTTATAACCTCCAAGTGTTCCCTCTTTATTCTGTACGGTACGCCGAATACATATGCCCAAGTTACAATACAGTCTGGACCAACACGCGAGGGTCGAGTATCAACCTTTGTGACGACAGCCACCTTGCCGTTGTACTGGAACCATCCTTCGTAGTTTATCTTTACCAAGTCACCTACTTTCATTGACCACCTCCAACAAGTTCGACTGGATGGGTCTTATCTCTTTCTGCTCCATCAGGTAGACCTCGGAGCAAGTGTAGTTGCCATCGAAGGTCTTCAAGCCAAGAAAGATACCAAGTTCGCCTCTGAATTTTATTAAGGTTCCCTCTTTCATTATCGTGCCCTCATCAAGTAGCGTTCTTCGATGATGAGAGGCTTGGGGTCGCCAGCAAACAATACAGTGTAGCCACGACCACCCTTGACAGCCTCGATGATGCCTTCATCGGACAGGATAAACGCTTTCTTGCCGATGTACTTCCAATACTTTGAGCGCGTTGTTTGGTTCTTGCGAAGTTGGACACCAGAACGAATCTCGAAGGCAGGTGCGGTAGAAGTCTGCTCGATTACACGCTTAGCGTAACGGTTGTTCCACAACTTCATGAAGGAGTTCTTGCGAGGTACGAAGTCATCATCGCTGACAATGCCTTTCATCATCTCTTTCCAGTATGGCATTTTAGAGCGACGATAGTATGCCGCGAGCACCTTTGCGCCTTCACGGTAGGTGTCGCGGTACTCTTGAATCCAAGTATCTGTGTAGTCTTCTTGCATCTCGGAGAGTGTAGAACGCTGACGGTCGGAGAGTGGGCGACCGCGCTCGGCTTGCTCGATGATAGAAGTGATGAATTTGAACGCCCAAGCACCCTCACCGTGACGGGCGACAATCGCATCACGCAAAGTTACAAATTCAGCAGGCACATCACCCTTGGGAGCCTTTGCAGCCTCAACAGCGCGAGCCTCCAACTTGTCAACCCAAGGGCGACGACCTGCACTTAGGGTCTTGTTGCGGAGGTAACTCTTGAGAAGACTCGCAGCGAATTCACGGTCGCGCTGCGAGAGGTTCTTATCTTCTGAAAGAGTAATCAGTCTGTCGCCAAGTGTAAGTCGTGCCATGTGTCACCTCTCCTTTCTACATATATAATGTATCCGGTTTGGCGTCATCGCGCAACCCCTAAGTTGTCAAGAGAATGTCAAGACGAACTTTTATTCGCCAAGACCAACTCGGACTCATGAACGATGGCATGAGAACCACGACGGTCGCCAGTTGTCCAACGAACCTCCCAACAGTTATAAATTGGGGCACGACTTAAAATAATGCCAGTTGTTGTTGTAGAGTTCTTCTTTTTTACATTGTTGCCAATACGCATTGGACACCTCTCTTGTTTGTTAATTGCTAAGTTAAAAAGTGGGCTTTCTCGGACTCGAACCGAGGACCATTCGGGTATGAGCCGAGTGCTCTGACCAACTGAGCTAAAAGCCCGTTACTACCTTACTTACCAGCGTGTAGGGCGTCTCTCAAGTCGCCAACATACTGGTATGCTCCTTTGTTGTAGGCTGGAGCAACGCACTTGCGCCGCCTGTTTGCCTCTTGGTGCGCTGCCCTATCTCCGCACTCAAGACAAGTGTGGAAGCCTAGTGCGTGTCGTTTATCGTTGTAGCCCTCGTGACAAAGTTTACAAATTGCCATGCTCTCACCTCATATTTGATAATTTCCATAACTGCCTTCCGCTGCACATTCACGAGAACAGTACCCGTGATAAATAATATGCTCAGGGTCTTTCTCTTCACGCCATCGAGGAAGCGACTCTCCACAGGTAGTACACCGCTTGAATTTGCCGTATGGCATAAGCAAGAATCCATTCTCATCTTCCTCAAGATATACTCTCTTCCAGTTATCCATCGAACTGCCGCATAAAAATAGGGGTATGCTCGCCAACCCACGCGCTCACCACATTATATTCCATCCACTCAATCGCATCCTCTTCAGACGAACCTTCCTTGACAAGAATCTCGACACACTTATCATAGTTATAAATTGCAACGGGCGTTTTTGAGGCTTGATGCCCCCACCCAACGAGAGCATCTGCAAAGCCGTCTGCCAACAATGCCGATGGGTTAATCGCTTCCAACTCTTCTTCAATACTAATCATCACTCACCTTCTCTCTTGTTTCGACATACTGCCCCGCCTCGTCCACCAAGGTTTCTATCTTGATGGTCTTGGTATGAACAGTTAGAATATTAAAGTGGTCACGGGGAACCAAGTAATCTTGCCCACCCGATACAATATGCCAACCTTCGTCGTCAAGGTAATCATCTTTCCCGATATAAATATCAGTGCCGCGAGGATACCTCAACGAGAGCGTTCGCATTGCCACATTCACTGCTTTTGTAACTCGTAGAATTTGCTTCATGCTGTGGCTCGCAGGTATGGAATTCCAGCAGGCAACTCACCCTCGACGACCCCACCGTGCTTGGCGCATATCGTCGTGACAACATGAGCAGGAACCCACGGAAAAATGCCGCTGCTGTCCATCTCTGGTCCCATTTCGGCATAGCGAGCAAGAATCTCTTCTGGGGGATTCGGATAGCCTATCTCTACAGAAGCATAAGACTCAGCACCAGTCACGCGAGGGTGGCAATAAGCCATCCTGTTCGCCTGCACCGACATCTCAAACCCGTCTTTACAAATAACCTTTTTATTTAAGTTCATGTTTCCCCCTAGTATTCAATAGTTGTTCTAGTATAAATTTCAAAACCTTCGCCTCGCCGCTCGATGTCTTCGGTATCCTCACCGACGCGAACAAAACTATAATACTCGGAGCCGATACAAGTTCTCTTGTGGTCCTCACCACCTGCTGGGCTCGGTACTGTGAATTCATCAATTACTAAGTCGTCACATTCATCCATAAATTCTGTGAGGCAGTCAATCTCTGGGTATCCCTCATACCACTTGATGCTCTCCCAGCGGAAAAGAAAGTTGCCGCTCTCTTTATAGTTCTCGACCACCTCGTCAGCATTTGCAAAACACAGATTCTTCGCGCCACCCTCCTGACTCACATGAGCCATAAACTTCCCCATTAGTTTCTTGTCAACAGCCAAAATTACGTCAGAACGATAACCCATGTTTCACCTCTCGTTGATTACAATAGTAATGTAACACGTTATGACGTTTTGTCGAGCCGTAAGTTGTCAAGAGAATGTCAAGAGAAAAATCGGGGCGAGGAAGGTCGCTGTTTTCACCGCAATACCTACTCGCTATCCACCTTTCAACTACCATAATGGCTCTGGGTATGTGGGCTGCACCAATTAGCAACACTAAACACCCTCGCGTTCACTGGTGGAATTGAACGCCAACTTATTATTTGTTGTCCTCGCCCCGATAAACCTTAGAAATTATACTCTTCGTCTGGGTGAGAGTAAGGGTCCATCGGGATGACCTTCCCCTCGTGCGTATACCGCATAGCCTGTTTGAACTCTTCGTGGCTCATGGCTTCTACCTCGTCCCTTGCGTCTTCAACCTCGAACAACTCGCCAGCGGTGATGCCCAGATAGCGCCAAGACTGGACAAGTGTCGCCACTTCGGGTCCATAGCACTGCTCTACATACATGGGGTCGTCTGACATTGCCTCTAGCAGTGCGTCGAAGTCATGTTCAATGACATAGGTAATCTTCTCAAGGAGTACCTCCTTAATATGCTCGGTTGCGTTTTCAATATTGGTGATTGTTTGTTTCATGTCTTTCATGTTCGCCTCTGCTCTAAAAGTTACAAATTAAAAAGTGGGTCGTGTGGGACTCGAACCCACGACCATCGGATTAAAAGTCCGGTGCTCTACCGACTGAGCTAACGACCCGTAAACTATCGCTCTGCTCGACACCATCGGCTTGTCTTATCAAAGTTCGTGCTGACTGTCACTACACCTGTGGGAGATTGCGGGTTCCACACCCAAAACCTTTTCTTTTTTGTACCAAACTGCCACACTCCCGTAGGGCACGGACCATTCAAACCATTCCTTCTCGCTTCACCCTTCGACTTGAAGACCCCCGCCTCTGCTGCCATCGCTGCGAGGTCGTCGCTCTCTACCGCTACAATCTCCTCCGTCCCGTCGAAGGGTCCAAAGATGCAGTCGATGTCCTTGAAGGACATATCTCGGTTTGGATTGACGACAAAATGCTTTATTTTCATGGTCCGTACCCCTTGCCTATCTAATGTATCACGTTTCATACTTTTGTCAAGAGACAAACCATTAAATAACTAGCCACCCTGCAAACAACCCCAAGGCAAACGACTTCCAGTCTTCAGCGCACCACATCAGGACTGCCGCGATGCCCAGCATCAAGACGTTCATTGTTCCCCCTTTGGCTCACACGCTTGAATAAACATAGGCGTTTTGAAATTTGAATTCTCTTCCTTGAACCACGCGGCGAATGAAAGTGCCGTGGCTCGGCGAACCTGCGGGTCTTGAATCTTAGAAACAATATGTGCTGTTCTGGTAAAATGCTTTCTGGTCATGGGATTCTCCAAATTAAAAGTTACAAATTTCTATCAGGCTTGCCGTGGCTCGTAGCCATCGAACCACCGACCCATTCTTTCAGTCTCTGCAACAGCCTTCCGCGAGGTCGCTGTGCTTGATGATGTTTCTGGGTCACGACAATGCGCTTGCGCCTGTTCCAGTGTCACCTTGCGTTTAATAATTCGATTCTCGCAGAAATCGTCTTCGTAAAATCTTACAATGTTATACATATCTATCTCCCTCTTACACATACAATGTATCTGGTTTTGAGTGTTCTGTCAAGTCACCTGACACGACTTGACATATAGTTTACATTTTGGACTTGGCAATCTCCATGTCTCGCTCATAGTACGACCTTAGTCCGTAGTTTGCCCCCGTGCCATCGTTAAGACGCACAGTACACATGCCGCCACCGTTTGCTACCGTGACGATGCCCAGTTTCCCCGTAACGCCCCATCGTTCACTACGTTTATTGTCCTTGAAACGAATGAGCGTCCCTATCTTGAATTTGGGCGGGTCAGGCTTGACTGTTCTAATCATCTGTGTCGCGTTGTCTGCGAAGAACCCTGCAAAGTAATCTGTCTGTGGGTCACTGTGGTCATCAGTCCGGCGAACGTGGTAGCCAGAAGCATCTGAATCTAAGCCGCCTGCACCATTCGAGTGCCAAGACAGGATATGCTCGCCATAACTTGCCCAGTATTTGCCGTGTCCTCCGCTTGGATGATTAACTTTGACTCCAAGAGCCTTCTCTACCTTATTGATTACTGCTTTAACTTTCATTGCTTACCCCCAAAGTGAGCATCCAAGCCCATAGTACAAATATTATTCCACAACTGTCGGCAAATCAAGCGGTCTGCTTCAACACGCTTTGTTGTAGCCTCTGCCTCTACCTCTTCTAACTCGTAAAGGTCTGCCTCTAGTAACTCCAATGCTCGTAGCACGAGGTTCGCCTGCTTCTGGTTTAGTGTTACTTGAATAGTGTCCATGCTGCTGTTCCTTCTAAGTTACAAATTATGCTTCGGCTGGCTCATTCATCATAGCCCACCACAATAGCACATCAATGGCAGACATCTTACCCTCCAAGCCTTCACTGTCAATCCAGTCTCCAATAATGTTCGCCATGTAAGCATAGTGGGCAAGTTGTTCTTCAAAACTCTGGTTCAAATCAATATTTAACATACTATTCCCCCTTCCGCTTGTCTCGACTTTCAGCCAAAAGTGTCTCCACCCAGTCGCCATCGAACTCTGCAACATATTTATCGCGTAAAACAAGAAGTTTATCACCGCTCTTGTCGATGTTTTGGAGTTTGTAGCCTGCGATAATGAACTCAGTGCCAACTGGGGCAAGACCACCCATGAAAGTTTGACAGACCGCGTAGGGAACTGACTTCCAAGCCTTTCCTTTTGGGTTGCGAGCACGGTCCTTTGCACTCTTGGGGAACCGACGCCATCGAATATCCACAACTCTCGCTTGGATTGCTTCATCTTTTTGCTTGATAACTACGATGTCATTTTTATTTAGATACGCCATTGTTCACCTCGCGTGATTGAGTGTTGAATTGCTGAGCAAGAAAAGCAGCAGTGGCACGATTGTGACAAAGTTCTGGCTTGCTCGTGGGATACTGGACGTACCAAGTATTCCCGATGAGAATTAGTTTTGCTTGTTTCATGCTCCCCTCCTTTCTACATATACAATGTAACACGTTCACGAGATTTGTCGAGCACTAAATTGTCAAGGGAATGTCAAGAGAAAAATGGTACGCTCTACAGGATTCGAACCTGTGACCCTCTGCTTAGAAGGCAGATGCTCTATCCAACTGAGCTAAGAGCGCATAAAAGTACCAGAAACGGGACTCGAACCCGTAAGCCAAATTCGGCGTCAGATTTTAAGTCTGATGTGTATACCAATTCCACCATTCTGGCAAAAGTTATAAATTATTTCTTGCTTCGTTTGCGCCTGCTAACGAACTTCAAGTCGCCCCTGTAAAATTGATTCGGGTGACTGTCGGCAATCCAGCCATACTGCGAAGAGCGTGTCTTGGGTGCATCGGGGGTAATCCACTTAACAACGTAGACTGCCTGATTGCGAGAGTTATACCCGATACGGGCATGGGGCTTCACATCAACAACCAACCCCATTGGCTTTGGCTTGCCGTAGTGATTATATTTACGAGCGTTCTCAGACCAAGCATACATCGTGTCACGACTTAGTGCTGCTGCTGACAAAGTTACCATATCACCTACATTCATTTTGTACCCCTATAGACTTAGTAGAAAAATTAAGATAAAATATGCGAAAGGGAGCATCACTAAGCACCCAATCGAGTCTTTTATTTGTTCTTTACGACCGTATTCATCCATTCTGCACCTCGCTATCATAATCAAAATTTGGTTTGTAAACTTCAAGAAAACAAGGCTTAATCCATCCCCACTGTGAAGTGTGTACCAATGGACCCGCAAACTTCTTGTCGTCGATTGACGTAACCAGTGAGTGTTCGCGTTGGAGTGGGTCGTTGTGCGGTCGCGCAAGGACTCTTACAAGGTCACCAACCTTTGCCCAACTGCCATGTTGCCATACCTTTTCAGTCATGCCCCACCTCCGACAATCTCCGCGTGGATGTAGCTCATGTTCAATTGGATGCTCCTGCGCTTCTTAAAGTCGTATGCTGGCACAAAACCCGTGCCACCAAACCCAATGGTCGGGTCTTCAAGAATCACGGTCAAAGAACCATCTGATTTGGAGCGCAGCAGCGTTCCAGCCTTTAGTTGATCGCGTCTAATATATGGTCCTGACATGGTTCCTCCCGCTTTCATACATAATGTATCCCATTAGGAGGGCTACGTCAAGCAAATATATGTCAAGGAGTTGTCAAGAACTACTGTTGCGTCATTGACATCTGCGAATCGTAAGCATCAATGCGGAGTTTCGACAAACGCTCAAGATAATCATTTCTTCGTAGAGCCTTGAAAGCCAAGTTCTCAAAAGAGTATTCGCCTTCGCGCTCC
>Ga0187217_1001315_pt1 | contig 10367 bp, 11 predicted proteins | sample 15SPOviralmetaG_FD_130165 | JGI IMG/M metagenome (GOLD analysis project Ga0187217, IMG submission 130165) | Marine viral communities from the oligotrophic San Pedro Time Series (SPOT) site, San Pedro Channel, CA, USA - 15 SPOT_SRF_2010-09-15... | ecosystem: Environmental > Aquatic > Marine >... | reverse complement strand
TCATGACTTTCAACCATGCCCGATAGGCATGCGATCATAGCAATTTGTAAGATTCTTTTATTATAACTCATTCTCTGATAAATGTCAAATTATTTATGGAGCAATCCTACTAAAAGACTTGACCTTCTCAAACCTTATCTGACTTCGGAACTTATCCATTAAGACATCGCCTTTAGTGTGGGTAATGATAAACACATTAGCGCCAGACATTTCATTCAACAGTTTGGTTAACTCGTCAGTACCAGTAACGTCTAGCGAATTATCAAACACCTCATCAAGTATCAGTAGATTAGTGTTAGTTGAGTTCTTTAACTTAGCAACTGCTCGCCAAGTAAGTAGCAACGCAATATCAATACGAGTCTTTTCGCCCTCAGAGAAACTGGCATACGAAAACTCATCACGATGTCGGCTTTTAATCACTTCATTAAATTCTTCATCAAGCTCAAAGTTTACGAAGAAGTCAAGAGCAGAAAGATATTTGTTCACCAACTTATTAATGATTGGGACATACTGCTTAATAATCTTAGATTTGATACCACCATCTTTAAGCATAGCTGAAGCAACATCATAAACTTCCTTGCGCTCCACCAATTCTTTTTTCTTTTGTTGGTATATAGTCAAGTCTTTTCGCAGAGTGCTCAGCTTTTCTGAATTGTCACCACCGCCATCTCCTTGATTCTCAATATCAGTAATTTTCTTCTCAACATCTTTGATATTGCTTTGGTACATTCTCATCTCAGTTTGACAGTCACGCAGTTTGTTTTGCGTAGTGTTTATTGTTTGCTGTACACTAGTAATGCGCTGTAGTTCTTTTTGTAATTCCTCTTGCTCGCCATTTAAATCAGAGATGGCGTTTGACGTTGTTTCAATTATAACTTGAGTCTTTTGTATTTTATCAGCTTTCAACTCAAGCGAAAGAACCTGCTCACAAGTTGGGCAGTTATCATTCTTATCATAAAAATCAACTCTACTCTGAGCCTTCCTAGTCTTTTCCTTTAGTTTGCTCAATATATTCTTGACTTTTTCCATTTTGGCTGAAGACTTATCTTTAGTAGAAATGGACTCTAATAACGTATCAGCCTCAGCAGTTAACGAGCTGTACAACGATTCTGCGGAGCCATAGGACTCGGTATAGACCTCAATATCAGACTTTAAGTCTTTTATCTGCTTTTCTATATCTGACTTGACTTTGAGGAGATACTGTTCTTGTACTTCAATTTTTTCATCAGTAAGGTCAATGCTATACGTCACATCAGTTAGCGAACGCTTGTTATCAGAAACTCGATCTCGAAGTAAAGTATTCATAGTTGAGAATATCTGAATGTCGAGTAAGTCTTCAATAACTTCTCGACGGTCTCGAGTACTCAGCTGCATGAATGGGGTAAACGATGCGTTGCCCAATATCACGATTTGAGTAAATGACTTGTAGTTGAGTTTTAGTATTTGGTTCTCAAGCTGTAACTGATACTCACGAACAGATCCAGGCTGATCAATCATCTTGCCGTTCTTCAATATCTCGAACAGGTGTGGCTTCATACCTCTACGGACTACATACTCAGTAGACCCTATGGTAAACTTAACCTCAACCTCCAACCCCTTATTATTGATAGAGTTGATCAGCTGTTGCTTCTTGATATTTCTAAACGGTTTACCAAATAATCCCAGAGTCAAAGCGTCAAGTATTGTAGATTTACCTGCGCCATTTTCCCCAGTAATTACTGTGCTTGGTGACCGATCAAGTTGAATAACAGTTTTGACATTTCCTGTTGAAAGAAAGTTCTTCCACGAAACTTCAGTGAACTTAACGATGGTATTATCCTCATTATTCTATAGTCAATGCTTCATTATATAACGAACGAACCAAATTGTCAAGTTTCTTTTTCGGAACTTGATCAGGCATGGTGCCGATATACTTAGACAAGATAGTCAAAGTATCTTCTGCTTCGTTCACAATATCATCATCTTCTTCAAGATTCAAATTCATGTGGTCATCAACAATCTGTATATTATTAGGATTAGCTTTATACAGCTTGTCAATGAACATATCAAACCAATATGGATTATTACAGTTTTGGCGTACAACTTTTATGTATGTATCAGCAAAAGCGTCGAAGTCAACATCAAGAACTTCTTCCATGGTTTTATCATTTTCATTGTAGAATATTTTATGAAACATAGAATACGGATTACGGATAAATTCAAGTTCCCGTGTTTCAGTATCATATATGTGGAAACCTTTCGGGTCACCATAGTCAGCCCAAGTGAGTTCGTATGGGCACCCAAGGTATTCAATATTATTAGTGGTAGATTTGTGGTGGAAGTGCCCAGAACAAACAAGGTCAAACTTCGAGAAGTCACTAATCTTCATGCCATGTTCGTTTATGTTACCACGATCCATTAAACAACCAGCGACCTCTAGGTGACCGAATAATACTTGGGCAGGCGTCTCTGCCATCGCCTTAATAGCTTGAGCATAATTCCCATTATTAATCCAAGGCATGATCATTATATCATGACCATCTAGAGTAATATCAGTTGGCTCAGAATAATATTTGAAGTTGGCATTATCAAACAACTCATTCATTGAGTTTACATCGTTGGTATTCTTGTACGGAACATCATGGTTACCAACAATAACATGCAAATCTAAACCCTTCTGCTCACAAGGCTCGATAAACATTTCTTTCATTCTTCGCAAGGTCACATAGTTGATATACTTTCTTCGGTCAACAATATCACCAAGGTGAATTATGGTATCAACTCCACGCTTCTCAACTTCAGGAAAGAAGTGCTTGCTATAAAACTTTTCAAAATAATCTAGGAACTTGGTGCTATCATTACGAACGCCAAAGTGGGTATCAGTTATCAGAGCAATCTTCATTACTTAACCTCACATACACGATTTCTTAAATCACTAGAACTAAACCTATGGTCACGCTTGTTGAAGTGCAATTCAATATCACGTTTACGACAGATATCCTTACCAGTAAACTCTTTGTCGCGATATTCCTCGCCAAGAATACGAACGTCAATATGATAAAGAGATAAGATGTCCATCAAATCGCATTCAGTTTGATATGGTATAATTTCGTCAACATAACCGACTGCTTTGAGTTGTGTATATCTTTCAACAACTGTTTGAATAGGTGCGTTCTTTTCTTTGCGGTCGATACTAGGATCGAGCTGTAGTGCGCAAATCAAATAATCGCATTGTTCTTTAGCATCTCTCAACATTTGAACATGACCTGCGTGAAGCAAGTCAAAGGTCGAGCAGGTGAAACCGACTTTCATATAATTATTCCTCAATCGTTCTGCGCTTCTTTACCTTACGTCTTTTATTATCTTCAAAATCCCGAACAAACCCCTTCATATATTCTTCAGTCCATTCACTGTACTTAACATCATCATTAAAGTTTTTACCACTATCATGAGACTGAGTGTCAGCAGTATCGCCAAGAACATTAGTGTGTTCTGAATACTTCATCTTAACATATAGATGCTTCTTTTCTTTTTGTATTCTACGCAAGAATGCATAGTAAATAATTTGAGTGAAGTATGCGAATGGATTCTTCGACTTCTCTGGATTAAAATTGTCAATATATTGTAAGCTGTTCTCAATACCATCGCAAATCATTTCGTCACGGAAAGTATAATTAATAAAGTTTGGCTTGTACGATAAGTGCGTAGCAATCTTCATAATGCACTCAGCGACATAATCTGGAACTACAGGTCTAGCATTGCCAGCTTCGGCAGCAGCAAGTACGCTCTTCTTAAAATCACACATCGCCTCAAAGAATTTCTTATTATCAACATAATAAGGTCTCTTTCTTCTTTCTTCCCTACTCAGTCTAGCCATATATCCACCCTAGTGTAGCACAGTGTTTGCAGAATAATGATACTGCGTTTCAAGTTGTTCTCTTATTTCTTCAAACTTATCCTCAGCAGTCTTTTCAGTTGAGGGCATTAAAGATTCCGTTGACGTCATACTGTCATGTATAGCGTCTATACAGTTATTATAGTATAAAACCATCTCCTCGTCAACTTCTTTTTCGGTTATTACATGAGATTTTTCTATATTGTAATAATTATCAAAGTCATCGAAGGGCATCCAGATATGTGACATCATCACAGGCGCATGCTTTAGTTTTACAATAACCGATATCGGGTTGTTTATAACAATTTCAGTTTCAGTATGGTCGATGACGTCAGCCAATAGTGTGTCGCCACTGACTAGTTTGACCATACTAATTGTCATCGTTGACCTTATCAGCTATCTTTCTAAGGATTTCCATTAACTCTTCAATGGTTTGGATATCTGCGTGTTTCTCAGTATCCAATTTAACTTGTAAGTTTATTTCCATCTTCAATTCCTATATTATACAGTTTGTACTCAAAATCTTCTTCATTGTACATCTTAATTCTAACAGCGAAATGCTTTAGTGTATGATTTTTCCAGGACTTCCAACAAAGGTCGTCAGATATATCATACAAGGTGGCCACCTCTTTGTTGTCACCCTTTCTTAACCCCCGACCTATAGACTGGAGATTACGGATCCTAGACTTGCTAGGGCTGGCAAAGATAACATTATGAAGGTTTCTAATGTTAATCCCAGTTGAAAAAGTGCCATAAGAGGCGATAATAATTGCGTCATTTTCTTTCTCCGTTATTGCCCTAACTTCTTCTCTTGTATCAGCATCGACTCCGCCATATACAAAAAATACCTTTCTTCCTTCTTCAGCCTCTTTCATTATCTGCTCATAAAGAGGCTCACCATGTTTTTTAACATATTGGAATAATACTAGTGTATTACCTTTTCGTGTCAAAGTCAAGTTCTTTATAAAAGCGTTCCGCTTTTCGTGCGAGACTAGAAAGTCCATTTCAGCTTGATACGTCGACTTGGAATTCAACTTCTTAGTTGCGTCTGAATACTTGAGAACCAAACACTTAATCCTAAACTCAGCAAGCGTCTTGTTGTCTATCAGCTCTTTAGTGGTAATAACCCTCATCACTGGACCAAACAAACCCTCTAACACCAACTTGTTTGTAACTGATTCATCAAGCGTACCTGTAAACCCAAACCGATACTTACAATCAGTCATCTTCTCCATAATCTTAGTAAGGGAGTTGGCTTTAAATAGGTGGGCTTCGTCGCCAATGATGATATCGAACTGATCAAAATACTTTTTAGGCTGTTTGTAGATCGATTGCCAAGTACTGATAATTATTTTCGCTTCATCGTTACTTTTTTCTTGACCTGCGGACACAAGGTAGGTATAATAGAACTGTAGTGATTCTGAATAGTCTATGAAGTCTGAGTTTAATTGACTCACCAATGAGACAGTTGGTACGATTACCAACGCTTTCTTACATTCCTTCCTCAAGTAATACTTCAAAAGGCAGTAGATAATAAAGGACTTACCCGAAGCAGTAGGTGAAAGAATCAGAGCTCGGTGATTGCGAACAGCGTGAGCAACCGCCCGAAGCTGATAGTCACGTGGCTTAAACTTACCGTCACTCAGAAACTTATTCAATCCGTTTAAAGGTATGTCTATTGTTTGCTCTAAGTCATCATGAACAATTATCTTGTAGTCCCGCTCTTCAGCAAACTTCTTAATCTTTTGTATTAGACCAACGTAGATCTGCATAGTGTTCACGTTGAACAGGCGAATCTTACCATCCCACATTTTATTTCGGACGGATGGCATGAACGATGCTCCTGGGACTTCAAACTCAAAATAGCCTGATAGTTCCATAGCAATCCCACGGTCACATTCTACCTTGAGATATACTTCATCCTTCTTATGTATATGGATTTCTTCCATCATTAACCTGTTGTAAATTTAGCCCAATCAACTGCTGACTTAATTTGGAAGCCACGATTATTAATATTCTTAATAACCGCATCGAGATACGAAATCTTTTCTTCCTGCATCCCGAGTTTCAAATTAGTCTCAATCATCAAATCATCTGCCTCTATATAGGCTTCCACTTCATTCTTCAATAATTTCTTATAGAACTGAGTACGACCAAGCTCTACCAATTCATCATTATCTAGCTCTCCCAGATAATATTCCATCAAAGTCTTGCGAACCTTTTTTGATTCCGCTCTGAGTTTGTATAGGGCGACACGCTCACCCATAAAGATTTTGATGTATTTATTGTGGACTACAGGAATCTTAGTGCTTTCTCGACCAAGTTCTGTTTCATCAATCTTACAGTCTTTATCCCACTCTTTAACAATACTTTCAATATTCAAATAACATCTCCAAAAAATAATATACTATGACAAAGTCTTTAATTCGTACTTCCTATATGCGAATGATACAGTTGCTTTTAGATACTCAACATCAGTGTTTTCAATATCAAATTCTAATGACGATAGACTTGCTGGATACATATCAACAAAAGATATTTCAACGTTTGGCTTATAGTTACCAGTCATAACCACAAGAGAACCGTCAGTATATACATCGCTGACCGTTGATTGCGTTCTTCTGCCTATAGCGCCACGCTGTTCAAAATTATCAGGATACCCAAGAGCAACTAGCCAGTTGTAGATTTCTTGAAAGTTCTTCATGTCTTCATCAACACGAAAGGTCAAATCTAAACGACCAAACGTCAACTTATCCCCAGGAACAGGTAACTTGATAAATGGATTATCAACTGAAGATGTTTCGCCCAATGTGATATCAGGGATAGTGGCTGCTGTGCAGAAATAGTTTACATGTGGTAAACGCTTACACGAAAACCTAAACCCAATCGGGGAAAGGAAACTTTTATTGTCAGGTTCTATTGCCATTTATATATCCTATTAGTAGGCATCCTTGCCAAGTTAAATCCTATGCTCTTTTACTTATTTATTCGCCTTTGCCAGTAGTCTTACTGCTAACATCTTTTACGACACCAGAAACAGTGTCAAGAGTGCCAGTAGTAATCCCCGTCACGTCATCTACAACGCCATTCACGATCATTTTACTTCCTTCGTAAACGCCATCAATTGATGAACATGCGGTTAAACTGAAAAGAATGAACAATACGCTTAAAATTCGCATATCAATTCCTCTTATTTAAACCTAGATTTAAAAAAGTCATGGCCAATACATTTACCATTATGGCACGTAACGCACCGCCATAAAGTCGATTGACATTTAACTCGGTTAACATTATTATCAACCGTTCTATTTATAAGCATAAAAAAAGGGGTAGCCGAAGCCACCCCTTAAAACGTCTGTTAAAACAGATCTTGTTTTTATGCTTACATAAGGTTCGCAACAGTCACACGACGGTAGTAAGAGTTACTATCATCACCGTGAGTACTGATAACACCGTCGCCAGCAGAAGTAGCGAATGGGTTAGCAACCATACCGTAGCGAGTCTTAAAGCCGATTTTCGGCTGGAAAGTATTCTCACCAACAGCACGTACCATTTGTAAAGGCACATATGGGCAGTAGAACAAGCCAGCGTCAAAGGCAGAAGTACCTTTGTAGCCAAGAGTGTAGTAGTTGCCAGTAGTGTAAGGATCGATGTATACTTTGATACGACCGTTCAGTACGCCAGCAAAAGTATTACCAGCATCATCTACTTGTAGGTTATTGCTAAGAGCAGGAGTGTAATCAAGAACACCAGCCATCTGAAGAGCAGAAGCAACGTCAGAAGAAGTGATCATTACATTACCTTTACCACGACGAGTGGCTTTAGCAATTTCGTTAGCATCACGCTCGATTTGGAAGATCAGACCTTTGAACTTCTCAACTGACCAACGACCGTTTGAGTCAGTGTCAAGATCGAAAGTACCAGCAGTAGTTACAGTACCAGCTTTAGCGCCTGCAGTAGCAGTCACGTTAATAGTACGGATAACTTCACGGTTGATCTCAGCAAGGATTTCTGAAGACAAGATATTGCTTAGTTCTTGTTCAGCATCTAGACCGTGAACAGCTTTCAAGTCTTGAGCAAGTTCCATAGTGTACTCAGCTTTCAGCGCACGGCTTACAGCAGTTACAGAAACTTTATCAATTGAGAATGCCATTTCGTTAAAGCCATTAGTAGCACCGTCACCTAGAGCTTCACCTTTATCACGACCCATACCAGTAGATACTGTATAAGTGCTAGAAGGATCAGTACCAGTAGCAGAACCAGCAGTGTCAGCATTTGAGCCACGTACAAATTGTGAAGCGGTGTTACCAGCAGCAGAAGCAGCAAAAGTAGTATCAGCTTCGCCGAATAGTGCTTCATCGCCAGTTTGACCAGCATAGCGTGATTTCATTGCAAAGATAAGACCAGTTGGACCAGTCATTGGCTGAACGCCACATACATCATATGCAATTAGGTTTGGCATAGAGCGACGAACAAGGCTGATCAATACAGGATCAAAGGTGTCTACGCTTGCGCCAGTTGCGTTAGCTGGAGCTGCTTCGCCCAATAGTGTAGGACGGAATGCGCCACCACTTTGAGATGCTTGCTCAGCTGCATTACGTTCTTGGTTTTCTAGCAATGTGGCTACTGTTGAACGCTTGTGAGCATCAGCAATCTCGGGGAGATCAGCGTGCTCTAATACAGGTTGCCACTTCTTTTGAAGTTCGTCAGTTTGATACATTATAGGTTCTCCTTAAATAAGACCTTTTTATTATTACAGTTTATTTATAATATGTTACTTTTTAATGCTTTTCGAAATGGCATTCAAGTATGCATTCATGCTAGGGTCGCTAGCAGGTGTAGCCTCTTCAGACAACTCAAGAGGTTCATCTTCATCGATTACTACTTCTTCATTGATCACTTCTTCCTTTGGGAAGTAGCTTTCTTTCAGAGTTTCAAGTTTAGCAGCATAAGAGTCAGCATCGTCAAAGGCAACGCCTTCAGCTAGTGACTGCAGCTTGGCAGCTTGAGACTCAGTAATATCTTCACAAGCAGAAGTCAAGATAGCAGATTGCTTAGCCTCAACTAACTCCTTACGAAGCACGATGTTTCTTTCCATTTCTTCATTGATTGAAGATTCAAGCTCAGTTACCTTTCCAGCCAACTCGTCTACCAAGTCAACTTTCTCTTCTGGAATGTCGATATAGTTTTCAGTGAACAGACCACGTAGTCCAGTCATGAAGTTCTCAACAATCTCAGAACGGATACCTTGCTCAACAGCTAGTTCGTTATCTTTCATCCACTCTTCAGCAACATACTCAAGGTAAGAGTCTACTTGCTCAGAGAGTTTCTCAGCGATTTGAACTTTCTCAGCTTCAAGGTCGCTTTCAAAATCAACAGTAACTGTTTCTAGGATTTGGTTTACTTTTGACACTACAGCAGCTTCAAAGATAGTTGTTGCTTTTGAAGTGAATTCTTCAGAAAGGTCTTGACCGCTGAACATAGCTTCAACGTCTTCAGCAACGGAAACGTCTTCAGAACTAATCTGACGAATTTCTTTAATTGACTGAGTTTCTTCAGCTACTTCTTTTTCAGCTTCAAACCCATCAACATTCAAAGAAGCCATAACAGCCTCATATGATGCAGCGAGGTCATCTTTCTTCTTACCTTTAACTGCGTCGAGCATAGCGTTGATCATGCCAGACTTAGTCTTAGGTACAGGTGCTTGTTTCGGTGCGGAATTCTTGACGGCAGTCGCAGCATCATCAGCTGCAGCTTTACCATCAACTTCTTTCTCCGCTGAAGCTTCAACGACTTCTTGCTCTTCAGCAATAGTTTCGTCTAGCTCTTTTAAGTCTTGATCAGACATCGGATATCTCCTGTACAAATTAATTGGTTAACACGTGTATTTATAATAATTATAATTTAGAAATAAAATCTTCAAACACTCTAATCTTAGCTTCTTCAAGCTCTTTCCTAGAAGATGTTTTAATCTCATTTCGATAATCGGCTATGGTAGCTTCACGGATGATTCCGTTCTCCCAAACCCACTCTTTACCTTCCATGATACCTTGGACAAATGCATCTGGAGCAGATGGGTCTGCTACAATATCAGCTGCTGTTGCCAAGTAGAAGTCATTCTGCACTTCCGCTACTCCCTTCCCATTTGGTTTGACTGTACCCATACCACGTGAAGATACACCTAATTGGGCACCTTCATCCATAAGCGACTTAACAATCGCACCGTATGGAGTTTCAGTCATAATCTTAGCACGTCCCATAAAGTTTGAACCATCACGCTTCAAACCTGTAATCATATGAGATACACGCTCTAAATTAATAGTTGGACCTTGCGGGTGACCTAACTCACCATACGCACGGTTCTTTTCTACATATTCTTTATTATATCTAGCGATTTCTTTATCAAGAACTTCTGCGGGATATACTCGACCGTTTCTATTCTTAATATCGCCTTGCAAGAAAACACCTTCGATGAAATATGACTTCTTGCCAT
>Ga0187217_1001313_pt1 | contig 10369 bp, 13 predicted proteins | sample 15SPOviralmetaG_FD_130165 | JGI IMG/M metagenome (GOLD analysis project Ga0187217, IMG submission 130165) | Marine viral communities from the oligotrophic San Pedro Time Series (SPOT) site, San Pedro Channel, CA, USA - 15 SPOT_SRF_2010-09-15... | ecosystem: Environmental > Aquatic > Marine >... | reverse complement strand
GCACAAAGAGTTGATGGTAAAGTAACTTATACACCTTGGTTAGAATAATTACTGATCTTCATCATTCCAACGTTCATTTATTTTTTCAGCCATCCATACAGCAATAGGTATACAAACAATAAAAGTATATTCTGCTGCACGTAATGTGCTTACATCCCAAAGTTTCATTATGATGTGGTGAATTATTATTGGAGCAAATGCGCCTACACATAATAAGATTGCCATTCTAATATAAAAAGGAAACATCATTGTGGTGGTTCATCACTACAAACATAACCAATAACCTGTTTACCTTTATACTCATGATAAACATGACTAGAAAATAGTTTACGTTTTTTTCTTTCTAAAACTTTTACATTGGTATGAAACCAAGAGTCACAGGATTGAAATATTTCAAAGCTATGTTGTTTAACATCTCCCATTGTTGTTAAATATAACAACGTTATTATAGTTACTTTTTCAAACATTAGATCCAGTCTCTCAACTCTTCACCTAAGATCTCTGACGCTATGTCAATTTTTTTACGTAGTGCTTTGACTATCTTTTCATCTACAGTCTTTTCAGCAATAAAGTCAACATAAGTTACAGATTTTTTTTGACCTATCCTATGTGCTCTATCTTCTGACTGTAATCTTTTTTCTAAATCATAGCCGTTAGAATAATAAATGACTGTGTTAGCTTGTGTCAACGTAATACCATACCCGCCAGTCTGTGGATTACCCACGAAGAATCTGACTTTGGAACGTGGATCTTGAAACTCTACAATATTCTTTTGTCTTGTTTCTGAATCTATCGCACCATAATAATCTACAACTGATTCTTCACCATATTTTTTGATTATGGTGTTTACTATTTTTTCTATATCGTAAATATAATTAGCCCAAATAATAACTTTACCTTCTACTTCTTCAAGTACATTTATAAGTTCATTGAGTCTATTGTTCTTTATATCTTCTGTTGTACCATCATCTAATTTAACATGACCACAAGTGATTTGATGTAGTCTCATCATCTGAGTCAATATATGTGGAGCAGAAACTCTTTTACCTTTGAGAGCAGTCAACGCTATTGATTTCATAGAACTGTAATGACTTTGTTGTTCAGGTGTAAGTTCTACTTCTCTTTTTATATATATCTTGTCAGGTAGATCCAAACAGTCTTCTTTCAAAACTCTATATGAAAACGGTTTTAGATTATTAGATAGTTCGTCTAGTCTTTGATAACTACCAACAATCTGAACTTGTCTACCACCAAAGTTTCTACTAACCATGTGTGCATATCTTTGTCTAAAAGCATAGTAACTACCAAAACCAAGAAGGTGTTCACTTAAAAACCTACATTGACTAAATAAATCCAAAGGAGATTTGGTTACAGGAGAACCTGTAAGAATACGTCTATACTTTGCCATAGGTGCTAATGTAGTTATGGCTTTAGTTCTTTTTGCTGTTGGTGTTTTAATAGTTGTGGATTCATCAACAGCTAACAATACGTCGTGACAACGCATAAATTTTAACGCAAACTCTTGTCCCTTTTTTGTTGAAAAAGCTTCGACATTCATAACAAGGATGTGAAGGTCATAGTCTACTTTGAACAATTGTTGATACTCTTTATCCTTTGTTTTAGAAGTAGAAGCAGTCCATAATACAGATTTATAATCAATATGGCTAGGCATATGATTAGGTATTTCTCCAGAATACCAGTTGCGATAGACACCTTTTGGCGCTATAATTATGGCCGAATTTATTTTACCTTTATCATATAGCATAGCAATATTATCAACTAATACTTTAGATTTACCTGTACCCATTTCCATAAAGTATGCGTAGTCTTCTTTATCCCAAGATTTTTCTAATGCAGTAAGCTGATGTTTATATGGTTTTGTTTTAAATTTGTATTTCATTTTTATCTCCGTATATAACTATGTCTCTTACTTCTTTGTATGTTAAAGAACTTTGAGCATGTTTAAGTAATGTATCTAATCTTTTCATATGATATTTTTTCTTTCTTAATCCACCAAGAACTTTACGTCTTAAAGTTTTTGATAGTTCATCTAAATCTTCTTTTTCCCATTCAGGAATATTTAAAGTATTCTTATGTTTGTGTGATACCTTGTCATATAAAATATAACAACAGTCTATGAATGAAGGGTTAGCAGAACCTAATAATCTATTACATTCTCTACAAGTAGGAAGTGTGTCCTTTTTTGAAGCGTATGCCCTTTTTCTGCCAGAATTGGATACTGATTCTTTATAGTGATGTCTATCAGAAGATGCTTCACTACAATAAATACAATTAGTTATACTAAATTTATTCCATGCCATAATTTTTTATTCTTTCTACTTGACAAGTATATAGACATTCCCATATAAGAAGTCAAGAGAAATAGAAATGAAAAATAAAATATTTGAGTTATACAAACCTAATTCTTTGATGGAGTTTTTAGACTTTTATAAAAACAATCCTGATGAGAGATTTGTTTATGTAGTTCAACAACCAGCGCCTAACATAAATATATTAAGTGCATCGGACTTTGGTTATCTTGTAATATGTTTGCCAAATAGAGAGCAAGCTATATTATCTGCATCACCTTATGTACATAAGATGAGAAAAAATCTTAGAGACATAAGAAGTCAAGATTATTTATTAGCTGTAGGTGATCCTGTAATTATAGGTATATCTACATCAATGGTAAGTAAAGCTACCAATGGTAAATACAATATGTTAAAGTGGGACAGACAAGAAAAAAGATACTATCCATTAGAGATAGATGAACAATAGAAAGGAAACATGAGCGACAATAACAATTACGATTACAACGGAGTAGCAATAGACTTTGAAAAAGATCAGCAAAAAGTTGCTGAGAACACAGATCTAGGTGCATTATCAATACACGTAGAAAAAATTATGGATCTTGATAAACAATTAGAACATCAAGAAAATATAATGAAAGAATTAAAAAATCAAAGAGACAAAATTAGTTCAGAGACTATCCCTGCAATATTAGCAGAACAAGGATTACAGTCTTTGAAACTTGCTGATGGTACTGTATTAGAAGTAAATAAAAAATACAGCTGTACCTTACCAAAGGACCCACAGAAAAAAGCATCAGCGTATCAATGGCTTCGAGATCAAGGGTTGGGTGACATCATTAAAAATGAAGTTGCAGTAACATTTGGTAAAGGAGAAGATGACAAGGCGAAGCAACTGCTAGACCTTGCGGTCGGCAATGGTTATGAGCCTAACCAACGAGAGAAGGTTGAGCCAATGACATTGAAGGCCCTATACAGGGAGCGTGTTGAGTCCGGACTTGACATGCCTTCCGACTTCTTTCACTTATTTGTGAAAGATGAAACTAAAATGAAACGTTAAAGGAGAAACATGACAAACGAAACGGGAAACGTGGTAAAAAAAGAATCAAACTTACCTGTCACAGGTATGTTTGAACAAGACGCTTCACAAGGTTTAGAGAACATGGCGCAAGATGATCTTGCTCTTCCGTTCTTAAGAATCTTGGGACAGCTATCGCCGCAAGTAAACAAGAGAGACTCTAAGTATGTAGAAGGTGCCGAACCAGGTATGATCTATAATACTGTGACTCATGAAGTTTATGATGGCGCAAAGGGAATCAATGTAATTCCTTGTTATTACAAGAGAGAGTACATTGAATGGCAAGATAGAGGAGAGGGTTCTGGTGCACCTGTAGCAATACATACTGCTGGTAGTGGCATCATTAACGAGGCAACTCGTGATTCAATCAATAAAGATAGATTGAAGAATGGAAACTATCTTGAAAACACTGCATCGTATTTTGTGATAGTGTCTAAAGACAATGGGGCAGAAACAGCTCTGATCACAATGAAATCGACACAGTTAAAGGTGAGTAAAAATTGGAACTCTATTATGAGTGGTATTAAATTACAAGGTAAGAATGGAATGTTTACACCTCCAATGTGTTCACACTTATACAACTTAAAAACAGTGCCCCAGTCTAACGACAAAGGTAGTTGGTTTGGTTGGTCTGTGTCCAAAATAGGTCCTATACAAGATAAGGCCCTGTACGAGCAAGCAAAAAGCTTTGCAGATAGTATTAAAAAAGGTGCTATTAAAACAAAGCATGGTAAAGAAGAGATTACGGAAGATAAAGTTCCGTATTAATTTTCCCCCTAGGGAAAACGGGGCAGCAATGGGAGACTGGAGCTGCCCCACAAAAAGAAATAGAAATGATTGATAAGTTTAAAAATATATTTGAAGGATTGACTATAGCATATGGTCAATATCAGAAAGGTGATAAAGATGATAACGGAAAACAAAAAGGAAAGGCGTTCATTGTACGTCAGCAAGTTACGAGAGAATTATTTGAGAACCACATCAAAGGTGTTGGAGCTGCGCTCGGAATTATCCCAATTACGGAGAAGAATGATTGTAAGTGGGGTTGCATTGATATTGATGAGTATAATCTTGATCATAAATCTCTTATATCTAATATTCGTAAATTAGATTTACCTCTAATAATATGTAGATCAAAGTCTGGAGGAGCACATGTATTCTTGTTTGCAAAAGAATATGTGTCTGCTTCTCTTATGCAAAGCACTCTCAAAAAAATTTCAAAAGCTTTAGGATATGAAGGTTGTGAGATATTTCCAAAACAAACAGAGATACTTGTGGAGCGTGGGGATACAGGTAATTTCTTAAACTTACCCTACTACAATGAAACAAAAGGATTAAGATATGCGATTAGTGATGACGGTAATGCTTGTTCACTTGAGGAATTTTATAAGTTATATGATCTATATTCTTGCGGACAAGACAGAATTAAACAAATTAAAATTAGAGAAAAAGAAATAGAAGAGGCATTTACTGCTGGTCCACCTTGTTTAAATAAACTAGCAGCAACTGGATTTGGACAAGGATCAAGAAACAATGCCTTGTTTAATATTGCAGTATATTACAAACAAGCCAAGCCGGATAGTTGGGAAGATGAAATTGTTAAAGCAAATGCAGAACACATGGACCCACCTTTGAGTAATGCTGAAGTACAATTACTAATTAAATCAGTAAACAGAAAAGGCTACGACAAATATAGATGCAAAGATGCACCCATCAATGCAGTATGTCAATCAGGTCTTTGTAGAACAAAAAGATTTGGTGTAGGTTTTGGTGAAGAGGAAATGCCTTTGTTGGGTAATCTTACAAAATACACATCTAAACCACCACAATGGTTTTTAGATGTAAACGAAAATAGAATAGAATTAAAATCAGAACAATTATACAGCTCACCTTTGTTTGCACTAGCATGTTTAGATCAAGCAAACTTAGTTGTGCCTGTACCAAAAGCAAAAGATTGGAAACAATATTATTTAAAACCACTACTACAAAACGTACAAGAAATAGAACCATTAGAATCTTTAGATTCAACAAATGTAATATTAGATTTATTACAAGACTGGACAACAAACAGACAATCGGCAAGAACGATTGATGATGTATTTAATAAACTACCATACACAGATGCTGATAGAGAATTTACATATTTTAGAATGGATGATTTTTATAATTTTTGTAAGCGTAATAACTGGGAACTAGATAAAACTAAAACAGGTAATCTAATAAAACAATTAGATGTATTTGTTGAAGAGTCTAGAGTTAGAGTTAAGAAGCAACAACCAAGACTTATAAAAATAAAAGCACTTAAACAAATAGAAGCAAGCACGACACAAGTAAAATATGAGGAGGAACATTTTTAATGCTTGGAATTAATTGGAAGTATAGATGGAGCTTACTAAAAGAAAAATTAGATATGGCAGAAGCAAAGATAAAAAGATTGGAGAGAAAAATAAAAAAATATGAAAACAATAATATTAGGTCCACCAGGAACAGGAAAGACAACAACACTGTTAAATTTGGTAGACGAGTTTATACAAAAAGGAGTGCGGCCTAGGCAAATAGGCTACTTCTCTTTTACAAGAAAAGCTGCGAACGAAGCAGCAGAGAGAGCTGCAAAAAAATTTGAACTAGATAAAGATACAGATCTAGAAAATTTTAGAACACTACACTCTTTTGCATTTCAAAAACTAGGTATGACAAGAGAGAAGATGATGTCACCTGCAGATTATAAAGAGTTTGGTAAGAAGTGTAATATACCTATCAAAACAGCAAAGTATTCTAATGAAGATGGCACATTCAACTGTGATAATGAATACTTAACAATAATAGAAACAGCTAGAGTAAAACAAATGGATCTATTGAAATACTATGACTCTAGACAAAACATGTTAGATATAGAAAGAAACACACTATATTTATTATCTGAAGAACTAAAAAGATTTAAAGAAGAGAAAAAGAAAAAAGATTTTACAGATCTTATATTGGATTACATAACAAAAGATATCAAAACAAGCTTTGAAGTATTATTTATAGATGAAGCACAAGACTTGTCTTCTCTACAATGGGACATGGTAAGACAGATGTGGAGTGAGACAGATAAAACATACATAGCAGGTGATGATGACCAGGCTATATTTAAGTGGGCTGGTGCAGATGTAGATCATTTTATATCTTTGAAGAAAGAAGTAGATACAATCAAAATATTAGATGAGTCTTTTAGAATACCAGGTGGACCCATACATGAACTATCACAGAATATAATAAAAAAAGTTGGTAATAGGTTTGATAAGAAATACAAACCTAGATCAGAGCAAGGTATATTAAGAAGATACTCAGACCTAACTCAAGTTGATATGTCTGAAGGACAATGGCTAGCTTTAGCCACAGCAAATTATCTTTTGGAAGATGTACAAGAGCTTTGTGAATTAAGAGGTTGGTATTACAAATACAAGAATAGAAACTCAATAGATGTAAAATTACTACTAGCATTACAAAACTGGGAGCAGTGGAGAAAAGGTTCTGAACTCACACATATAGAAATAAAAAATATCTACGGATATTTAGGCACAAATGTGGCAGATGGATTTAGAGAGGGTAAGTTATTTCATTCAGAAGAAAAATACACACTGAAAGAATGTAAAGAAAAATATGGTTTGCTGACAGACAAGGTCTGGTACGATTCGTTTGAAGGACTTGATACTTTCACAGAAAACTATATAAGGAATATGAGGGCTAATGGAGAGAAGATAAACGTTAATCCTCGAATAACAATGTCAACAATACACGGAGCAAAAGGAGGAGAGGCCAATAAAGTTCTTATTCTACAGGACTTAACTAATTCAGCACTTGAAACATTTCAGAATGATCCCGATGAACTACATCGATTGTTTTATACTGGAACAACAAGAACAAAGAAAGAGTTACACATCGTAGATCCAAAAGACTTTAACAAGGCCTATATATTATGAAAACAGAAGAAGCATTACAAACAGCAAAAGAACTTATCTCTGGACCAAGAGCAAAAACGTATGGAGATAAAGTAGTTAATCACGGTAACATAGCAAAACTTTGGTCAGCATATATTGATAAAGAACTTACGGCACACGACGCAGCTGTAATGTTAGCTTTATTAAAAGTTGCAAGAACAAAGTTTGGTAATCCAACTGAAGATACATACATTGATGCAGCAGCATACATGGCGATAGCCGGTGAGTGTAAATTTGATGGTGAGGGAGAAGATTGGAAAAAAGGTTACACTAACTGGAAGAAGAGTAACAAATGAGAACTACACAACCACCATTATTTTCACCGGAAACCGAATGGGTAATGCCGGACGAACTAAAAGACTTAACTCACTACACAGAGATAGCCGTTGACCTTGAAACGTATGATCCAAACTTAACTGTAAGTGGATCGGGGAGCGTGGTTGGTAACGGACACATTGCTGGTGTAGCGCTGGCCGTGGAAGGTTGGTCAGGATATTTTCCAATAGGTCATGAGAATGGTGGTAACATGGATACGACACTAGTATTCAGTTGGCTTAGAGATTTATTCAAAGATGAAAACAAAACATTTATCTTTCACAATGCAATGTATGATGTGTGTTGGTTAAGATCATGCGGCATGCATATTGAAGGCAAGATTGTAGATACAATGATAGCTGCATCATTAATAAATGAAAACAGATTGTCATACAGATTAGACTCACTAGCAAAACAATATGTTGGTAAGGGTAAAGATGAAAAAGTTTTACAAGCCGCAGCAAAAGCGTGGCAAGTAGATCCTAAAAAAGATTTGTGGAAACTACCATCTATGTATGTTGGACAGTATGCAGAGCAAGATGCTGAAGCTACATATAAATTATGGCAAAGATTACAAACAGAATTGTTTGCACAAGAACTTACAGATATATTTAAATTAGAAACTAAATTGTTTCCTTGTCTTGTTGATATGAGATTTAAAGGTGTGCGTGTAGATATAGAGAAAGCACACAACATAAAAGCAAAACTAGTAGCTAGAGAAAAATCTATATTACATAATATAAAGAAACTAACAAATGTAGATGTAGAGATATGGGCTGCAGCTTCTATTGCAAAAGTATTTGATCATTTAAAATTACCTTATGATAGAACCGCAAAGACAAACAAACCTAGCTTTACAAAAAACTTTTTAGCTAATCACCCAAATGAAATAGCAAAAGAGATCGCTAGTGCAAGAGAGATAAATAAAGCACATACAACATTTATAGAAACAATATTAAAACATTCACACAAAGGCAGAATACATGCAGATATAAATCAAATTAGATCTGATGATGGCGGAACTGTGACTGGTAGATTTAGTATGTCTAACCCTAATTTACAGCAGATACCTGCAAGACATAAGGATTTAGGCCCTTTAATTAGGTCAATATTCATTCCCGAAAAAGGATGTAAATGGGGTACGTTTGACTACTCACAACAAGAACCTAGAATACTTGTGCACTATGCAAAGCTACAAGAGTTGCCAGGTGTAAATGAAATTGTAGATGCATACAGAGCTGGTGATGCAGACTTCCACCAGGTAGTAGCAGATATGGCAGGTATAGAACGTAAGCAAGCCAAGACGATCAATTTGGGTCTTATGTATGGAATGGGTAAAAATAAACTTATGGCAGAACTAGGACTGATGAAAGACTCAGCAGAAAAACTGATAGCACAATACCATAAGAAAGCACCTTTTGTTAGAGCCTTGATGGATAACGTGTCTCGTAAAGCAAATGATAGAGGTAAGATAAGAACTTTATTAGGTAGAGCATGTCATTTTGATCTATGGCAACCTATACATTTTGGTGTCTATAAACCACTACCACTAGAACAGGCCAGAAAAGAATATGATGAGCCACTGAAGAGAGCTTTTACATACAAAGCCTTGAATAGATTGATACAAGGATCAGCGGCAGATATGACAAAAAAATCTATGGTAGCTTTATATGAAAATGGTATAATACCACACATACAAATTCATGATGAAGTCGATATATCGGTTGATTCAGAAAAAAAAGCTGAAGAAATAATTAAGATTATGGAATCAGCAGTTGAACTACAAGTACCAAACAAAGTTGACTACGATAGCGGAGACAACTGGGGTGAAATAAAATGAGGAATAATTATGGCTTATTTAAATGCAAACATACCGGTAACTTATGCACAAATTAAGAGAGAATATTTATTTGATCTTAAAAAACATCATGGTGAAGTTGAAGACTGTGTTATTTTTGGTCTATCGAGTATTACTGGGCACAGTATCCTTTTTCATTGTATTATGGAAAATGGAGCTGTCTTCTATCGTCTACCGATATCTGCGTTTATTCAAAGAGGCTTTAAGCCAGAGGACGTTCCTAAACGTAGACTTGATGAGTTACAGTTATGGAATTGTTTTAGTTACTATCCTGCTGTTACTAATTGGGATATCTTAGAAGGACAAGCCGGTAAATACATAGGAAAAGACAAGAAATGGCACCCTGGTAAATATTTATTTACGGTTGACTTTGCCCATCCCGAAGCTAATATATTAGATACGGACCATTCAGAGATTCCGCACGAGCATAAGTGTGCTCACATCATAGCCCTCGACGATGGGAACTATGCAGCACAACCTAACAATAGATGTATTTGGGATATACCATCATTCACAGTAAAAGATGAAATACCTAAATGGAAAGTGCAGACTTCTGATTGGAATGTAGAAAATACAAGTGATTGGAAAACAGAAGATACTGATAAGTTCTTCTACGAAATAGAGGAAAAAAAACATGATTGATAAATGTAAAAATGTTTGTTGCAAAGCCTGGGAAAAATTAAAAGGTTTATGGAACAAATGGGTTGAATGGATTTTCAAAGGTTTTTATAAGTAATTTATGGCCCTAAAAATTTCTGAATCAGCTTCCGTACAAATGCCGATGAAGACGGTTGCTAGCCTCATCGTGCTCGTCGCAATGGGCGTG
>Ga0187217_1001309_pt1 | contig 10385 bp, 13 predicted proteins | sample 15SPOviralmetaG_FD_130165 | JGI IMG/M metagenome (GOLD analysis project Ga0187217, IMG submission 130165) | Marine viral communities from the oligotrophic San Pedro Time Series (SPOT) site, San Pedro Channel, CA, USA - 15 SPOT_SRF_2010-09-15... | ecosystem: Environmental > Aquatic > Marine >... | reverse complement strand
TACGACACTTTACCAAAGCCCCAGATCCATACGCTGATGGCCACGTTCCACCATTGCGTGTGTAACGCGCCTTTACTTTCCTATAACATGCATCTCGCTTCGGTTTTTTCTTCGCTGCCATTAGATGCTCCGCTTGTATATAGAGTTGAAAAGCATTATATTAGTTTTTTCCAAGAAAGGAATAAAATTATGGATGATCCTGTCCAACAGCTTAAAAATGACCTTGATGAAGGTGATTTTAACCCACATATTTTTCGACAAAGTATTCACTCCTCAATTTGGGAACTGGTAGAGCAAATAAAGCTAACCCCTGAAGAAGAGGGTTTAACACCAGAGCAAGAAAAAAAACTATACGATATTGATCGTAATTTATGTGCAAACTTGCGTATCGACATCAAAGAGTTTCCAAGCCCAGATTACTAAACTTATCTGTTGTATGGATAGCCACGCCTAGTGTTATCGGTTTGGTATAAATACTCTTGGATGATGTCATTCAGTTCTTTTGTCGCTGGCTGAGTTGCTTGACGCAATTCCATTGACCTAATTGTGGTTGCCTCTGGAGGCACAACGCCATCTATTATTCTGTCGTTGTAAAAATCACGGAATGATAAATTTGTAGGAACATCTCTAAATTTTCCGCTTTCATCTGCCATTCTATAGACAGGCGTACCCTTAACACGTTTTAATCCTGCTGGGTATGTTGTATGGTTTGATATCGGATCTATAGGTGCGTTGTAATCGATCTGAGAAATCATTCGACCAGCCGCATCTCCAGACCCCATACCAAGCATATCTGGTACTGAAATAGCAGCTCTGACTGACGCTTGATCAGGGAAACCTAGCTTCATGCTTCTTGGCTTTGCCATCTCCTCAGAAAATGCTTTTCTCGCTTCGCCACGATTTGGTGCAAACAAATATTCTTTAGCTTTATCCAAGTCAGATGCTTCCATTCTCCCCAAACCGGGCCAGTCGGGTATTCTTTCTCTTAACTTTTCATCAAATTGCTTCGCAGCTTTTTTTGTAATCTTCATGTTTGGGATCATGTTTAAAGTGGTATCTGCTACCATCGTAGAAAAGTTTACGTTGTCTCCTTTTGCGTTAAAATACACACCATATACTGGAACACCTTCTTCTAAAATTTCACCTGTTTTTGGGTCTTTTACTTGACCAGACAATACTTCTGCTTTTTTTCGTTGTTTTTCTAATATTGCAGAATCACTGCCCCAAAACCTACTATCCAATACGTTTTGACCCTCTGTCGCATACTGATAGCCACCTTCTCTGGCAACTGGATTGACCAAAGGAATGTCGTTCACAGATAAAATAGAACCAGTTCCGCTTGCCCGATCTCCCTTGATGGACATAAATTGAGCGCCCTCATCGATAGCTTTTTGCCAGTCAAATGGCTCTGGTTGAGTTTGAACCCTAGTCGTAAAGTCGATCTCTGCGCCCATTTCTTGCAGGGGAACCAAACCCCTTGTAACTTTAATTTTACCAAGAGGAGTGTTCTCTTCTACATATTCACTTCCTTTTGTTAAACCGCTGCCACGATTTTGGTTCTGAAGATAGTTTTTGATAATTGCATTTGTTGAATCGTCATCAGAATAACGCAAACCTTGCTGAATTACATTACCATTCGTTTCTTTGATTACATCCTCTACAGCCTTGTAAACACCTTCTCCAAGATCAATAACGCCTTGACCTATAGTAGAGAATAAACCCTTTAGTGGATTTCCCATTTACTTCTTGCCCTTATACCCAGCAGCCCTAATCGCACGGCCTTGCCTCTCAGCTTGAGCTTTGGTCTTGTAGACCTTGCCCTTGCTACCCCATCGGTAGCCGCCCTTGACCTTGCGAACAGGCATACTAGCCGCCCAAGATTTCGTTCATCAGCTCATGGACATTGCCGCCGCCAAGCCGCATGACCTTTACCTTAACGTCACCCTCTTCAGGCATCATCATTTTGTCGTGATGGCAGTCGCAATCGTCTTCACCTTCACAGTCGCAATCATGCTCATACTCTTCATCGTATTCATCGCCAAGCATGTACTCTTGTTGGCAGAGCAATACAAAGTTTACGAGCTGCTCTTCAGTCATCTTCAGACCGTCAGCGTCATGCGGAAAACCCATTTTTGCAAAGAACAGATCTGCGTTTTCTTCCATATTTTCTACATTTATTTGAGCCATTTTAACCTCCGTTATGGGCGCATTTGTGGGCGCATTGATGTCATTGGGGCTGCACCCTCTTGTTGCATCTGGTTCATATTATACATTTGCTCTTGCTCTTCACGCAGACGCTGGAAATATGCGTCCTCTTCGGCCATTTGACGCTCTGCGTCTGTCATGCCAGTATTGGGCGTAAGGCTGTCTTTATACATCTGCATTTCAGTGTCTGAAACAGACCCCTGATTTGCACCTTCCATTGGCATCGCACCCACGACGCTCTCAAACATCTCACGCTCTTTATCTGATAGAACGCCGCCGCCTTGGATGCGTTGACCAATCGCCATCAACTGCTGAGATGATTCCTCATCCATATCACCGGGGCGAATGTTTTGGAGAAACTTCATCACCAGTTGGAAGTCTGGGTTCATCTGCATTTCTTCATCCATAGTCTTAATCCTTTTCTATATTCCTGCCCCAAAGGGGTTGTATCTGTCTTTATATTCTTGCGGCCCATCAAACTCCATTTTATAGCTTGCGTCACTCAGAATTGTACCTTGTGTCTCAGGAAGACCGCCGTCTGTGCTAATAACATTACCCGCTGCATCATATTCTGTTACATTACCCATAGCGTCTGTCATCTTATATCCTGAGACATATTCTTCATCCCCAGTATCCATTACCACATCACTACCTGTAGCAGTGTTGGCAAACTGATCCATATCTAGATATTTACCATCAGGGGTTAGGTATGCCTTAGATCCATCCGCAAGTGTGACTTCACGAACCAACTCATTGATTTTCTGACCACTCGCGTATCGGCGCAAATAGCTTGGGGAATATGCACCTAAACCACCACCCTTGTATCTTCGGGTATATGTCTCAGATGTGGGGCGTGTACTATATGTATTCTCACGCATAAATCCATCAGCAGGCATACCCTCATCAACAAGACCCGGGTCATTGGAGCCAGATTCACCTTCAGTACCACCACCTATTGTGTAATCCGATCCCGGCGCAGTATAGCCAGTTCTGGCTGCTATCTCACTGCGTGTTTCACCCCGCGAAAGATTCCTCAATGCCCCATAAGCCAGACCGTAAGGAGTTTTACTTAAAAATCCAGCAATCCCAGTCGGAGCTAAACCAGATCCGTAGGGCGTAGCGCCTATCGAATTAGATATTCCCGAGAAGAAGTTTCCTTGCAGACCTCCGGCAGCCGCCGCCTCTTCCGCTGTAACAAAGCCGTCAGCATTTGTATCAGCCGCACGACCACCACTTCTAGCAAAGCCAGCACCAGCAGAATTTATTCCACCGCCATCTCTTTTGTCATCAAAGGCAGATACAACTGTGCCGTCAGCTTTGGTGTATCCCCATTTATCATCTGTGTTTGTTGCACTATTTATATTCGCTTCAACAGCGGCCTTTGTTAAACCTGTTGCCGTCGCTGTAGCAGCTATTGTTGCCGCTCTAGCGGCGGCTGCTTTTTGGTCTGCTATTGCTTTTGCTTTGGCCTCAATTGATTTTGGCCTATTCATTGGCTTGAATGCTGCTAATTCAGGATTTGGATTTGATGTCACTCCCGCCGTCTTAGCGGTTTTAACGGCTTGGTCATATTCAATGGCTGCTTGTACAACAGCATTTTGGGCAGCAGATCCAGCCTTAGTACCTTGGGCCGCTTTTTCTGCTGTAGATAAGGTACTTCTCTTCTGCGCCCTATCAACATTTGCTTTAAGTTGAGCGCCTGTGGCTACATTGCCCTCGGCATCTTTAACCCCACCGATCTCGCCTTTGTCTCTGCTGTAGCTTGTTATACTCAAACCTGTCTGTTCAGCAGTATCTCTGTCGCCGCCGCCGCCGCCGCCACCACCACCTTCGAAAACAATCCTCGGCATAAATCCAAGGCCCATCATCTCCATAAGTCTAGTCATGCTACTTTCCTATGCCATTTTTCATCGCGCCTGCCACCATCGGGGTATATACGCACACCATTCCCAATTTCTTTTTTAGGATATTTCTTTGACACAGCCAACCGAACATCCCTAGCAAACTTAATAACTTCTCGGAAACCAAGCCTACACTGGAACTTGGTGAAGTAAAAAACTTCGCCGTCTTCCCGCGCATACGCCTCATCTCCATTCCACAAGTCACTGTCTATCTCTTCCTGAGTGAAAAATCCATAGGCGCAAAACCCTGCCACTTTTCCATCCACCCTATGAACCAAACACTTACCGTGCTTAATTGCATAGTACACAGAATTTCTCTGGCTCCAAACGCTTTTCTTCGCGTAGTACGGATCATTTAAGACCAAATCCATCACAGCGCCAAGTAAGCAGTGGTCCATTTTAAAAACTCAAGTTGTAATTAAATCCGATTGTGGGGTCAGATTTATTTGAATCGGAATACTCAAAAAGGCTAAAATCTCTTTTATTGTTAGGCATCAACCCATCCTTTGTTGTGGCTGTGGCTGTGGCTGCGGTTGTGGGGGCTGCGCTGCCACATTCATCTGTGGTTGTGGCATTGCGTCTGCAATTGCACTCAATGCACCCATATCACCAGCGCCCATCCTCTCGCGGATCTCTGCGACTTTGTTCATCAGATATTTATTCATATCCATTGGAGGGCCACCTTGTGGTCCACCCTGCGCGGGAGAAGGCACAGGGGGACCACCTTGTGGACCCTGCTGTGGTGGCAATCCACCAAAAGCAGCAGGATTAATTGGAGGGAGCCTATACTGGGGGTACATTGTTTTTAATTGCCTCCATTTGGATTTTAGCTGCGTTCTTTTCTCGCTCAAGCTGCAATTCTGCCTCTAGCTTGGTGACCTTGGCCTGCAAATCGGCTTGCGCCTTGGCCATGTCGATCTCCATATCCTGACGCGCCTCTGCCTCTTTGATCTGAATATTTGACTGAGCCTTGGCCTGATCTGCTTCGATCTGGGCTTGGGTTCTTGCCTTCAGAGCTTCTGTTTCCAACTTGGCCAGCTCTTGTGCGTATTGCAACGGATTTCCTTGCTGCCCCTGTTGTCCACCCATGCCTCGGATTGCTTCGATCTGCTTCATTTGAGGTGATGCAGCCACAACTTGCGCTGCGCGTTGACTGATCAAGCGATCTTGCTCTGGATCTACATCCTCGAACTTGATCATCTTTTCTTTGAAGTCGGGCAGTGGCGGCATTGGCATATTGACACTTGCTGCCATGCGTTGGCGATACAGAAGTGCGATATGCTCTGCGATGTGTGCGATCAACACAGGCTGCATTGCCTTCGCACCGGGGTTGCCTGCCAGTGATGGATCTTGCAGGAACTGCATGTGAACCGCAATGTGCGCGTCATGGTCTTGCTCTGGGAATGCGCGGATTGGCTTGCCGTACATCACGCTCATGTTCTCGTCAATTGGGTCCATCTGAACAGCGTCTTCTGGCTTCTTCAGTATCTCATCGATGTTTGGTATGCGGATTGCTTCGTACATCCGCTTGTATGCTGAATACAAATCATGGAGCTGGGGAGCAGATCGCGCCATTTCCAAGACAGCTTGTGCCTGTGCGATGCGCTGGGCTGTAGAAAAGATATTCGGGTCCGACACTGGCACGATGTCAATGCGATCATCAAAGTCGCTGCGATAGATAACATCTGCCGCTCCAACCTTTGCAAAGCTGAACTCATCAGGCAAGTTCTCTGCGTTCAATTCAGCCAGCAGCTTGAACTCTTGACCCTGCGCGTAGTGCAACCGTTTGTGGATTGCGCTGAATGCCTTGGACCCCTGCTCAATCAGAGCGACTGTAGATCCAACTGGGGCGTTGGGGTTCACATCACCGACGTTCAGATCTGCCGTACTAGCAAATCGCTGCCCAGCATCAACCATATACCCAAGCAAATTGAACAGAGAACCCGAAGGCTCCTTGAACGGCAACGGCATGATCGCCTTGTTGACATCATCAACTGTGCTGTCGAGATCTACAAATTCACCGGGGCTGATCTGCATGTCGCCGCCATTGACACGGCCACGCAGCTTAAAGCCACCCTGCATGTTTGCGAATGCGGCACTGTCGAGTAAGGCGCGGAGCGATCCAGTCGCCGCTTTACCCAAGCCACCGATCATGTGGTACAGGCCAAAGCCATAGAACCCTAGACCGGGCAGGAACTTGTAGCTCACAAACCAGTCACGGCGTTTCTTGGCTTCGTCATCTTGCTTCCAGTTGCGCCTAACACTGACAACGCGCTGATTTTCATAATCGATGGTGATGACATATGGGATGGCGACAGCGTTTTCGTCTGCCTCATCGCTATCCATTTCTTTTCCATCGATGCCTTCAAACAAGTCATAGACGTGCATTTCGAGTAGCGTCATCACATCGTCTTGGCTGTTGTCGCTGTATTCATCGACGCCTTCGATCTCTCCGATCACGTCATCGATAGGATCGAAGCTGTCACCAATATAGGCTGTCGGGAGATAATAACCGTTCTGGACGTAGCGATTGAAGTCATTCTTCGGCATCCGAATGACGTGAGTGTAGCGTGGGCTGGTGTAGAGATCCTTGCTCTCTGGAGCCACAACAAAATCTTCAGCCTTTACGAACTGGCTGCACTGCCGATCCATGTTGGCATCCCACCAGACTTTCTTGAAGGTGTGGCCGATCAAGGGTAGGTGAAACAGCATTTGGTCCAGATCAGGGAAATATTCAGGCATTTCCTGCGTGATCTGGTAATTCATAAACTCGCGCACTCGACGCGCCTGCTCTTCCATTTTTTCGTCTGGCTCACCAACGATGACAGACTTGACTGGACCACCTGATGGGTACAGCTCCGCGACAGCGCGAGCATTGAACTGGGTTGCTGCCTCTGCAATTAGTGGGTGGATAACGATGGACAGACCGCGAGTGGCTCGCTCATCTTCGCTTTCGTCAAGGCCACCGTCTGGATCTAACGTCTTGAGACCCTGCTTGTAGCGATGCTCCCACTCAGATCTGGCCTCCTTGTCATTTTCGAAGAACCCGATCAGCTCTTGCGCCTTGCGCTCCAGCTCTCGTTCATCGATTGCTTCTGCAAGGTTTTGATCAAACTCTGCGTCCTCGACTTCCTGCATCATGTCTAATTCTGGATCACCAATCAGGACATCGCCGTCTGGTAGCTCTTCTATCATTAGATTGTCGGCAGGAGCGCCTTCAGCAAATGGGATAATGTTTTCTGGTTCAGCCATACATCGTCATCCTTCTAGTCTCTACAAAATCGTCATCATCGGGATCTTCGCTATGCCCAACAAACCATCCTCTGCGTAAGCGTAACCAAGCCTGAGTGCATGTATCAACAACATCATCATTCGGATGTGCTGGAAACGCCGCGCATATGTCAATTAAATCTTTAGCCCACTTTCGATTGGAAGGGAAGAAAATCCTGCCATCCTCCAAAAGTGCGCTCGAAGCGTGGGCGCGAGCTTCCTTATCACGATCTGGACTGTAGGCCAGAACTGGTACGCCTGCCATGCGTAGATCTTGCAGGAGCGACTGGCCTGACGCCTTTTTCTCAATCAGAACTGCATCAGGCTCCCAGTCATCGTATGCCTCTTGAGCCAAGCGCCGTAGGTCAGGATAGCTGACTTTGTCGTACCAACACTCAAGCACGATGGCGCAATCGTGTCCATTATGCTTAAACACGCCCCACGTTGTCCGTGCGCTGAAACTGGAGCTTTCCTTGGCTTCGAATGCGGTGTCATACGACTGCAAGACGTAATCTATTTCGGGCAGATCTTCTTTCTCCCAAGGAACCCACCAGCTCGCCTTTAAGATTCCACCACCCTTTGGCGATGGACGCTGCTGGAGCTGCCCAGCCGCTGCGTAAGTGCCAAGGCTGCGCTCTAGGTTTGACAGTGTCCTGTCATCGATGCGTTCAGGCCACAGCAGCTCACCCTCCTCTGTGCGTGGATCTGAGAACCCCAGCATTGACTGGCTTGGTGTTGGGTGACCAATTTCGTATCGGGCAGGCAAACATAGGTGGTCCCACTCATCACCAAGCTGATTTGAGAGGATATGCCCGGTCAGATCTTGCTCATGGACGCGCTGCATTATGATGACGAATGCGCCAGTGCGTGGATCATTGAGCCGCGTCTGCATCGCCTGATCCCACCACTCCAGAACGCCCTCACGCACTTTGGAGCTGTCGCTGTCCACTACGTTGTGAGGATCATCGATGCAGATGATGTCACCGCCATCACCAGTCAGAGCGCCACCCACAGACGTTGCTATGCGGTAGCCTGTCCTGTCGTTTTCGAACCGTTGCTTCTGGTTCTGATCGCCAGTCAGTGCGAACTTGTCACCGAAGTGCGACTGATACCAAGGGCTATCTATCAGGCGGCGACACTTGGTGCTATCTCTGATGGACAGGGAAGAGGCATAGGAGGCGTACAGGAACTTCTTGTGGGGTTGGTGTGTCCACGTCCAAGCTGGCAGCGCAACGGCCACACTGATCGACTTCATGTGGCGTGGCGGCACATTGATGATCAGGCGCTTAATGTCGCCTTCGACAACAGCCTGAAGGTGATCGCTGATTGCATCGACGTGCCAGTTGTTCTGGAACTCAACGCCCGGTTCAATCGTCGGCCATGCGTTCTTCGTAAACTCCCTCAATGATCTGCGGTACTTCTCGGCCCTGACCTGTTCCAGAGTTAGATTGCTCAAAAGCTCTTTCAATTGCGCTGAGTTCATTGATGCCAATCCTTGTCAGATCTAATGTTATTGTTTTTTCTTCGTGAACTTTTGTCTCTGTCTTATCCACCCAGCCTGCCCGGTTCTTGAGGTAGAAGATCATCGCAGTGTTATCACGATCTATTGTGGCTTTTTCATAGAGAGCATTGGTGACTTGCTGTACGCCCTCGGCCTCGCCACCTTTTATTGCGTCCAAGAAATCCACATTTTGTTCCTGAATTTCAAAGAATTTTGAGCGTGATATCCCCAGTGCGCCAGCACACTGCTCCTTGGTCAAACCCTGCGCCATGAAGCGTCTGGTGTTCGCCAGAACTTCCTCTGTGACCTCGAACTTCGGCCTACCGACAGGATTTTTTGATTTTTTCTTTGCCATGTGAGTACCTTTCTCAGTTTGAGCTTATTTTATAATTTCAGAAAAAGAAAGACCCGCCGAAGCGGGTCAGTTGACCAATCTGTCACAGGCATGATGATTGGAGAGCAGTGATGTATTTGATCTATCACAACGCAACCGCTGTAACAAGCAAAACAAGAACTATGACTGCAAACGCTGATCCTGCCATCATTTTCTTTGACCATCCTTTGTTTGGCTTATCTGAGTGAATATCGACGTGGCCTCGCAGATTGATTGAGATCCACTCACCAACTCTTGCTGGCGCTTCGCCGGACTGCGTGTGAACCCAGAGCTTCTTTGACCCAGCACGTTTGCTGGTGTTGTCCTGCACCCAATCTGGAAATGTAGATTTGAAGCCAGTGAACTTCCAAGATTTAATGATCATTTTTTACCTCCAAACATTTTCTTCATCAGGCTCTCACCCTTTGGCGTGAGACTAATACTTCGGTGACGCCTGTCATCCTGCATCATTTCGATTTCGATCAGCTCTGCCGCTTTGACTTGGCCTCTGCTATTGCTTGATAGCGAGTGCAGCAATCTATTGAGCGTAGATTTCTTCATGCCAATTTTCTCTGACAGATCTGCGCTGGTGATTGGCTGGTTCTGGCAGATGATTGAGAACACCAACATGTGATTGATTGATGTCTGAGTTGAATCTAGTACACCCAGAAACTCTTGAATTTGATTTTCCATTCTATTCATAACAACACCGAAAATATTAATATTAGATAGAGGGTCAGCATTAAGCATAACCCTCCAATTACATCTCCTAAAGAGCCGAGGTCACACTCCATCTCGCGGAGCATTTTTTTAAGTTTATCCATTATTCAACTCCTGATCTGCGTGAGCATCACGCACCAATTCTAGAATAAATTCACTCACAGTCTCACACTCCAAGCGCCTCGCTTCAGTCCCAAGCCAGTTTACCTGATCCTCACTCAAAGCAGCGCAGATTGATGAGATTGATCCTAACCGCATGTATGTCTGCCGACCAAATTGTCTTGATAACTGTGACTTCAAGATGGGCGGTAAGATTTTTGCCTCACGCCCACGGCGAAGTGCTGAATTGACTTTGTTAAATTTGAATCCCAGCTTTGCTGAGATTTCTCTAGCTGACAAACCATCCTTAGAAAGC
>Ga0187217_1001302_pt1 | contig 10401 bp, 10 predicted proteins | sample 15SPOviralmetaG_FD_130165 | JGI IMG/M metagenome (GOLD analysis project Ga0187217, IMG submission 130165) | Marine viral communities from the oligotrophic San Pedro Time Series (SPOT) site, San Pedro Channel, CA, USA - 15 SPOT_SRF_2010-09-15... | ecosystem: Environmental > Aquatic > Marine >... | reverse complement strand
TCAATATATTTTTGATATCTTAATTCACTCAATTGAAGAAAAAGTGTTTGTAAACGAGTTTGGTGGACTTAACTCAATACTTAAAGATATTTATAAAGAATCATTTCATAAAACAAAATCTCTAACAGCCTTTAGTCAATTTTTGTCTCTTTTATTTCATTCAATAACTCTTTATATAAATCCTGAATACAAAGATTTTAAAAAAAATGTCACTGAAGCTTTAAATGAATCGCTTCACCTCCTAAAGCCACTTAATTATAAAGAGGTAAATATATCGGAGGTTTTAGAAGCTTCAATACAAATGGTAGATATATGCAGAAGGTACAATATTCTTCCTGACTTGGACAATTATAATCTTGGGGAGCAAAAAGAAATATCTCAATCTTTAGATGAAACTGTCGTTAATGAGTTAAGTAAAGTATTGATACCTTCTTCAAACAATTTAACAACAGGAAATACACTTCAAAAATTTATAGGTAAAGAAGTAGATACGCAAAAAGATGAAAAGTTAAACCTAATGGATGATCATATATCTAAAGTTGGTGCTTCAAGTACTATATATTTTCCTTCCGGTTACACCTCAAAAATAGTTTCATCAAAACTTCCAGATAACTTTAAGAATCTTTACCAAAGTGGTTCCATTACTTATGAAAATCTTCTTACGATGTGGAATTTACCCGTTTTTAAAGTTACTAATAAAATCAAACCTTATTTTATCCATAATCAAAAGCGACAAAGAATTAGTGGGTTTGATCAGGGTGATTTGTCTCCACATGTTCCAATAATGCTTGCTTCAGGTAGATACGAAAGAATGTTTGAACAAAAACAACGTTTATCAAATAAATCTTATGCTTTATCTCTACTAATTGATGGAAGTGGCTCTATGATTGAAAAATCAAACAATGAATCAAAACCATGGTCTTTGTCCGCGGCTTTAATTGGCGCAAGTTATCTTGCACAAATATGTTTTGAATTGAATATTGATTTTGAAGTCTCAATTTTTAATCGTGGTTTTGCTGCAGACCTTAAAGAAACAGATTCCGAATACATAAAAAGAAAATTTGCTATTTCTTCAATGTTAAACACAACATATGGATCTTCAGCACAGGAAATATTTAATACTACAAATCACTACTTCGTTAAAAAATTTAATGATTCATGGAGAGATAATTACGAAAAATTTATTGGCCTTATAGAATTTTCAAGGAATTTAAGATCTTCGATTGATTCGTCTTTGGATGAAAATTTAATTCCTCCTTTTAGTATGTTTGAAAAGGGAACAAATGTTGATGAAGTTAACATAATGCATGCTTCAAAAAGACTACTAAACCATCCATCAAATACAAAATTACTAGTTGTTTTATCAGATGGCATGACTCGTGGCTCAATACCTGAACTTAAAAACAGCATAAATTTTGCATCAAAAAATAAAATATCAGTAATTGGTGTAGGTATTGGAAATCGAGGATCTTGGAAGGAGTATGAAAATAATGTTCAAGTTCAACATCCAGAGCAGTTAATTTATTCCATAGTAAACATCACAAAGGATATACTTATTAAAAATATTAAAACAACAACCGGAGCGGCATAATGGTATTACAAAACTTTAAAGACCCTGACAGTATTACAAATGTTGTTGAGCTAAATGAATGTAAATTAACAAAAACAATTTCTGATTACGACTCAAGGAAGAACAGAATTCCAGAAATTGATAAATATTATGTCGATTTAGGCATTCAGTACCGACTAGCTCAGTTAATCGATTCAAAGATTAACGCTTTTAAAAATGACATACCTGTTCACGTTGCACTCAAAGGTCACATGGGAACAGGAAAAGATCATGATATTGAACAATTTGCAGCAAAATTAAAGTATCCGTATTATCGAATACCGCTTTCGGGAGAAGTAAGGGACGTAACTTTACTTGGCTCTGTTCAGTTATATGGAGATGGTATGGGTGGTACTGAAAGTAAGTGGCAAGATGGTGAGTTAACCAGAGCTTTGCGAGGTCCTGCAATAGTTAATTTATCAGAATTAAATGCAGCAGGTCCTGAGGTATTATTTGCTCTACACTCCTTACTAGATAGACATAAAAAATTAGAACTACCAAATGGTGAGGTAATTGAACTTAGAGATGATACATTTATATTTGGAACAATGAATCCGACAAGTTTGAGGGATTACGCTGGTACACAATCATTAAATAAAGCATTTGCAGATAGATGGGTTATATGGGATAAGCCATTTCCAAAAAGAGAACAACTAGAATCTATATTTTCGTTAAGATATCCAAAACTTCAAAAAGAGTATGTTGATTTAATTATCAAATTAGCCATTGAAATTAATAACTCATTTATATCAGAAGATATAAGTGTCAATGTAGAAACACCAATGAGTCTTCGAACTATTGTAGAGAGGATACCTATTGGATTAAATATATATAAAAACTCTAAAGATCCATTGAAATCATCTTGGGATAATTTTGTTTTACCTCATGTTAATCGAGAAGATTTAGATCACTACAACACACTCTGGAACACAATAGTAAGAAAGGGTCCTTCGGCAGCACCTAAGCTTTGATAAATTTTACTAGAGGTATATCTCTACCTGTTCTCTCTCTATATGTTTTAAAAGTTGGATAAACCTGATCTAATAAAGCCCAATAAAATTCTTTTTTGTCTTTTTTAATTTCTTCAACAAAAACTTTAAACCTACAATTGTCAACAGTTATATACGGTGGTGACGTGAATAAATTAAAATACCAATTGGGTGTATTATCATTGCCACTAAAAGATGCTGCAACTATGTAAGAATCTTCGTGTTTTGCGTAAGTTAAAGGAGTTTTTCTAATTTTCTTTGACTTATTACCTACAGTTTCAAGAAGAAGAATATGATCACCGATTATTATCTCCCCAGCTTTTGTGTGATTAAATTTTATTAATTTTGAATGAATCTTAGAAATTAATTTATAAAATTTATTGGGCCAAAGGTGTGCGACCTTACCAAGAATTCTCCACATACTGAAATAATTATAATTAAAGTTCTTCTTGTTCTTCTTGATTATTTGAATTTGGATCGTATTTTTTGAAAAATGCTTTTAATTTGTTTTCTAAATCTTCAGTTTCAAGAGTTGCGAGCTCATCTCTCAATTTTTCTATCTGTGCTTTAATATCAACATTTTCTGACAGAATTTTTAAAAGAAATCGTAAACCAGCTATTAATGTAACAAATTTCAATAATTTTTTCATAAATTTATATTAAGGCCGATATATATATAAAAAAAGGTTTTTTTAATAAGATTTGGCATTGGAGTTAATACTTTTCACAAGTAAACTTATTATTATGCAAGATATTCTAAGTAACCTCGTTGCTGAACAACAATTGCTTGATCAATATTTACAAAGCATTCCGGTGAGAAATTGGAATACAAAAACCTCATTTAAAAATTGGGATATAACAGCACATGTAAGCTATCTTGCTGCAGTAGAAGATTTAGCACTAAATGCCCTAAAGAAAAAAGGTACTAATTTTAATAAATATCGAGGACCTAAAGGTTTAGAAAAATTTGAAAAAGAGGCAATTAATAAAGGTAAGGATATGCGACCTCAGGATGTAATTGAATGGTGGAGAATGTCTAGGGCTGCAGTTATTGAAACCCTTGCTAAATCCTCGCCTGGGAAAAAAATTACATGGTGGAAAAATGAAATTGACTGTAAAACTTTTGCTGTAACTAAATTAGCTGAAACTTGGGCACATAGCTTAGATGTTTATGAAAGCATGAATAAGGAATATGAAGATACAACAAGAGTAGAACATGTAGCTTTATATGGGTGGTTAAACGCTGAACAGGCAACAAAGCTAAATAAAGATAAGTTTCAAGATATCAGAGTTGAACTTATAGGTCCTGAATATAAAGCGTGGCAATTTGGTGATGAAAATAGTGAAAATAGTATTAAGGGTAGTGCTGGTGACTGGTGTAGGTTTGTTACAGGTAGAATGCCAAAAACCTACTCTCCCACTCTTACTTCTGAAGGTGAATTTGCTACCAAATTCCTTAAATACAGGCATGTAAAAATATAATGTTAGTTTACGGAGTTGTGCATTTACAAAGTCTGCCAGGATCACCATCAAACAGGTTAACTTTAGATGAAATTATTGACCTAGCTCAAGAGGATGTAAACAATTTGCTATTTGGTGGAGTTGATGGAATTATCATTGAAAATTTTGGTGATACACCTTTTGTAAAAGATAATATATCAAAAAGAACATTGGCTAACTTTACAACAGTCGTTGAAAATTTAACTATAGACAGAGACATTAAAGTTGGTATAAATGTTTTAAGAAATGATGGGATTGCTGCTCTTTCTATTGCTGAAGCTACAAAATCTCATTTTGTAAGGATAAATGTTTTGAATAATACAATGTTTACTGATCAGGGCATTATTGAAGGTAACTCGCATGAAATTAACCAATTTAAAACTTCATTAAATAACTACATAGAAATCTACGCTGATGTTTTTGTCAAACATGCTGTGCCACCTCAGGGTTCAAAAATAGAAAATCATACCGCAGAACTAATAGAGAGAGCTGGTGCTGATGTTGTTATTGTAACTGGTGATGGAACCGGCCATGAGATTAATATAGAAGATTTACAAAAAGTAAGATCTATTGTTCCAGAAGGTAAATTAGCAATTGGTTCTGGTGTTAATTCTACAAATATTTCTGCATATGAAAATTTAGCAGATATTTTGATAGTTGGAACAAGCTTTAAATATGATAATGACGTATCTAAAAAAGTAGACATAAGCAGAGTTGAAGAATTAATAAGAAAAGTTAAATAATTAATATCTGAGGAAACACTCAAAAAATTTAAATTAAGCACTATTATCTCTATTTATATATGAATGCCATATTTAATCCTGCACTTTTGCTCTTTTTGGGAGGTATTTTATTTGGATTACTATCAAAGAAAATTTTTCCTGATGTTGTTTCTAAGTATCTAGGGTATTATCTACTTCTTTCCCTTGGTTTAAAAGGTGGAATTAGTTTAGAAACAACTGGATTTATAAATGATGTAGTCAACGTATTATCACTAGGTGTATTTTTAGCAATTTTAATTCCATTAATTGCTTATTTGTATCTCAGAAATATTTTAAGTATTGAAGATGCGTCTGCACTTGCTGGCACTTATGGTTCTGTGAGTGCCGTAACATTTGTAACAGCAGTTAATTTTTTATCAAATAGTACACAGCAATTTGATAATTATATGTCTGCAGTATTAGTTGTAATGGAATTCCCTGCAATTTTTATGGCATTGTTTTTATTTACAAGAAAAAGGACAGATGGTGTAAACAACTTGCAAACCGTTAAATCAGCATTCTTAGAAATACCTAATATTATTCTCTTGGGTTCGTTAATTATTAGCTATTCGTTTAATTTTTCACAATATTTACAAATTAACTTAATTACTGAAAGTTTGTTTGACTATGTTCTTGTATTATTTCTTTTTGTGATGGGTACAAGAGTTGCAAGAAGAATTGGTGAATTAAAAGGTAGGAGCAATAACTTAATACTTTTTGCATTAATAACTCCCATAATCAGTTCTACTTTAGCCTTAATTGCTTCCATATATTTCTTATTAAGTCCAGGTAATGCAACTTTATTAATGGTTTTAGCTGCGAGTGCAAGTTATATAGCAGTTCCAGCTGTTGTGAAGGATGCAATTCCTGATGCTAATCCTGCAATATATTTAGGTTTAAGTCTAGGTATTACATTTCCATTCAATATAATTTTTGGAATACCTTTATACAATGAGTTGGCTAAATACTTTTTAGGCTAAAGAAGAAACCCACCATCAATTGTTACAACTTCCCCAGTAATCCATGATGCATCTTCCCCTGAAAGAAAATAAATTAGGCTAGCAATATCCTCTGGTTCTCCTAATTTTTTTAATGCGTGTAAATCAGCACTTCCTTTTTCGTCATTTATCCAAAGCATCTCCGATAATTTAGTTTTTACTATTGCTGGTGCAATACCATTTACACGGATGTCAGGTGCAAGTTCCATTGCCAATTGTTTTGTCATATAAATTAAGCCGGCTTTTGAGATGTTATAAGCTCCCATGTAATGAGAGGGTCTTATTCCACCTACAGAGCATACATTCAAAACTGAATCAGAAAGGCCAGCTTTAACAGCTTCTCTTGTCCACATTAAAGGTCCCATCAAATTTACATCCCAGGTTTTTTGAACAGCAGAAAGTTCTACGTCCATTAAGCTTCCACCTGAGGGGTTAGTTCCAGCATTGTTAATTAAAACATCCAGTGAACCTGTTTCCTCTTTAATACTTAAACAAGTTTCAGATGCCGCTGCATTATCATCTGCTCTGGCAGCAAAACCTTTTAATTCAGGATGTTCAGATAAAACTAGATCTAAATTTTCTTGTTTTCTGGAAGTAATGTAGACTTCCCATCCTTTTTGTTTAAATTTCAGAGCTGTTGAAAGACCTATCCCTCTTGTCCCACCTGTTATTAGTACAGTTTTCATTATTGTTAAAGTATAGTAGTTATTTCTTAATTCAGTTACAGTTGTATAGCTAATGGAAAATTTGCAGAAATATATAACCCTTATCAATAAAAATAAAGATTTCCAAAAACTTTTTGCAGCAAGACTTATAACTCTTGGTGGAGATTGGCTTCTAACAGTTCCCTTACTTGGAATAATTTATGATTTAACAGATAATCCTTTTATAACATCTTTAGTTTTAGTGGTTCAAAGTGCACCATTATTTTTATTAGGAAGTTTTGGAGGGTACTTAGCTGATAGGTTTGATAGAAAAAAAGTTTTAGCAATTTCCGAGTTCCTTTCTGGTCTAGTGGTGTTGTTGATCCTTTATGCAGTGACCACAGAAAGTGTTGCATTTATATTATTTTCATTTGCAATGCTATCAATTGTGGGATTTTCTTACATGCCAACTTCAGATGCTGCATTACCAAATGTTGTAAAAAAGGAAAACTTAGCTGAAGCAAATGTAATCTTTTTTTCAAGCTGGGGAATAATGGCAGGATTAGGTGCTGGGTTGGGTGGCTACTTAACAACTATCATAAGTAGAAATTTGTTATTTACTATCGACTTCTTTAGTTTTTTAATATCAGCTTTAATAGTCTTTTCAATCAAAAAAAACTTGAGCGAAGCATCTATTGAAGAAACTCGAAGAGAAGAAATTAGTTATAAAGATGGCGTTAAATATGCATCATCAAAAAAAGAAATTCTTTCATTAATTATTACAAAAGCTACATTTGCCATTTCAGCAAGTGGTCTTCTGTCTATGTTTACTGTTCTCTCTTATGACATTTATCAAGCTGGGGATTATGGTACCGGTTTAATGTTTGCTGCCAGAGGTGTAGGTGCATTGGTAGGCCCTATTGTAATAAGATATTTTTTTGGAAGTTCTGATGGACAATTATTAAACACTATTGGATTAACAATTATGGCATGGGGTTTATTCTACTTTTTCATACCATTTACCCTATCTTTGTACCTCACTGTTTTGTTCCTATTTCTTGGCCATTCTGGAGGTGGCTCTCAGTGGGCTTTCTCTACATATGGACTACAAGTATTAACTCCTGATAAATTGAGAGGTAGAATTGCAGGAATTGATTATTCTCTCTATTTTTTAATGAATACTATTTCAACACTTATGATTGGGTATCTGACATCAATATTTGGTGTATTGTTTGTATTTAAATTATTTCCCGTTTTAGGTTTTATGTTTGGTTTTGTGTGGTATTTATCAACAAGACATCTTTGGAAAAATTTGGATATTTCTTAAGGTACAAGTTCAAATACTTTCATACAACAAAAGAATATTAATAAACTTGAATAGAATTTGTTTTACTTAAAGATAAAAAGATTTTTACCCTCAAAATGTTTTGTGTTATTTAAATAGCTAAAATATTTTCTGCATTCACAGGATTGATATTCTATATCTATAGGATAAAAGTCTCTTTTTGCGTCTGGCCAATATTCTTTCTGAAGTTCTATCATTTTTATACCTACATCTTGGTGGTTTTTTAAGCCTAAAAATTCTTGAAGCCTATTTAAATATGGTTCTGCACCAATTCCAGTTGGAACGTCTGTAGTGATTGGTATGACATCTTCTCTAAACCAAGCAATATCTATTAAAGCCATAAATATTGGAAAGTTATTATTCATTTTAAATATTCGGTTTACGTTGTTTGTAGCAGTTATTACGTCACAATTAGAATTTAAAATAACTTCAGTTAACTCTTCTTTATTTACATAAAATTTGTCAGTTGCAGCATTTATACGACTATATAGCTTTTCACCCCAGTACGAATCTTCTACTGGATAAGCTGTGTAATTCTCCCATTGTTTTAAATCACTAAGTTTTTCTTTCAAGTTCTCAGGGTTATGTAGGTCATCTAAGGTTAATTGATCTATAGTTGATTGCTTATTGCACCACCTGCTAAAAAATAAAGCTTGAATTAATAAAGGCAAGTTATCTTTTGCTGGATCAGCAAATTTAATAATAGATTTACTTACTTTATCATCTTCTCTAAAAACATTTAAAAACCTTCCTTTTTGAAGAATTAAATCATCACTCCAAGGGAATGGAGCTCCTGATTCTCTTTTTTTTCGAACTGCTTCACGTTCTTTGCAGTAATCAAAAAAGCTTTTTACGGGGTCTTCTATATCGAGACCATCTAATGAGTTTGCGTATGGATTCTCTAAAGCCATATCTTTAATTTAAACAGATTACTTCCTATTTTTCTTATTTCACAGTCGGTATTTGAAGCATATTTGTTGTGTAGGCGGCAGACTTTTGCTCTGATTTCATTTTCCAATCTTTTTTTATACCCTGTGCTCCAAGGGTTAGCGTACTTGATCCATACTTACTGTTAACACCATCCAGTACCTCCATAACGCGGTCTGATTGATCATAGTTCTCATATTCATAAAAGCTATATTGCTCGTTCTCCGCACCAGTAATATCTAACAACATTACACCAATTTTCTGATACTCATATCCATATACAAAAAGCTTTTGTGTTAGATACTTTGCTTCTTTTACAATCTTTGAAGTGTTACTTGTTGGTATTGTGAAAAAGGTACTCATACCATTGCTATATCTTTTCTCTGAGTCAACAAATGGACTTGTTCTTAAAAACACATACAAGCCTTGTGCTCTGGAGCCCTGTGCTCTTAACTTCTCACATGCTCTAGCAACATAGTTGGAAACAGCTTCCTCCAACTCTCCTACCATCATTACTTTTCTACCAAATGACTTGGAAGATATTATATTTTTTTTATTCTTTACCTCTTCTATGCCAATACAGGAAGTTCCGTTCAGCTCATGATGAATCCTCTCCCCTACAATGCTGATGGTTTTTCTAACGTGACGAGCGTTTGCCTGTGTTAAGTCATAAGCAGTGTCTATCCCGATTCTACGGAGTCTTCTACCCCATCTTGTTGAAATACCCCAGATCTCTTCAAGTGGTAAATCTCTCAAAATCTCTTCTCTTATACTCTGATCTCGTATATCGAAGACATTAGACACTGTGTGCTTTTTAGCTTGCCTGTTTGCTACTTTTGCTAATGTCTTTGTTGGACCTATGCCTATAGAGACTGGGATACCTGTCCATTGCTTGATTAATCTTCGTATCTCTTGAGCAGTCTCTTCTAAATCACAATAATAAAAGCTACTAATGTCAAGAAATGCTTCGTCAATAGAGTAAATCTCTATATCACTCACAAGAGATTTTAGTGAGGTCATGACTCTGGCTGACATATCGCCGTAAAAAGTATAATTCGATGAAAATACGTGAACTTTATTTCTGTTGATAAGTTGTTTGTATTTAAAGTATGGAGCTCCCATTGGTATGCCTAAAGCTTTGGCCTCATTTGATCTAGCCACTACACATCCGTCATTATTGGACAACACAACAATAGGCTTTCCTTCTAGCTTTGGGTTGAATACCCTCTCACAGGATGCATAAAAATTATTACAGTCCACTAGGGCAAAAATTTTATTATTCACTTACTTACTCCTTTGAATACTGTACACTATTCTAAGAAAAAAGAAAGACATTTTATGCCACGAGGTGGAGCAAGAGAAGGAGCCGGAAGACCTAGAGGTCAAGGTAAGTATGGGGAACAGACAAAAGCTGTACGTATTCCTGTAAGTAAGGTGAAATATATTTCTGAGGTCATCACCAAAGGATTGTATGAAGTGCCTATGTATAGCAACAAAGTTGCTGCTGGATTCCCATCCCCTGCAGATGATTACCTGGAAGACAAGATAGATTTAAATCAATATTTAGTAAAACATCCTGCTTCTACCTTTTTGGTAAGAGCTTCGGGAGAGTCGATGATTAATGCAGG
>Ga0187217_1001298_pt1 | contig 10413 bp, 14 predicted proteins | sample 15SPOviralmetaG_FD_130165 | JGI IMG/M metagenome (GOLD analysis project Ga0187217, IMG submission 130165) | Marine viral communities from the oligotrophic San Pedro Time Series (SPOT) site, San Pedro Channel, CA, USA - 15 SPOT_SRF_2010-09-15... | ecosystem: Environmental > Aquatic > Marine >... | reverse complement strand
TCTTTCATTTCTTCTTGGATCGCTTCTCGTACTGCTTCTTTTACAATTGTTTTTAGTTGATTTAACTTCATATTAATATGATTTATTATAAATATTAACCTAGTAGGCTTTTAAATTATTTGATGTTATATAAAATGCGAGCTCATCAATTAATATTTGATCCGATGAACTAAATGATGATTCCCCTTTTAGAATGACAACCCCTTGGGAATCTTTGGCAACAGCATATCTTCTTTTTAAATTTCCTACGGAATATTTAGATGTTTCTACACCCATAATAAACCCATTAACATCATTTAGAACAGGAGAACCTTCTTCTTCTGCTTCTTGAGTTAAATCAAGTAATTCTTGAGAAATTTCTTCATATTCTAATTCCTGCCCTTCAGCACACTCTTGGGTTAAATTATCTATACCTTTTAATAAAAGTAGGATTGTTGTTAAGGCTACAACTAAAAATACTAAAGCTACTATAATTTGCTTGTTTAAATCCTTATTATCCTCCTCTAATTTTTTTAATACCCTATTTACATTTTGAAGTTTTCCAACAAATGAATAAGGTAAACCTACTCCTGGTGGGACCGCTAAGGGGACTGGAAGATTATCTATTGTTAACCGTGCACCTTTAATAACCTCCCCTAATGCTAAAAATACAGCGGCTAATGCGGTGTTAGCTATAAGAGCAATATAAATTTGGTTTAATTGTCTAACAACTCTATTTCTTTTTCTAATCACCCCTTCTAATTGAGCTTTTGAAGGGCAAGTTTTTTGAGCTTTTTGAGATAATTTAGTTATACCAAAAACAACTAATAAACCTAAAGCTAGGGGGAGTAACCTAGTTTTGATTATTTTTGTAACATTCATTATACTCTTTCTCCGGGCTACCAATACAAGTTCTGGGGCACTTTGGTATAAGTAAGGTAAAGTTTTATTTACTTTATCTATTTCATTTTGAAGTTGAGATTTTACTTGTTTTACTGATTCGTCTATATTTACTAGACTAGCTAAATTTAGGTCAGTTTTAACTGTATTATCTCTGTTTAATATGTTTTGGGTAGTTGGTACATATCCTGATTTTGTGTATATAAGTTGGGGACCAGCTAAATCTAAAGTATTTTTTTGTACTTGCACCCCAGGGGTTATAGTTGATTCAACCACCCCTATATCACTACCTAAATTCTCTGTATTTTCGCCTAATTGGGCTAAATTAAGTACTTTACCATTAACTGGTAAAATTGGGAGTTTTATTTCAATTTCAAACTCTCCTTGAGAATCTGTTTTTGGTTTTTTAGTTGAGATGTTTAGGAATAGTCCTGTTATAGGAGCACCCTCTACAGGTTTTCCAGTTTGTTTATCATAAACCCTCCCCTTAACTTTAAAAGATTTTATTACAGGTATAAAAAGTTTTGATTCTTCTTTTAATTTTTTAATTTTTTCTTTTCTCTCTTCTCTACTTAATTTTCTTCCTGCTTTTCTCTCTGCCCTTCTTTTTTTTCTTTCTTCTCGAGTTAGGGTTGAAAATTTCACCCCATCAAAATCAACTAGCTGTTCTTCCAGCTGGTCAAAATCAACTTGATCATTTATAAATTTTTCTCCTTGAGGAGATTGAAGAAATAAAGTAGAAAGTTGTAATAGTTGTTCTTCTCCCATCTTATACCGTTTTTGAGATTTTTGATAAAAAGCTAGGGATTTGATCCTTCATCTCATCCGCAATTATTTTAAGGTTTTGAGCACTTAAACTTGCAATTTTTAAAGAAGGTTCGCTAGAAAGTGAATCCATTAATAAACTAACAGATATAAGAAATTGGGAAAGTTGATCCATAAAAGTATCCCCTAAAACCAAAGATTGAGATGCTGAGGTATCTCCTATTCTAATTTTATCTCCTAGTAAGTTTATACCTCCGTTTCTAGAGTATAATCCTACATCTTCAACTGAAGATATTGAGGTTGATTTTTTAGAATTTAAAATGATATTATCAGTATTAGAATTAAAAACTAACCTACCAGAATTTAAAATAACTTGAGGTTTATTATAAGACCCAAGAGATTCAGGTGGTGTTTCAATAGCAGGGTAAGATGTAAATGAAGAATTAAGTGGAATGCTCTGGTGAGAGGTTAAATAAATAGAAGATAAATCCTTATTTATATTTTCAATTAGAGGTTTCCATCCTTCTTCACTTGAATCTTGGGGTTGACCGTTTCTTAAAATTGTAATAGGGTCTCCATTTTCACCAGCCCCAGACCAGTTGTTTTTATATAAACGACTTGTAGTTTTGGAAGTATTTCCTAATCTAACAGAGTTTCCAAATCTTCCTTCTATCAAGGTATCACCCGCAAAGGGTAAAAGAGGGTGGATATTAGACTTTTCAACAAAAGTACCTCCAATTTTAGGAGAATTTAAATTAATTTCAGTTGATTTATCTGAAACACGTCTAACCGATCCTCCTTCTATATCTTGATAGTCTTTTTGTTGAGCTGGGTCAATTCCTTCATCTGCTAAATCTGGGTATGCATTGTGGTGAGGGTGATTCCACATACTTATAGTATTTAAATAATAATAACTCTCAGAACTGGGTTGGTCTCCAATATTAGTATCTGGGAGTTTTATTAAATATACTATTTCATTTATTAATGGGTAGATTTTAAAATTAGGGTTAAATGGTTTTGCTACTGGTAAGTAATTGTTTTTATCTGTTTGAAAGCTAACAGCTTCAAAAAATATAGTACCAACTCCATTCCACCCACCATATCTATTAAAATCAGGATGGGTATCATCCAAGATGATATCCCTAACCCTAACTGATAGGGTTTTTGAAAATAATTCACTAATTTGTCCCCCTAAATTGGTGGTGGTATCTGTTGAATTTAAATTTTGATTTAAACCCGCAAAACCAAACTTAATTGCCATCTTTATTCTCTATATCGGAACTAAGCTTATCCAACTCAGCCATTAATTGTTCTTTTTCTTCATCTGTAATACTCATGGTATCTTCGCTTGAACTATTATTAAGCGCGCGTTGTATTATAGTTGACATTTTAATTAATTGTTCATCGTTTTTTATGCCAATTTCCATGTATTCTTTAATAAGTGGAACAATTAAAGTAGCATCCCCTATATCCGAGATAAGAGGTTTGAGTTCAGATATTAAACCGGAGATTTGTTTTTCTTTTTTCTTTTGGTTGTTGTATATTTCCTCAAGGATATTGGAAAATTTCTTTTTCCCAAATACAACATTGTCTAATGCTCCCATAATATTTTGGTTATAAATATTGGATTAGAAAGGGATTAGAATTTAGCGTACCCATTCTCTAAATAAAACACATAGCTAGATTTAAATATATCGTGAAGTTGATTAGCTATTTTAGTAATTTTGGAGGTTTTTACGTCTACCATTTCTCTGATGTAGATATATAAGGCTTTTTTATTAAAAATCTCTAAATCCTCTCGTTTACGGAAAAGTTCTAAAATCGCGTCTGCGATTTGGGCATCATTTTTCTTGGGGAACATCTCAAATATATTTTCTGAGACATGGCCTACAAATTCGTCTATGTATAAGTCTAAATCACTTTTTACTTTTTCATCTCCCATATAGTAGGTATGGGTTGAATTTTCGTTAAGTAAAACATCTACTTCAACGTTTTTTATTTTTTTAGTATAGTTTTTAGTATTATATAGTATCAACCAACGTTTTACTATTGTACCAAAATAGGAATAAGCTTTAGCCCCCCTAGTTGGATCAAATAGATGGATTTTAGACAAAAGGAAAACAATTATCTCATGTTGGAGATGTTCTAGGTTCTCTACTTCTGTATGGTAAAATTTAAAAGTGTGGATGATGTTCTGGGTAAGTTTAAAGAAGGGGTAATGTATTTCTTCTTCATATATCTTACTTCTAACTTTAGAATCTGGTTCATTGTTGTATCTAACAATGGCCAGTTCTGTGTCATGAGTAAAATAATTTTTACTCTTTGGTCTTCTTTTTTTCTTTATCATTTTAGATGTTGATCTTAAACTTGGATAAGTTAGTTTGGATTTGTTTTATTTCATTAAAAAACCAACCTATTTCATCATCACCCTCAAATATACCTTTATCATCTATTTCCTTTAATCTATCTTCAGATCCTTGGAGTGATGTTGTTAGGTTTAAGATATAATTATCATATTCAGTAACAATATCTTCAAGCTTTTCACTTTTCCGTAAAAGGTTAAAGGTCGTATATCCGAAGATAACGACCATTAAACCTAAAAGTATTATTGTTATTTCTAGTATCATAAACTATCTAACATATTTTTTAATCCTGGGCTAGCTATTGTGTTAAGTGCTTTGGATTTAGTGTTGGTTTTTTTATTTGATGTTAATGTAAAATTCTTCCCCTGGGGGGCCACGTTATTTTGAATATTTCCCCTCAATTTAGGCAACCATTCTATTTCAAATTCAATTCTTGCGGCCATTAAATCGGCTTGATGCAAAATAAATGGTAATGATGTGCGAGGTTTCTGTTCAGGCATAAATGAAAATAAATACTTTTTATTAGCATCATCATATAGACCATCATGAGTCTGGATAGCTATCATTTCATTGAATGTATATTGAATTCCATGAGATTGGAGGAGAAATAATCCACGATCGGGAACAGAGGCAAAAGGTACCTTTTTATTAAACATATAATCTTCACCTAATTTATCTCTTCTCCATTTGTCAGTTTGGGGGATATATGAATCCTCATTCTCATCTCCCATTTTCCCTAAATCATGATTGATTGCTGAAAATACAAGTTCTTCCTGGGTAAATGTATTCATGTCCGCTCCAAATTCTTCCCATAGCGAAGACATAGATAATGCCCCTTTGACTACTCTATTTACATGATCAACATATCCCCCAGGGAAAGCACTGTGGTATTCCTTTTTATGAGCCGCGGGCATTAAGATAATACGTTCTTCATATTTTGAGTAAAAATCAAGTAATTTCTGTTTTCTTTCCCCTGTAATATATTTTTCAATGTTAGAGGTAAACTCAACCCAATTTGATTGGATTTTTTCTGCTGTTAAAACCATAATTTATTTTCTTTTTTAGTATTTGTTGATTTCATTAGGAGACATCGGTTCCATCTCAACCATTCCTCTTAAATCTTCTATTAAGTCTATAGCTTTATTTATATTTTGTTTATAAACTTTAATAGGTTCTTGGGTATTTACAATTCTTTGTAAATTGATTAAAGTTGTTTCTAAATTATCCAACTTTGAATTCATTATATTTCTATTTCTCATTTTATAACTGTTTTAAATTTTAAATATTTTAATTGAATGGGTTAGAAGTTATGGGAAGTATTTTACTACTCCAAGCTATTTTTTTAATAACTTAGCTATATTTTGGATTTTTAATAAATGGGCACACTTTTCATATTCCTCTTTATATTCAAAAAACCAAATTGATTGTTGAATTGATGTATTAAAGGTTTTAATGTTGAATTTTTTTAGAGCATCTATGATGTTTTTATCCTGAATGTCTATGTCTTTTATATAACCCCAAGCTCTATTAAATACAGCTGAATTTGCAACATCTTTAGTCGAATCAGGATCAACATTAGATCCTTCAACTTTTACAAATTCGGTTAACTTTTTCTGGAATAGTTGGTGGTTAAGGATTAGTTTAGTAAACATTCCTATCTTAAAGAAAGATTTTTCTCTTATAGAATTAATACTCTTATCCACATCTATTTCTATCCCAGATGAAACCGGTGTTTCTTCTTCATCAAATAACCCGAATATGTTTTCTTTATCCAAAGTAGTAAATATTATATATTATAAATATTAATTTAACTCCTTAATTTCGTTTTCAATCTCTTCTTTTATTTTAACTAAAGCCTTATACTCAGATATAATATCTTTTTTATTTTTATTATCGGGGTGGTAACTCCATATTTCTTCCATAATAGTCTCAACAGCTATTAAATCGTTAACTAGTCCAACTTTAATTCCACTATTTTCTAATTCTTCTGATTTTGTCATTTTATTTAAATTTATTACCTATTAATATAATATTTTCTTTTGCTTCTTTTAAACTAATTTGGAAAAATTCTTTGTTATTTCTAACCCTATATGATTTTAACTTATTATGAGTCATTTTTTCTATTATTTCCCCATTAAAACATTTATAAGCCCATTCTACCTCATATGGTAAAACAACACCAGTTGATGATGATATTTGTTTAGCCCTTTCTTCAGGTGTCCCAGCAGTATATCCTATTTTTAAATATTCTTTAGGTAAGGAGGGGTTTGACAATACATACACCCATTGATCTCCCTCGCCTTGATCAGCATAAAGCCCATATTTTTTTTCGGTATAATACGTTACATCTTCCCATCCCTCCCCTTTATCACTGGGGGTGAGGGTAAAAAAAGCAGCGTGTTCAACATCGGTATTTCCATAATTTTCACGAAGGGGCAAAAACCCCTTCGCTACTTGATCTGTTATCTTTTCCATTATGCTACAAATTCTAATGCCTTACTAAACATTTTTTTATTAACATCTTGATCTTGTTTAAAATTCTTAATAACTCGAGCTTGACGTTTTTTTCCTTTTTGGGTAATATATTCGAAATTACCTTCAATAATATTCTCTTGAACACGATTAAATACTTCCCAAAGCATATTACCCTCATCTGCGGCGCGTTGAGATTCTAAAACTTCTTCAATTGCTTGCTTATCAAAAGTATTCCCAGTACCTTCTACTCTAATATCAAGAAATGATTTAGCAAGATCAAACATCTGCTCTTCTTGCAATTCAATTTCTTTCATTTTATTCATTGCCTCAACAGTTAATGGTAATCTTTCAACCATTTCTTTAATAGTATCTTGTAAAGTTGAGAAATCATAACCCATATGACGGATCTTAACATCCTCAAATGTATCGGTAGCTATAACTAAACCATTTTCACAAATCATTCTAAACAACCCAGCTGTAAATTGGAATGAATTTTTACCATCGTGAGAATTTGTAAGTAATACTTGCGGGTAAACAATATCACCATCTTCACCATTAATAACAACATCGTTATTTCTAAAAACAACTAAATGTTTTTGAAAACCAACTGTGGTTTCAATTCTAGCTTTAACTTCTTTAGCATCTACAACATTCCACCCTAATAACCCCATATCTTTGATCACTTGATCAGTTGGGATGTGTGTGTACTTTTCACTTGTATCTTTAGAACCAACTTTGGTAAAAATACTTGGAGCAATTTCTCTTAACTCTTCTAAACTTTTGAACTCTTGACTTTCGTAATTTAACATAACTCTGATTTATTTAATTATTAATATACTTGAATATACGATAGGCTGCTTGGGGAGCCAAGCTTCCGGTTAATTACTTTTTAATTCCTTTTTTCCCTTTTCCCCCACCTCATTTACCCCTAAATATACGAAATACCTCCGGGGTAGCCAAATTTGGTATGGGGGTTTTGGTGTTTATTTTATAGGGGCTACATATTTATAACAAAAATACATCTTATATGGCCATAATATCGGGTTCACTTTTTAGAACCACAGGGGTACCAATCCCCACTGAAATAGCTTCTGGGAGTGAATTTACTGTAACTTTAGTTGAAGGTCCTGGTTATATGACAATAGAATCTACAAGAGATAATAATGGATTTTATACAGAATCTGCTAATTTTTCTTCCGTATCTTCTTCAAATATGGTTTCAACAGTATTTGGAGAATTCATTATTGGTTCGTATACTGGATACACATCACCATCTAATTTAACTTTTACAGCTAATAAAACCATACCAGCAAATCAGTTATATGTTAAAATCGCTTCACCTATTGATAATCCTAGGATTGAAATAGGAAATTTAATAGATGATTTATTAACTACATTAGAAGGACGTTCAACATTTTTTGAAAATGAAGTTGCAACTAGGGCTATATTAACAAACCTTGAAAGTATTGACTTATAATGGCAAACTTACTAGATAAAGCGAGTATTATATTAACACCGACAGGTTACAGTAGTGGAGTAATTCATAATGTAAAACCGAGTGAATCTCCTTTTGGGGATATGACATTTGACAGAAACAGTTCGTCTACAAGGGTAAACGCACAAGGACTTATTGAAACAGTAGCATCAGACATTCCAAGAATCGACTATTCAAAAGGTAGCGGTGCTATTTTATCAGAATTAGCATCAACAAATCAAGTGCGATATAGTGAGGACTTCTCAAATGCTCTTTGGACTAAGTCCGCTATTAATATGACTTCATCAACAAAAACAAACCCAAAAGGAGTTAATCAGACTGTTTACAACATTACAGGTGCGCCCGCACCAGGGGATGGATTATTTGCTATTTTTGCCTCAACCCCAACAGGTCAAGGTACAGGAGTATCTATTTGGATTAAAAGAACATCGGGAGCAGGAAGCACAGGAAACGTTTGGATTGGTAGTGGAACTCAAAGTAGTGGAACAGGAAACTTGGTTGCAGTTGGGAATGAGTGGCAAAGAATTTCGTACGTTGCTCCTCAATATGGGGGTAATCGTATTTATATTAAACCTCAATATGCACATTATTTTGATATATGGGGGGCACAAGGAGAGTATGGTCTTGTAGGTGGTGGAGCAGGTAGAGTAACAAGTTACATACCTACAACATCGACATCTGTATCTCGAACTGCTGATGAATATTTAAACGGAGGAGATGTATCTTTGATAAATTCTCCGTCGGGTGTTTTGTTTGTAGAAAGGCAATGTATTTCTTCAAGCACAAATGAATTTATTTTACTAACCGCAACAGGACAGGATGAAACAGTATCTATTGGTGTTTATGGTAATAGTAATGGCTTTAACTCTGTTCGAGTTAAAACTTCCACAAGTACACTTTACAAAGGTTTTGGAGGTGCAAAAACCAATATGGATAAACTTGCGGTTAAATGGGATGGCACATCTGTAAAAACATTTAGAAATGGTGCGCTTGCTCAAACAGGAACTCTTTCGGGAGGATTTACTGCGAATCAACTAACAGAACTTCATCTTTCAACAGGTCAAGGATTTTACGGAGAATTAAAACAATTAGCGGTATTTAACGAAGCGCTAACAGATGCAGAAATTATCGCAATAACAACTCCATAACAAAAATCATAAAAAAAACATGGCTAATTTATTAGACAAAGCAAGTATTATATTAACCCCAACAGGGTATAGTAATGGTACTATACATAACTTAAAACCTGGTTCTGCACCTTTTGGGGATTGTGATACAAGTGGTGCTACCAACGCAACAAGAGTAAACTCTTCAGGAAATGTTGAAACTGTAGGTGCTGGGTTGGCTAGAATTGATTATGAAGAGGGTTCTGGTGCTATATTACTTGAACCCGGAGTAACAAATCAAATAATATATAGTAATGCTTTAAATGTTAGTCCTTGGTCAAACTACGGCGTTGGAATTAGTATTCAATCAGATACTTCCCCAACGGGTTTGACAAATCAAATGATTAGTAATGTATTTAAATATACTTCGGATCCTGCCTCAGGAGCAATTCAAACCGTAGGTAGTGGTGCAACAGGAAATGGATTAGCTGTATCAGCTTGGGTACGAAACCCCGGTTCAGGAACAATAGAAGTTTGGATTGGGTGGGGAAATATAGCGAGTGGAAATGGGAGTTTTCATACCGTTGGTACATCTTGGCAAAAAATAAAACACGAAAGCACTTCGGGTGTTGGTTCGAATACATTTCATATATCACCCCCACCCTATTCCAATGTTAGAGTATGGGGATGTCAGTTTGAAAAAGCAGGAAATGGAAAACCAGGTTTTGCTACTAGTACTATAACTACATTAAATACAGTAATAACAAGAGGTCATGAACTAATAAATGGTGGTGGTGGAACCTCATTAATTAACTCACCATCAGGTACTATGTTTTTTGAAGGTTCTATGTATAATAATGGAACTAATAGTTTTTTTGGAATAACAAATAGCGATAAGACCCAAGAAGTTAGAATATATGGGAATCCTGGAGGATCAGTCATTTCGAGAATTATAACTCCAGCAGGAGCGACATATTTTTCTGTTGGTGGATCGAAGTTTAATAATAGTAAAGTGGCTGTAAAATGGGATGGTGTTAATATAAAATCTTTTGCAAATGGTTCTCTAACAACAACAACTACAATGAGCCAAGCATTTGCCGAAGATGTTTTAGATACCATTAGATTTAGTGATGGTCAAAGATTTTATGGAAGAATAAAACAATTTATTATATTTAAAGAAGCATTATCGGATGCAGAAATTATAGCATTGACAACATAAATAAAAAACTAAAAATAATATTAAATATATTTACATTATGATTACAAAAATAGGAAAGTACGCATTTAATTCAAAAGAACAAGCACAAAGTAAAATTAATGCTCTAGGAGT
>Ga0187217_1001292_pt1 | contig 10429 bp, 21 predicted proteins | sample 15SPOviralmetaG_FD_130165 | JGI IMG/M metagenome (GOLD analysis project Ga0187217, IMG submission 130165) | Marine viral communities from the oligotrophic San Pedro Time Series (SPOT) site, San Pedro Channel, CA, USA - 15 SPOT_SRF_2010-09-15... | ecosystem: Environmental > Aquatic > Marine >... | reverse complement strand
CGGTCATTTCCTTCTTCTTCGAGGTCATCTTCCAATACACTCCTTCGTATCGGAACTTGTCCATCAGTAAGTAGTCATGCTCTTCGTAGCAGAAACTTAGCCCGTATTCAGATAAAAGATCTGCGCAGGTTTTTTCTAACCCGCTCTTGTATCTCCCTAAATCCTTTTTCTTAGCAGTCTTCCGCTTAGGAGTCTGTCCTCTCTTTCGCTTCACATAGGCAAGGTACAGCTTAAATCGATGCGAACCCGTTATTTGGGGACAACTTAAAAGTTTTGTAGTTTTTGAACTCATCCCCAATGGGTTGGAACAGCTTCTCTCCCGTTGCAGTTGCCCTAAATGCTGTCATTGATGCATCCATAGTAAATGTTATTGGTTCATCCAACGAAGTAGGTTGCCCTCCTGTCTCTACATCTCGCACCTTCCGAACGTGAAACTCGGTGGTCTTTTTGACGTTGTTGTCAGGGGCTTGGACCTTCCTGTGTATGGTAATGAAGCAGTCTGCTCTGTTGACGAACTTACCTCCGCCTTCAGTATCCTCTGCATACGGAGCAACAGGAAGCCCATCGTCACCCTTACGCCTTTGTGCCTCGGTCACGGCATGCATGTTAAGCCACACAGCCACGTCATTGGCATTTGAGAATGTAAGGAACTCTGAAGCCGCTTGGTAATGGTAGTCATGGCTATTGCCCTGTCCCGACAACTCCAGCTTAAGGCTGTTGTATGGGTCGACCAGTACCGCATCGTACTTCTGTTGCTTGTAAATCTTCTGGAGGAAGACGATGATGTCCGTGTAGCTGTACACTTCCTTGTTTGAAATCACAGTGAAGTGATCGTTCACCCATTGGTAGGATAGCTTCCGTTGGTCGAAAGTCATGTCGCCAATCTTCCTGTTGGTAGCAAACTGCATGAGCGTCATCTTCAAAGAAGCAGTTCTATTCTCCGAAGAGTATACAACCCACTTCCAGTTGTGACGTCGAGCAGAGTTGACCATCATATACAACATCATCGTTGTCTTACCTACGTTGCTGTGTCCATTGATGATAGTGAACTCCTTTTTGTACCTGAAGTATTTGTCTAGGTTAGGGTCTCCCGTGTCTAGACCTACTGCGATACGCCCGTTGGCATAGTCGTCAATCCACCTGAAGTCTTCGTCGTCAGAAGAGATGAAGGACATGTCCCCATCATTGATTAGAAGCTCTCTCTGTGCGTCCTGCTCTGCTCCAATGACATCTACAATGGGGTCTTGTTTACCCCTCTCCAATCCTTCTCGAATGGTTTTGATGGCGTGAGCCTCGCTGTCTATGTCTCGCTTCTCAATCTCTCTAAACAAAACCCTTACGGCTTCCTCCTCTTCGATCCTTCCAGCCCCTACAAATCCACCCACCAGTCGTGCGGCACTCAGGAGAGTCTTATGCTTCTCCCCGTCATCACACTGGCGAATCATGCGACACGCAAGATTCAGCTTCATGTAGTCCGTGAACTCACCACGCTTGGCCTCCTGAACTTGTTCGCTCCTTTCAGAAGCAAACGCTCCGAACTTGTCAGCTCCAGGGTTAATGATTAGGTCAGGGTCGTATGACTCAAAGCATGCGCGAGATTCATTGACACCCGACTCGTCTACCTCAAGGTCATATTGCTTGTGAAAGTAAGTCTTGAGTGCTCTGAAGTGGTCTCGGTGTCTCTCAGGGTTCGTTACCCTAACCAACGCCTTGAGCCCGTCACCCGATGGAGAAACCCAACAGGAATAGACGTGAGCGTCAGTAGCCAAGATGCTCTTCGATTTCTCAACGTCAATGTGATCGAAATCCAGTACAATGAGTCCGCTGTGTTCAAACAGACCCTCGTCACTGCGGTCCGAGAATTCACCGCTAAAACATACAATTGGGAGCTTCTTCTTTGCGTCTTTGTCGCCATCACGAACAGATTCAATCGTAGTTCTCGACTGGCCCTCCTTGATTCTTTCTAGGGCTGTCTGGAGAGTTACGTGGTGAGGGGCGTTTTTGTCGTATAGGTTTTTGAAGAAGGTAACTTTCATCGGTATACTGGTCTTTAATTATGAATTGCAAGTATTCAATTGCTTTCAGGATGTCTTGCTTACCACCCTTGAGTCTGTGTCTACACACATACTTTATTACGTTGGCCTCCAAGAAGGGGATTTCATTTTCTACGATGAATTCCACTGGAGGAATCTTCATGTCATAATGCTTTGGTTTCATATCGCATTGCTGTTTACATATCCAACGACCTTTTCAGATCGAACTTTCTTTATAATGACGCGGCGGTCACCTTTGTATGTCTTCCCGTAACACTCTTGCTTTAGCCTCGCCATTGTCTGAGTGCTTTTAGCCATGAGCTCTGACGGGGTGTTGTATCGAGATACCGCCCACGCTTCTTTGTTGTACACTCTCTTGCCCTTTTTGAAGGCTATATCAAGTGTCAGTGAGTATATCGGAGGTCTTGAGTCCTGCATTCCATTTTCGTTTTAATCTCTTTGCTATCCAAGTCATCTCTACTCTCTTTCCAATCATCTCTGAGGCTTCAGCCCCGTCTAACACAACGCAGTTGTCTCCTTCCTTGTTGGGTATAAAGACGATTAGAAAGTCGGTGTCGAAGTTAGGTATTGAAATGGTGAAGTCTTTGTCGTAGTCCTCTGCGTGAACGAAGAAGGACATTGTCCTCCCGTGTTTTTTACCAGAGAAAGTTTGGGGGCTGAGAAACTTAACGTCTCCCAACCCCCAATCCATTATGGCGTATAGCCCGAACCCTTTAGAAAGGAAGGTCATCCTTAGCTACTGGAGCTGAGGCGGCCTTTGCTTCACGCTTCTCCTTAGCGGCTTCGCTATTAGGGTTGAATACGCGGGCGCAAGCCTTGCCGTTTTTACTCATGAAGAGTGTGATGTACACGTTGCCCCCTCGACCTTGATCGTCTTTGAGGGTCATGTACTGGTCGAGCATGTCTTTAAGCTCGTGGTCCTTCAATCGGACGTTCCAGCTCATCAGCTCGTTATTGTCATTGTACTTGGGGTCATCGGCCCAGCCGACGAGAACGGAGTCATACTTAGTATCGCTCATTTGTTTATTGAATTGTGGTTATAATTTGTTTGCTAACGTGATTGCTAAGGTAATGCCTACGGCGTATGCTGTCAACATTCCTAGCCCATAAATTAAATATGGTAGTCCTTTATACTTTAAACTGAAGGTAGTCTTGAACGGGGCTGTCTCCTTCTCGAAGAAACTTCTCAATCTTTTCAATTGCATCATTAAATTTCATTTCGCCAGCGAATAGGGTCTCTTCCGAGCACTCCACGATTGCAGGCAGGTAAGGGTTTGTCTTCTCTTGTACGAGCCAGTAGAACTTATCTACACCGAAGACCTTAGTGTAAATGTAGGCTTGAATATCGTAGCTGAAGTCTCTCACGCTGTATCTGAATTTTGAAACAGACTTGGTTGACTTAGAGTCTACGATGTAACCATCTCCGAGGCAGTCAAGAAACCCTCTGACCTTTACGGGTCCGAGCATCTCGTTGAACTCCACTTGGTACTTGCCACTGGAGAGGTATCGGTCGCCAAGACCACAGGCATACAACCTGTCGATCATGTCGTTCGCCATCTTCCAATCATCGGGGGAGCACAATGTCTTCCCGTTGCTATTGGCTTCTTCAGCAATCTGTGCTTTGATACTCTTGAAGTCTGCTGACATCGTCGGGCGCTTCATCTTTCTCGTAGCATCAGAGCACATACCCAAGACTTTATCGTCTGAGAAGATGGTGTACTCCTCCATGGCTCTCTCCCGTTCGAACAGGAGCATATCGTAGAGCGTACCAAATGCAAGTGCAGGTGACTCGAACTTGAGCTTACGCTTCATGTAAAGGTCGAACTGAGCCATGTCGGTCAGAGCAACCTTGAGAGAGGAGTACGACAAGTGTGCCTTGCCGTACCTCTCCTCCAGGGTTTTGGGGATATCAATCATTAAAATAAGGGTGTAAAGACAATGCGGTGGGACACCATATGCCTACGTAAAGTGCGGGTAGTTCGCTCCCAGTAAACCATAAGGTCAGTGAGAGGGTCATCGAGGCCAATGAGAAGGCCAGTAGAAATTTCTGTGTGTTATTCATCGTACAAACTTTTTAAGTCCAGCCTTCTGCTTGTCGCTCAGGTCGTCCCCGTACTTGGAGATGATGCTGTCGAATGCTTTTGCCTTGTCGGGTTGCCCCTTGATGTAGTTAACTGCCTTGTCCATGATGGTCACGGGAGTCTCTTCTGCGGCGGCAGGATGCTTGAACTTCTCTTCTTTCATCTCTACTGAAGCGGAGTCCTGCTTTGCTATGGCTTCTTTGACCTCGTTCGCTGAAGCGATAGAGGCGTCGATACCAATGCCTAACATGGCAAGTGCTCGGCCAACGGCTGACGTCTCACAGTTCTCTACGTATGACGTCTTGTTGATGTTCGAAGCTGTCTTCACTTCGTGGGCATGCCCCACTGCAATAACGCTCCCGTCTCGATCAGTGATTGTGGCCCTGCACAGGCATTCGTCAGTGGTGAGCATGGGAAACTCAGTATGCAACCCCCAGTTCTTGTATTGTTCTTCTTGACGAAAAAACTTGATACGTTCGTTGACTTCAACGTACTGCTTGCCACGGATGTTCGTGGTCTTGAATTTGTAATTACTCATTTTATAAAGGATTCTAAAAGGTTTAGTTTTTCTCGCATTCTATTGACTTCTTCTGAAATCTCCTTTTTGCGAAGGTCAAAGGGCATATTCATGTAGTATTCTTTGAATTCACGCTCTTTCTTTTGAAAGTATGCCAACTCTTCAATTGCGATGTCAATGTCTTCTTGATTTAGGTTTGACATCACTTCATTGAGGCGAACCATGACTATGTCCCACTCTATGTCGTCTTCTTCGATAACCCCGAATTTAAAGCCTTGACTCTGGCAATAGTGAAAGAACGGGTCTGCGGCCTCAAACTCAAATGCGATTCGCATCGCTCGTCTTGTGTGTTCGGGTGACTCGTACCTGACATTGTTTTGAGCTACCTGCTCAAGGGTGAACTCATCGCCATCGTTCACGATATCGAGAAGTATGTTCGCCATGTGCTGAAACATGGTTTCTGACCCATAAGATTTGGATTGATAGTAGTCGCTGACTGGGGTGTTCAGGAATACTGATGTTGGTATGTTCATTGTGAAATTGAAATTGAGTTTAGTTCGTTGCGCAGGATTGCGGCTTCTTGTTCTAAGATGTAAATTTTGTTGGTTATAGACGCAAGCTTGTCTGCCTTGCTTGATGCGCACAACCTGTTGTCTACAATCATTACGGCCATCTTGTAAAGGTCTTCATAACCCTTCCAGTACATTAAGTTGTCTTCGTGTCCGAGAGTCATGTGGGCTATTGTAGACCTGTCTCTGTTTAGGACTTCGGCGACCTCTTGTTGGCTGTCAGCCCACTGGCTTAGGGCAACTCCGATTGCGTTGCGTGCCATTACTTGGTCTGTTTTTCGAGTATCGTTGGGGACCATCCCAATTGCGCTATAGTAGCTTTCTATTGAGGAGAGCATGAGTAGCTTCCTATTGTGTGGATTGAATTTCATTCTGTGAATTTAGTGTGTGTTTTGTTATTATGCAAGGAAAAGGCGGACTTTGTTTCTCAGAGGTCATTGAACACTGACCCTGTTACAGGCTCTCCCTGTACACCATCCGTCCGCCCCGCAAGTCAGCGTTCTGACCTTGCTTCCTTGCTGATTGCGCCGTAACAAGCGGCGTACTTGATCATCGCAATGATGATACTCTCTGTCTTGTCCCTGAGGTTGTGCATCTCGATTTTGACCCCATCGTCATACCCGAAGATTTCGCACTTCTCGTCGATGAATTTTGATGCGATTGAATTGCAGTGCTCAATGAATTGATTGAGGTGCAGGGGTAATGGGATGTCCAACCACTCCTGTACGTCTTGCTCCAGGATGTCTTCGCAAGCATACACCTTGGCGATTACATCTTCTTTGGACTGCTCACTTGTGATGTCAGCCACCATTCTAATTGCTTTGCTGTTTGTCATATGTTCTATTTGATTGGTTTCCCGTAGAGGTCGTCCTGTAGGTTGTCAAATCTCTTGCGGACAGAGACAGACTTTGCGTAGTTCTCTTCTCTGAGTTTTGAGATTGCATCCTCAGTAATCGACATCAATCGGTGTAGTTGAAGTGTCGTCATTTGAAAGGTTGATTCTGATTTTCGATTCATAGTCACGTAGTGTTGCGTCGAGGATGATAGTGGACAACCTGTCCTCAGGGTTCCTCGATACCCTTTTAGAGTATTCGTCTATGAGGCGACGAAGCTCCGCCATGTGCTCATCGGTTATCATGAGCTCCGTTTCTTGACGACAACAGATTAATCATCCTGCTTTCCATCGCATGGATAGTAGCCTTGTCAATCTTGGCTTGAGCTTCGTGGCGAGCAATTTCCTTCTGCATCTTAATCTTGTCTGCGAGGTGATTAGCCACCTCTACATCCAAGGCATCCAAGCGGCCCTTCCACTCGGTGTAGTCGTCGATGCCTTGTACATACCTGTCGTGCAGGGAGCTGTATGCGCTCGTCATGGCGGCCATTTCGTCACCCACGCCTTCGAGGAAGATGGCAATGTAGTCGAGTTTAGGGGCGTTGGCGCACTTACGTCCAGTATTGTAGTACCAGTCAATGACTGCGGCGATGCGCTTCTGTGCGCCTTCGATAGTGGTTTGCATTGCAGGGACCACTCCTTCATTGAAGGGTACAGGCACAGGAATCTGCGCGGCTGTGTCCACCATAAACTGCTTCACCATCAATGCGTCTGCATACAGGTCGTCCTCTACTTCGTCTGCCTCGATGAGGTTATTGATTGCCTTGATAGCAAGCTTGTACATTTTCTCGTTCATGTCATGTAGTTTGTGATGGCTCCAGCGATGGTCCATCCGATTAATACTAAGCAGGTCCATATGACCAGCTCCCAAAAGGTTGCGGTTTTAATTACTTCTTTAATCTTCATCAATCTGCTGTCATTCTGTAAATTTCTTCAAGCTCCTTCCAAGTCACCTTCCTGAAGGAGTCATCCTTGGGGATGAGGTTGGGTGAGTCTGCCCACCTCTCGGCTTCTTGCTTGCGGGCGGATCGAATGTCTGTGGCTTGGCATGAATTCCAGCCGCCGCCATGAAAGTTGTATATGTACCAATTCATACGTCCTTGTATCGTTTTACGAGTTCTTTCTTCGGATTGCCCATTAGCTCGTCGTACAGGTCAGTCTCGTTGAAGCTGTCCCCATCACGCAGGGCATTGGCAAGCTCGTCCAACCAGTTGACCTCGTATTCCTTCGCCTTCCTGTTAAACCTCTCGGTCAGGACAAGCCTCGCAATGTCAGCTAAGGTCATGCCACTGATTTCTTTCATAACGCCGTCAATGCGTTCTTGTTTCCAGTTGTGGTCGTACATATCTGTGGGTGTTAGAGTGTGATGATTACGTTGTTCCCGTTGTAGGTCATGACCTTCATGGCCTGTACAGGGAAGAAGTGCAGACAGCAGTCGTCGATGTCAATCATGCAGGGCTGTGGGAACTCAAGGCAACGCACTACGTCAGCGAGTGAGTCGTAAGCTTGGATGAGGCTGAAGGTGTAATGTCTGTCCCACCCGCCGTGGTTGGTTTCGTCGTACACCTTCTGCTTGATGCGCTCCACCTCGATGGTGGTAGCCTCCTCAGCTACACGGATGGCAGTGGACTTGTGTGTGATGGTTTGAACGCTGTCGTCCATTTGGTCATACACAACCACGCCGTCCCCAAGCATTATCCCGTCATACACTTGGATGAAGAGCGTGTGAAATTCCTCTATCTCCGCTTCATCAGGTAAGATTGGAGTGACCTTGTGCCACCCACCTCGTGGGCATTCCTCGTGCATGAAATTGATGTCAACCGAGTGGGTTTCGTCGTAGTACAGGGAGATGTCATTCGCCCACTGGTCGAGGTATTCCTCAACCATAGACTTGCCGTATTCGGGGGACACGACATCCTCGATGCGGCGGCAGGTGGTCTCTGAGTATCCCTCGTTCATGCCACCGATGGAGTCGATGATGAAGTAGTGGGGAGCAGTACGGAGTGTAGGTAATCTCATTGTGTGTGTTTTTCTGATTGGCTGAATTGCCGTTGACAAAGTTAAGGTAAATGTTTGTATCTACCAAATTTATTTTTCCCTTAAGGGGAGGTTAGAGTGTTTCTGTCACACCCACGTTTACCACGTTGAATACCCCAACCCTTTGAGGGCTTTTCATGTATCCAAGGTCTTTATTAGCCATCAGAGCTTGGCGTGAAGCTTCTAAAATAGTGAAGCGTGTAGCCTGTGAAAGTTCCTCTGAGTTCGTTTCACTGATGAACTGCATGGGGGCATTCGGGCTGGAGGTTGCCACTACGTAGTTCTTGGGGGCCTTAATTTCTTTCATGATTTCTACCTGTTTGTTTGTTTGTACCCACGGCAGGATTCGAACCTGCGACCGACTGCTTAGAAGGCAGTTGCTCTATCCCCTGAGCTACGTGGGCTATTGCGCCGAGTGCACTTCGACGACTTCCCCGTGTTATCTTATTCGGATGGGGCATTCCGCACCTGTTCCCTAATGTGGTGAGGTCGGGCATAGAATCCATCTACACCAATTCACACCTCTGAACAGGAGATTGTTGTGCGCCTACTTGGATTTGAACCAAGGACCTGCCGATTATGAGTCGGATGCTCTAACCGCTGAGCTATAGGCGCTAACCGCTATGTTATTCCTCGAAGCTGATGTTCATTGACATCCACTCGTCAAGGTCGTCCGCCTTGCGGTTCCGCCCAGCCTCTACCTCGGCACGACCAGCGGGGTCGTCTTCCTGTGGGTGCGGGGAGCGTCCCTCTTTGGTGAGGTAGACAGACTCGACCGCCTCATTGCGTCCGAACTTGTAGATGATACTTGGACACGCCCACTTGTCGTTCTCTGCCATGTCAAGCATCCTGTCCTTGATGTACTCCACACGCACAAGATCGAGATTTACCGAGCCTCTGCCTTGGTTGAACACCATTCGGATGCCCCATGTGTCAGGGTCCTGATTGTTCTTGGTAGCAAACCTCTGTGCCTGTTGCAAGAAATCCATCCAATACTCGAACGTCCCCTTTGGGTCTGTCGGTGAGCACACGATTGGGTCGCTGTCGTAAGCGGGATAGAAGTACCCATAGGATTGCGGGTTGAGCAGGGCATCACAGGTGGTGATACAGGAGCCAAATGAGATGGCTTTGCCGAGAGCTTCCGCAAAGGAGCGGGTGTTGGTGTTATCGTTCATCATTGTCATGTGTGTTTGTGTTTGTGTTTGGATGATAGTGACTCAGTTGAAGGTGTATCCGCATTCGTTGCAGAACTCGTAAGCATCAGAGTATTGAACTTCTTTCTTGCCGCAGTTGGGGCATTCGTCTACCTCATACACAGGGACGATGTCCACCAACTTAGTGTGTCCACGATTGACGCTGTCATCCTTGGGGAGGAGCTCGTCGAGACCCTTCATGACTTCGTCAAGACGGGTGATGTAATCGGGGGAGGTGTCCTCGATACAGGCAAGTTTGCTGAGGATGCGGATAGCGATGAGCCGCTTGTGGAATTTGTAGTTCATTGTGTGTGTTTTTCTGATTTGCCCTTCAGTAGTAGTGCCGTTGGGGACTCCAAAGATAAGGATAAGAAGTTGACAATTCCAAATTTACTTGAGGTTTTATTTTACAACCTTTGGTTGAGCCACTCTTGGACAGCCTCGTTTCCGTTGAGGGTGAACAGGGGGGAGCGGTGGTCGTCAAGGTGTTCGTCATTGCGCCAAGCCTTGAGTGTGATTTCACCTGACTCCATGTGGTCGTGAAGGTCATCCATGAGGCAGTCTTCCTCGCGGTGGTAGATGTCCCCATTGGGGGCGAAAATTAAGTATACATTCATGATTTCGATCTTGTGTGTGTGTCTGTGAATCTGACGTAGTTTTCCCGTTCTTCGTTGGCGGCGCTCACCCATACGTTGAGGTTCTCAACCTTGGTTTCTCTGAGGGCCTCCATCTCTGAAGCTAAGTTGCGGCAAACTCGCGCCTTGAGTGGACAGGTGGATTCGTGCCACTCTGTAATCAGGTTGTCAATCATGTCCTCGACGATGCCCTGATGCATCCGCTTGTAGTCTGTCTGTGTGTACTTGTTCATCAGTCTGTGTATTTGAGTGTGATACCGACAGCCTCGCTCAGCACTTTGCCGAGCGGGTTACCCATCTTCTCGATGGTGTCGATGGGGGTGGCGATGAAGAACATCTCTGCCAACATGAGTGCCTGTTGCACCTTCTGCATATCGGCTTTATTCACGGCGGCATTCTTCGGGTCCTCGTGGATGTTGATGTGAACAACAGGGTCGTGGCATGGGAGGGG
>Ga0187217_1001291_pt1 | contig 10433 bp, 15 predicted proteins | sample 15SPOviralmetaG_FD_130165 | JGI IMG/M metagenome (GOLD analysis project Ga0187217, IMG submission 130165) | Marine viral communities from the oligotrophic San Pedro Time Series (SPOT) site, San Pedro Channel, CA, USA - 15 SPOT_SRF_2010-09-15... | ecosystem: Environmental > Aquatic > Marine >... | reverse complement strand
GGATAATTTGATGCCAACAAACGTGTATTTTGACACAGGTACGAAACCAGAACAACATCTCTATGAAGATTTGATGATAGAGCAGTTGAAGATTTATGGTCAAGACGTATACTACATTCCAAGAACTCTTGTGAAAGAGGACAACCTCTTGGGTGAGGACGTATTGTCTAAATTTGGTGACGCATACTTAATCGAAATGTACTTTGAGAATGTAGAGGGATATGAAGGTGAAAAAGAAGTCATGTCCAAGTTTGGTTTACAGATGAATGAAGATGCAACATTTATTGTTGCAAAAAGAAGATTTGAACAGTTAGTATCTGGTGATGCAAATTTGATAGTTAAGACACGGCCGAATGAGGGTGACCTTGTTTACTTCCCTAAAGTAAATAAGATGTTTGAGATTTCATTCGTTGACCACGATGACCCATTCTATCAAATACATAATGTACCAGCATACAAACTCAAAGTCAAGACCTTTGAATACAGTTCAGAGGATATGGACACAGGTATTGCAGAAATTGATGCAGTCGAAACAGATAATTCATTGGATGCTGGTAATCACCAGTTGTCTATGGAAGACGGTACAGGTTCAATCCTGTCTGAAACAGGACACTATATAATACTAGAAACTTATAAAGTTGACACCATTGATGAAAATGCAATGAATGATTTTTTTGAAACGGCCGATGATACGGTTCTGGATTTCACAGAATCTAATCCATTCGGTGATATTGGAAGGTTAGGATAATATGTTAGGACAACAATTTTACCATGAAACAATGCGAAAGGTTGTCGTTGCGTTTGGAACTATGTTTAACAACATTCAGTTAGTTCGTATGAACAATGCTGGAGAAGTAACGCAAACGATGAAAGTTCCTCTTGCGTATGGCCCAAAGAACAAGTGGTTAGCAAGACTTAGAGAAGACCCCAATCTTACAAAGAAGGTTGCGGTTACTTTGCCACGCATTGGTTTTGAAATTCAAACCGTTTCCTATGATTCATCTCGTAAACTAAATTCTATTCAGAAGTTGAAGAAGGTAAACTCATCTGCACAAGGTAAGACGATGAGTCAACAGTTTATGCCAGTTCCATACAATATGGACTTTCAACTCAATATTATGGCAAAGAATTCTGATGATGCATTGCAAATTGTAGAACAAATTCTTCCATTCTTCCAACCAGATTACACAGTGACTTTGAATGATAACACTGCGATGGGTACAACTAGGGATGTTCCTATTGTTTTGACAAATGTTGGTTATGAAGATAATTATGAAGCAGACATGATTACAAGACGAGCAATCATCTATACTCTGGATTTTACTGCCAAGTTCTATCTCTATGGCCCTGTCACTGACCAGAAGGTTATTAAGACAGTACAGGTTGACCAGTATACGGATATGCCTGTTAATACACCTAAGAGAGAACAGAGATATTCTGTTGCACCTAGTCCTGCCTCTGCTGATGCAGATGACGATTTTGGTTTCAATGAGACAACCTCATTCTTTGAGGACGCAAAGAATTACGATGAAACGACAGGTACAGACACAGATGATGCATAAATACTATAAAGGAAAAAGATAATGCCAATTAGACAAGTAACATCAAGAAGCCTTAAAGATGGTGAAATCGTACAAGCAGATTTTGATTCGTCTGTTACGTTTGGTGCTGGTTTCTTCCAAGGAGAGAACGGCACAACTGGTGACACTTCTTCTGGTAAGGGTGATATTTTTCGTGTAAACGAATCAACATTGAATACCAGTGTGACTATCGCATCTGGTGATAATGCATCATGTGCTGGGCCTTTGACGGTATCAACTTCTGGAACTGTAAACCTTACAGTCAACGGAAATCTTACGATTGTATAGGGGATAGATAATGGGTTCAACATTAATAGTAGATAATATTCAAGGTGCAACTACAGCCGCAAATGTTAAGATGCCTGCTGGTTGTGTTTTGCAAGTATTACAGGCGAATACCACCACATCAACAGCAATTACCAGTGGTGAAAGGGTATTCAGTGACGTTTCGGGCTTAAGTCAAGTTATCACTCCAAAATATTCAGACAGTAAAGTTCTTATTAGATGTATGATTTCCTTTTATCAAAATAATGTTAGTGACTGTGGTGCTCTCAGAATTATGAGAGGTAGTACAGAAATTTATGGTGACATCCACTCTGTTGGATACAGCGGCGGTGATAATCAAACAGGTAATGTTGTTATGATTGAATATTTAGATTCACCATCCACCACGAGTGCAACAACATATAAAATTCAAGCTGCACGAAACTATGGTGCTAGTGGTGCAAGCTTTACAGTCAATACCACTTTTGATAGTCAACCAACTGGTTCAAATATTACACTTATGGAGATAGCAGGATGAGTACTTTATTCGTAAACAATCTAAACACTGCAAGTGGTTCAACGATTACAATTCCTACTGGTAAGACACTAAAAGCAACAGATACACCAATTGTTGGGATTGGTAATATTATTAATGTTGGTTTTGCACATCATAGCACTCAAGTTTCTTGGTCAAGTCAAGATGCAGAAACTTTTATTTTCCAAGCAAGTATTACACCAAAATTCACAACATCTAAAATTTTAGCGATTGCCACTGTGGGTGGTTTAAGTAATGGTGGTTCTGGTAGACTTTCTGGAAGAATTAGGTGGAATACCACTTCTGGTGGCACTTCAGGCACACAAATAGGTGGACTTAATCAAACTGCAATGGATGGTGCTGGTACTTCTCATTTAGATTGTATGGGAATATCTGGATTAACAGCTGCTGTTGGAACAACATCTACTTTGTATTTTAAAGTTACTATGGCTAAGGGTGATAGTGGTGGAACAATGTACGCTTGTCAATATGGTTCAGCTTCACAACTAAACTTGTTTGAAATCGCACAGTAAGGAATAGGATATGGCATCAACATTAAAAGTACAAAATATCGCACACACTGGTGGTACTACTGCAATGACAGTTGATAGCAGTGGTCGTATTTTGCAACCAACAAAACCAGCATTTTCGGTTAGTCGAAATGGAAATCAAAGTATTTCTAATAATACTGCCGAGAAAATTCAATGGAATCAAGAAACATTTGATATTGGTAGTAACTTTGACCACACCACGAACTATTATTTTACTGCACCAATAACTGGCATTTATCAATTACAATATAATTTAAGATTGGAAAACTTGGACACTGCTGGGGCATATGTACAAATAAAAATAAAGAAAAACAGTGGTACGACACTAGATACTTATACGATTGATTTGAATGAAGAATTTACATCCGATGTGGACTTTACTATGGCAACACACGCTAATATCTACCAACTAACTGCAAGTGATACTGTATATATTGAATATCATCAAAGTGGTGGTGCAGTTCAAACACAAATTCAAAGTGAATCAATTTTTAGTGGATTTTTAATTGGATAAATAGAAGAAAGAATTTTAACAGGAGAAAATAGAATGGCAAATATTGGAGAAGCATTATCTTCATTGGGTATCACGGAGTGGGTACTTCGTGGCGAACCTACAACTGAAGATGAATTCAAAGAAATGTTTCGCAAGGTAACTGGTGCAGATGAAAACGGTTCTGCAATCGAAACTGATGACACTTCAAAGTGGGGTGTGACTTGGAAACAAGTAACAGATGAGAAAGCAAAACTAGAGGCGGCCGCACCTATGGTAGAACTTCGTATACAAAGAGATGCCAAACTTGCAGAGACAGATTTCCATGCACTTTCTGACGTAACCATGGCAGACAATATGAAAACATATCGTCAACAACTTCGTGACCTTCCAGCAGCATCTGGTGGTAAGGATGCGACATTAAAAGATGATGGTACGTTGGATAATGTAACTTGGCCGCAGAAACCAGCATAGGTTTATCATGCGTACCTCTGATGATGTTTTAGATAATGTGTTGGGAATTACGGATGTTGTTGAAACAACTCAATCTCAAGTAACTTTGCCTGAGGTTGTTCCCCCACAATCTGATTCAGAGGACACAGACAATGATTATAAATATCAGAGAGAAAACTTTTATAGGTTAGTGGAGAGAGGACAAGACGCAATTGATGGAATCCTTGAACTTGCTAGAGAGAGTGAACATCCACGGTCTTATGAAGTTGCTGGTCAGTTAATCAAGAATGTTGCAGACGTAACGGAAAAACTTGGTGACCTTCAGACGAAAATGAAGAAACTCAAGGAAGTTCCAAACTCTGCACCAAAGAATGTAACGAATGCATTGTTTGTCGGTTCAACCGCTGAACTGCAAAAGATGTTAAAAGGAAAAGAATAATGCCAACATTAACTACAATAGGTAACGGTGCAATCCAAGGTGCAACTACTACACTTGCAAACTCAGATGTTGACAAAGCGGTATCTGGTGATAAACTTGTTATCTTTGATACTTCTGCATCGACACTGAAAAGAGTTAGTGCATCTGGTCTTGGTGGTGGTAAGTTTCTGGGCGAAACCTCTGGTGGTGCTGGAGATATTATTCGTGTACATGAAAACGAATTAAACACAAGTGCAACTATTGATGCAAACAACAATGGATTGGCCGCAGGCCCACTAACGATTGCGAGTGGAGTAACACTTACAATCAACGGTGAACTTTCGGTGGTATAGATATGAGTAAAATTACAGTCACAACAATCGCTGGTGCAACATCTGGTTCAGACGCAAATACAGTCAAGATTGAGTCTGGTGATACTCTTGCAGTGCAATCAAACGCAACAGTCGGTGGAACACTTGGTGTTACTGGTAATACTCAAGTTACTGGTAATTTAGGTGTAGGTGTTGCTCCAGAAAGAAAGTTTCATGTAGAGGGTAGTGGTGCAGAGTTTTCATTAGTAGATACATCAAGACCTACTGATAAAAAGACAATCAATATGTTTATTGATGCGAATGGTAAAGGTAACATTCGTATGATGAATGATGCACAAAGCGCTGGAAACGCCGCTATTGTAATTGAAGGTTCAAGTCCTCATACTGCACCGGCAGTTAGAATGCCATATCAACCTAGTCTTCTTGTTAGAAAGTTTCCGTCTGTGAGCTCAGGAAATAATATCGTTGGTGGTGCAGTTGAACATGATATTGGAAGTAATTATAATTCATCAAATGGTCGTTTTACTGCTCCAATTACTGGTAGATATTTTGTGTCTTTTGGGTGTCTTACTAATGCTGGGAATGGTAGACTTGAACTTGAACTCCATAAAAATGGTACTTTATTTTTAAGAGCAAATGAATCTACTGGGCCCAGTAACTATGGTGGAGCTACTAATTCCGGCGTGATTAGTTTGAACGCTAACGACTACATAAATTTGTACCTTTCTCTAGGAACGATGTATAGTATTCATGAAAATAATATATTTTCTGTTCACCTGCTCGCATAGAATAAATAGATTAAACTCAAATAGGAGAAAATAAAATGGCAGAGATTAAAGTAACAGTATCAGACACACAAGAAAAGTGTCTTGAGTATGCTGCTTATTCAGTTCAAAATTGGTGTGATAACGCTATTCATAATCGTGCTCGTATTGCACAAGAAGAAATTATCGCAGCTCTAGTTGCACATTGTAATGCAAATTCTATTGCACTTGCAGTAGGAACTGATGCACAAGTTGCTCAGGCGTTTGAACTAAAAGTAGTTGATACTGCAAAGAATACAATGGATAATAATAAAGAGCCTGAAATGGCAGAAGGTTAAGGATAAGTTAAATGTCATCCAAGATTAAAGTAGATACTATTGAAAACGTGGCTGGTTCTGGAAACGTAAGTTTAGGTTCTGGACATAATCTTGTGGTGCCTGGAAATATTACTGGACAAGGTAATGCAACAGTCGGTGGAACACTTGGTGTTACTGGTGTTTCTACATTTTCTGGGAATATTGGTAAAGTTAGTTCTGGTTTAAGTCCAGATATTGATTTTCATATAAAAACAGCTAGTGGAAACCCAGAAGCAAGGGTTGAAAGTACAGGCGCTAACTATGCCACTTATGGTTTAAAAAATTCATCAAGAGCATATTCCACACAAATACGAACAGACCAAGGTAATGCATATGTGATTCGTGATGAAACTGGTGGTGGAAATAGACTTTTAATTAGTACTGCTGGTGCTGTAACTATGCCAAGTCAACCATTTGTAAGGTTACGATTATCTAGTCACATTAACAGTAGTGGAAGTACTGTTAACTCGCCCGGCAATCAAGTTACTGGGTTTACAGTCATAGAAAATGTAGGTAGTCATTGGAATTCTTCCAATAATAATTTTACTTGTCCAGTTGCTGGTGTATATCAAGTTTCAGTATTTTACATTAAATATCCCCAAAATGGTGTTGCTCATGTAGATTTACATAAAAATGGCAGTTTTATTAATGCGATACGCTGGAGAGCTCCAGAAGCAGGGACTAGTTATTATCAAGCTGGTGGTACTGCATCTGTAACTTGTGCAGCCAATGATGTACTAGATTGGCATTATTTTGGTGGTGCTGGTGTTCATCAAGAAAATGGTTCTTGGGAAATAAAGTTATCACATTAGGAAAAAATAAATGTCAACAATAAAAGTAGATACAATCGCAACAAGAACTGGTTCTGGTAATATTACGTTAAGTAATAGTCTTGCTGATGTTACAATAAACAGAACTGGTAACGGTGTAGCGCAAACAATTCAAAATAGTGGTACTACTGTTGGACAGATTGGTGTTAACTCAACAGATAATATGTATTTGGTATCTACAAATACTGGATTTAAACTTTTAAAAGATGAGGCAGCTATTGCTCCTGCTCAGTCTGGTGGGTCAAATCACGACAATGCTTTGGATTTAGGTGTTTCTGGTGTTAGGTGGAAAGACCTTTATTTATCTGGTGGACTAAAAATTGGTGGTACTGGTACAGCAAACACTTTGGATGATTATGAAGAAGGCACATGGACACCTGTGTTCGCTGCGTCTAGCGGAAATCCAACAGTTTCATATGGGGCCCAAAATGGAACATATACTAAAATAGGCAGATATGTTTATACAACATTCTTTATCCAGATTAATAGTGTATCTAGTCAAGGTTCTGGCAATTTAAGAATAGGGCCGTTGCCATTTGCATTAACAACAGCACACGGTTATGCAGTAGAAAATGGCGCAACATTTTATGAGATGGGTGGTCTTGGACGAACAATAAATGCTGGAACAGGGCGTGGAATAGGAACAGACCAAATTTTACTTACTAACATGAATACCGGCGGCGGAGCTCAAAGTCTTAATACTGGTGCATTAACTGGTGGATATGTTATTGGTAGTTATATGTATATAACAGATGCATAATAAATGACTTTATACCTCTAGTGGATTCTAGGGGTGGACAAAAGGAGAAAAATAATGGCGATTACAAAACGTACAGAACAAGATAAAATTGAAATAGTAGGCGAGTTCAAGAACATTCAAGTGAGAACTGCTACTATTATTGAAGAAGACGGTGTGGAACTTTCAAGAAGTTTCCATAGACATACTATTGCACCAGACTCAGATTCATCTGGGGAAAGTGCAGACGTAAAAGCAATGGTTGCACAGTTTCATACTGATGCAGTTAAAGATGCATATGCAAAACATTTAGAAGAGCGTGCCGCACCAGCATCTGAATAAATATTTGCATGACTGATGCAAACCATTATCTTGGCAATCCCCTTCTAAAGAAAGCAAATGTTCCTGTCGAATGGACACAGGAACAGATTCTTGAGTATAAGAAGTGCATGGAAGACCCCATGTATTTCTGTCAAACATACATCAAGATTGTTTCCTTGGATGAGGGAATTGTTCCATTTAATATGTTCCCATTTCAAAAAGAGATGGTTGGAACTATTCACAATAACAGATTTACGATATGTAAGTTGCCCAGACAATCTGGTAAGACAACTACAATCGTGTCCTATATCCTACACTACGTTTTATTCAACCCAAGTATGAATGTTGCAATCCTTGCCAACAAGGCCGCAACTGCAAGAGACATTCTTGGAAGACTTCAACTTGCGTATGAAAACTTACCGAAATGGTTGCAACAAGGCGTTATGTCTTGGAACAAGGGTTCATTGGACTTAGAGAATGGGTCACGCATTGTTGCGTCATCCACATCATCTAGTGCAGTTCGTGGTGGTTCATTCAACATGATATTCTTGGATGAGTTCGCATTCGTGCCGCACAATGTCGCAGAGGACTTCTTTAGTTCTGTGTATCCTACAATTTCATCTGGTAAATCAACTAAGGTGATTATTGTTTCCACACCCAATGGAATGAATCTATTCTATAAATTGTGGAGTGACGCAGAGACAGAAAGAAACTCTTACATTCCCATTGAGGTTCACTGGTCAGAAGTGCCAGGCCGAGATGAAAAGTGGAAAGAAGAAACCATTGCAAACACCTCACAAGAACAGTTCAATCGTGAATTTGAATGTGAGTTTTTGGGTTCTGTAAATACACTCATACATCCTACAAAGATTAAATCATTTCACTATGATGACCCAATTCAAAGAAACGCTGGTATTGATGTATATGAAAACCCCAAAGAAGGACACACATACGCACTAGTAGCGGACGTTGCAAGAGGAACAAACAACGACTATTCTGCATTTATCGTATTTGATGTAACACAATTACCATATAAGATTGTTGCAAAATATCGTAACAATGAAATTAAACCGTTACTGTTCCCTACAATTATTCATCAAGTCGCAAGAGGATACAATCAAGCATATGTGATGATTGAGGTAAATGACATTGGAGAACAGGTCGCAACTGCAATGCAGTATGACTTGGAATATGATAATCTAGTTATGGCATCAATGCGTGGTCGTGCTGGTCAGATTCTTGGAGCAGGTTTCTCTGGTGGTAAAGCCCAACTTGGTGTGAGAACAACCAAGGCGGTAAAAACATTAGGGTGTTCAAATCTCAAACAAATGGTTGAGACAGATAAACTTGTCATCAACGACTACGAATTAATTGATGAATTATCTACGTTTGTACAACATGGACAATCGTATCAGGCAGAAGAAGGACACACAGATGACCTTGCAATGTGTTGTGTGTTGTTTGCATGGATGACAAACCAACAATATTTTAAAGAACTTACTGATATTGACCTTAGAGAAAAGATGTTCTTAGAACATCAAAATCAACTAGAACAGGATATGGCCCCGTTTGGTTTCTTTACTGATGGATTAGAAGATAGCAATGTGGGTGAAATGGTTGACGAATATGGTACACGTTGGTCGCCTATTGTGAGAAACTACGATACAAATTGGTAAAACCCTATATAATCTCAACAATATCGTTTTCAATTTTAAGGTAACAGTTAGCACACACAATCTTAGATTGGTCAATAAGTTTTATAACTTCTTGTCGTGATTGTGCATTTAAACCTTTACGTTTAGACAGAGAACGTATTTTAGAATTATGTGGGTAGAACTGAAGACAAGCCGTTTCGGTTTCCCCACAATTACAACAGGATTGATTTGCAAGGAATTCATTGACCCAGATTACTCTCTTACGATAGTTTCTCTTTGTCACTTCTTTTATGGTTTCCTTGTATTGTTTGTAATGTGTCATAGTTTTATTTATATGCAATGGTGCATATAAAAATGGGTTTTGAAAACTAAGAATTGATAAATATATGAGAAGTGAACAACTTTAATATAAAGTAATAGGAGAAACAAAGATGCCTTTTCAATTATCGCCTGGCGTTCTTGTTAAAGAAGTAGACCTTACTAATGTTGTTCCATCTGTTGCAACATCTATTGGTGCCGTTGCTGGTGCATTCCAGAAGGGCCCTGTAGGTGAGATTACTGCAATTAGTTCGGAACAAGAATTACTGAAGGTCTTCGGTAAACCAAACGGAAGTAACTTTGAGACATGGTTCACCGCTGCAAACTTTTTGCAGTACGGTAACGCACTCAGAGTTGTTCGTGCCGAATCTGCCATTTTAAATGCAATGAGTGGTGGTTCTGGTTTACTTATCAAGGATACTACAGATTATTTAAATAACTACTCCGCTGGACAAGGTTCTAGTGGTGAATGGGGTGCAAGAACTGCTGGTACACATGGTAACTCACTTGGTGTGTCAATTTGTTCTAACGCAACCGCATATGAACAAAACTTTGCTGGAAATGCTGGAACACTTGGTGTAACAACTGGTACTCCTGCTATTGGTGCAACTACTGTTGGAATTGACAATGGTGGTGGTTCTGCTGGTGACGGTGGTGCTGCATTTAATGTAGGCGACATCGTACATTTTCAAGAAGCAGATGGTCAAGAATATGAGGTTACTGCAATCTCAACTGACAATCTAACAATTAAACAATTAGACAATCCAAACGGTGGTGGTCTTAAAACTGCTCTTGCTGCTGCGACAAATGTTCGTAGACGTTGGAGATTT
>Ga0187217_1001278_pt1 | contig 10491 bp, 11 predicted proteins | sample 15SPOviralmetaG_FD_130165 | JGI IMG/M metagenome (GOLD analysis project Ga0187217, IMG submission 130165) | Marine viral communities from the oligotrophic San Pedro Time Series (SPOT) site, San Pedro Channel, CA, USA - 15 SPOT_SRF_2010-09-15... | ecosystem: Environmental > Aquatic > Marine >... | reverse complement strand
TTGAATGTTTGGACTGTTGATTGGTCGATCTGAACGTCATTAGCGCGTATGTAATTCTGTAACTGTATACGCTCATCATCAGTCTGAGCGTTAACAGCTTCAGTATAAATTGCTTCCGCTTTACTAATTTCAGTAGCCGCACCTGAAAACATTTCAATAGCCGCTTCCATCTGATCCATATTTTCTTCATAAGAATCGACCAATAAATGTTCTGCGCTGTAATAGTTGGCATTTGCAGTATCTAATATAGATTGATTGTAATAGGCAACTTCTAATAAGTCGATTTTATGAGAGTCAGTTCTTCCAGCAACAGGTACAATCAAACCTTGTATGCTAGTGCTATCTTGCGGTACTCCTAAAGCCATTTCTACAACACTTGCCTGAGCATCGCTAACCTGCTGATTTATATAGGATGCAGTATTCACCAATTCTTGTATCTCGGTAAAATCACCTGCTGGTCTTAACGGATTTATATTTGGATCAATCAACGCTCCAAATGTAATACTTTGGGGGTAATAAACTCCTGTATCACCACTTAGTTGTGCGGAAGCGATCAGAAATAGACTTACCGTCAGTATTTTCTTTTTCTTCGCCATTAGAGTCTCCGTTAATACCTAATGCAACATTGAAATAATCTTTTCTATTTTCATAATTTCTAACAAATAAATCTGGGTTACGTTTCATAACTAAATAAGCATTTTTTCCTGCTACAACTTTCCCACCTATAATAATTGGACATGGAGTTCCAGATTCAAACATTGACAACCAATTATCATCACTTTGGCACATTCTAGTTATTGCCGCTATTTTCATGTTTAACGTAAATAACATTTGAGAATCTTTACGCCTGTTACAATCCTCGTCTACTTCATACCTACCGCTACTCAAACCAAAAGATAAACTTGACGCGCCAACACTACTTGATTTCAAACAACTGTCATTACCTCCACTCATAAGACTAGGAGCTACTGCACTAGCCACTGGAATCTTACTAGCACTTCCAGCTCCGTTATATTGATTAGTATTAGTTACAGTTTCATTGTTACTATCTACGGTAGCCCCCTGCTGATTAGTATTTAAATCACCAGATTGAGTAGAACTATTGCCGCTATCCGTATCTTGCGCGTAACTAAATGAGCCTATCAGCAAAAGCACTAACAAAAATAGCCGCATATATCCCCCAGATATAATACTCTAGTCTAACAAACTTCTTAGACCCCTCATCAAGACGCTTATCAATGGCCTCCAGCCTGACAGCGCAGATTTCTTCGTGCTTTTCTAATCGTGCTAATAATTCTTTAATAGTCATAGTGTAATCACATTTTGTGCGTAAGTATGGTTGTCGGGTGCGGTAACTGTATTTTCTCTAGTCAAAGACTGATCTTCTCGTAGTGTTGGTATAGTGTCGCAGTATACGTCTGCTCCACCTCTACTTATTGGATTTGCTAGTATAGTTGTCATTCCATCGGCTTTAATAAAAGCATTTATAACTTGCGCCCAGTTATCCCTGTCGTATAAATATGACCTAGAACCTGCCTTGTTTTTGCCAAACAGCTGAAATTTATCTGTCCATTGTGTGTCTATCTTTAAACCAAACCACATAGCGTATAATAAATCATCATCGTAATAGCCTATGATTTTATACTCAGAAAAAGTAGATAAATATGCTATCTCTGACTTTATCCATGCTAGCTTTTCTGCGTCAGTGGTTACATTATCTGGATATAATAAAGTACCGCCAGCGTCTATCTTATCTTTGCATTCGTCAAAACAACGATCAAAGTCAGCTTCGGGGTAGTCACTTAGCCATTCACATCTATACGCCATCATCACTCCTTAATTCTACAGCCAATAGTTGGCCGTTGTTATATGCATTGCTGAGTAAATTGCTTGCATAACTCCAAGTCCAAAGTGAACCCGGAGTACCATAAGCATATCTTCCGCTTCTTGATAGTTTGCTTTCCTGACCAGTGCTTGTGTTAGTCATAACCAAAGTTTTAAACCCCCCTTCATCTGTATCTGCAACTGTACCTTGCAACTGGAAATTTAAACCTACTGCACCAGCACCTGAATGGCTAATGTGCTGTATCTGTAGTAATTCATGAGAAGTGTTACCTGCTGTTTCTAAACTAGATTTGGTTACACTGCCTGCTGGAATAAACGTAGTTGTAGTGCTAAAACCATAATGAAAGTACGTTGACGAAAATTTACCTAATGATACTATAGTTGCTCTGCGACCAACCGTCAGAAAAGTTAAGTCTATTTGCGCCCCTGCGCTTGCAGTTACACCAGCCATCATGTGTCTATTACTCCAGAACCAAACATAACTAATTTATTTGTTGTCAAAGAAACTAAAGTAGCAACACCGCCAGCAACTATTTTTGGATTGTCTGAGCCTGTGTTGACTACAGCCGCGCCTGTGCAAATATCTATTGTTATACTACTATTTCCACTTTCATTTAAATCAAATTGAATTTCTCCACCTGAAGCGTTTACAAAATGTATTTGTTTTCCAGCAGACATATCGGCAGTTTCAGGGACACCGATTACAAGATTTCCGCTACCTGCTGTATAAATAACAGTTTTACCTGCAAAGGTTTTAACTGTGTCGTGTGCAATATTACCGCTAGACCCATAGTTGATTAAAAAACCTGTAGCAATGTCAGCACTTGCCGCATGGCCTGTGCAAGAACCAGACGAGCCGCTAGTATTTCCTGTTACATCGCCAGTTAAAGCACCTGTAAATGAATTAGCAGTTACAGTGCCATCAATAGTTAAATTTGATGTGCCTACATCCCATTTTACCTCACCCCTAACTCTTGCATTTTGAGCGGCATTAGCATCTGCATCAACCATAAGTAAAAAATTATCACCAGTACCAGTTTGAGAGGTGACTATTGTGTTAGCACTAGAGGCAGTTGTAGCGTTTGTCACTGTTCCAGAAATACTATTAGCTACAATATTAGTGGTAGTTAAAGTTTTAGAACTAGCATTGTAAGTTAAACCATCAGCATCTGTCTTAGGTGCTAAATTACCAATTGCATCTGTAGTAAAAACTGGAAAACACTCTGCATCAGAGCTTTCGTCTGCTGTTGTTATTTGTGTAGCAACACTTGAAACATCAATAGCCTTAGCTAAAGGAATACCGCCAGCAGTAGAACCATCATGCACATGAATAGTTTTAGTTTCTGTGTTAACGGTAATCTCAGCCTCAAGCCCTGTAAATGCATTATGCTCTGAAGTATTACCGCGTCTTTGCTTAATTGCTGTAGCCATAATTACCTCAATCTGAACCCTAGAGAGAGTCTGTTAGTTTCTGATCTTACTTGATGTGCTAATTCATTGCCAACACCGCCACAATAAAAAGAATTAACTGACCAGCCTTTAGGTGCTGTGATTGTTTTTAACTCACCATCTTCATAATAATCAAAAAAAGATTTATTTTCTTCTTCAGCCCAAATTAAATAATACCTGAAACCTTCTGAATATTTGTTTGTATGCCAACCCATGTATTCATCTTTTTGATACCAAAGACTATTACGGAGTTCTAAACCACAATCAGGCTGATATTTTTTTAAAGCCTCTCTACATAGATCAACCATAGAGCCTAATGACCTATTACGCTGAACAGAAGAAAATTTTGCATTGACTGCCATATTATGAAATTTACAATCTTCATAAATATTGTCTTTCAATGCCCCTCTTTCTTCAGGAAATATTTTATGATTATCAGATTTTATATTATTTATCATAGATTCAAGCTCTGAAAAGTCTAAATCTATAAAAACATCTGATGCTATATGAGTTTCAACTGTCATGTTAAATTTCCTCTAACGTCTATTCCGTACATTGTATCTGAATCGGCAACACCTATACTTAATGAAAATACCATTCTCATTCTGTCACCATTAGCTTCTACTTTTAAAAATATTGTTTGATCTGCTGTGGCAAAATTACGGTCTATAGAATAATTAGCCGCCTCAAATCTATTAATTGTATCTGTCTGTAAAACTGTAGTTGTATCATCGCTATGATCTGTTACACGCAAAGAAACCGTACCAGTATGGTTTAAAGGTAATTGATCTCCTGTATTTTCTGTTTGACCATGCCTTGCATTAACTTCTATTTTATATTCTCCAGCAGTATCAACATAACAACTTAAAACTGAACTATCATCGCCATCTGCTGAACTTTGTGAATGCCATATAATATATGTCCCTGCTGTCGGAGTTGATCTTTTTAAAACATCCCTATTTATTATGCTTGTTTTTCCATGCGTTGTTGTTTGGGGTGCAGAGCTATCTCCATTCTTAATAGCATCTAAATTATCTCTTAATTTAGTAATTAAATTATTAGTTATTGGAGCATCAATAGCTATTTCAGAATCATCTATTTCTATATAACTCATGTTATTTTCCCGTAAACATTAACACCAAATAATCCGTCATAATCACCAGTAGCTATTTTGATTGTTGTATGTCCTACTGGTGCCGCACCGCCAACATCTATATCAACTTGTAATTCATCTCCAACCGCAAAAGTATGATCCACATCTAATTCTGCGTGAGTATTAGAACTATTACTATTACCTGGAGATACATTGTTAGTTAAAGTTCCTATGCGAGTTGATGAACCATCAGATGCCGCAATTTTATCCAGCCTTCCACTATAATCATTACTCCTACCAGCATCATTTGTTAATGCCGCGCCATCCTCAGAATCTGAACTAAAACTATCTAAATTATGGGATTCAAGCCTAACCCTATAAGTACCTGCAACTCTAAAAAATATTCTCATAAGAGTAGTATTATCGGATTCATGCAATCTTGTTAATTGATAAATCATTCTACCTCCTGCAACAGGAGCAGACCTTGCAAGCGCTAATGGTGAAATTTGCGGTGATGTTACTTCGCCATCAAATTGTGCATCAATATTTTCTTTCAAAGTCTGAATTAACGCCTGATCTATAGGTTGACCAACAGCAATTTCTGAATCTGGTATTTCTCTGTATGTACTCATTAGGTTATTTTTCCTATAGCGTCACATCCATAAATTGCATTTGTATCAGCTACAGAAATAGTTAAAACAGCAGTAGCCTCTGCATTAGTATCTGTTTCGTCTATTTTAACAAAAGCCACATCATCTTTTTCAAAAACGTAATCGAATTCATCCATAACTTTCATGCCGCTAATTGAATGACTAGATGCTGTAATTGTGCTTCCAATATTAGAAAAAACTCCACCTCTGTTTAATCTAACTAAACCAGTTGTTTTTGCTTCATTGACATTACCATCTTTTGATCCAATATCAGTCGATCTTTCTTGAGTCATTTCCAATCTTACTCTAAATGTTCCAGCCCTTCTTATATATATAGCAATACCAGAAGAATCATCCGCTGAAAAATGTCCAACAACTTGAGCGGCAACAACATTACCAGCCTGTGGTTCTGTTTGGCTTTGGAAAGCAGTATACCTAATACCTTCACCAGTAGGTGTATTACTTAAACTGGCATCTCCTTCAATGTATGCTAAAACATTATCTCTCAAAGCCTTAAATAATTGCTGAGTCAAAGGTGCATCTATTTGAACCTCTGTATCACTTATTCTTCTGTATACTGTCATATTAAACTACCATATAAGGCTCACCGCCAGTTGACATTTTAGCTGATGGTTGAATTATAAATCTAGCATTATTCCCGCTATGACCGTTCAGGGTTAAAATTTCCCCATATGTATAACCTTTTGGAGATGCCTCTGTTGGTTCGCTTCCTGTAACTGGATTATTTGTTACAGTTATAGCGGTTACGTTTCCGCTTCCATTAACAACTACACTTAAAGCTAAACCAGTACCAGTAGAGTTACCTGTTATTTCTGTTCCAGTAAAAGCATGAGTTCCTGTAGCATAACCAGAACCAGCATCAGATAAAACAACTTCTATAAATTGTCTGCTTTCAGCACCTCCATTAGCAGATGGTATTACGGAGTCACATGAAATATATGAATTTATTAATCTATTTCCAGTATACGGAGATGCAGTATTTCCTAATCCAGTGCCTTCTCTCGCAAATGATCCTCTATTTATATTTAATTTGAAATCACTATTACCACCGTTAAATGTTACTACATCACCAACATTATAATTTTGACCATAATCTGTAACAGTATAAGTAGCAACTGCACCACCAGACACAGTATTAACTGTGACAGTCATTCCAGTACCGCCAGTAGGAGTTACACTGGCTTGTGTTAATGTATCTCCTGCGCTGTAACCTGAACCAGCGGCATTTACAGTATCTATATTCGCGGTTATTTTTCCTAAATTTGCACCACTAAAATTAAAACTTATAGCCTTAATTTTATTTATTTGTTTTTTAGAATCATAGGTTAATGAAACACACTGCATTTCTGTTTGAGGTCTTATAGTACCGTCAGAATTTAATATATGTCTTGTATTTAAAAAAAAGTGGTCACCAGTTCTAATATCGTCTACTGATTTATCTACTTCAAAAGTACAGGTGATAGGTGTGTTTTTATACCTAGATAATAATCTTTGACCCATAGTTGTTGCTGTTGATGTATCTCTTATTCCCCATCCATATATAACTTTATTAGATTCAATTCCATATTGAGCTTCACCTTCAGAGTCAGAATCTATAGTTACATATAAGTTTTTGAAATTCTTAGGTTTGTCCCTATCCGCTGTACTATCTTTTATTCCGTAATAATAATAAACTCTTGAAACTCTATCCTTTTCGCTGTTAATTAAATTAAAAGAATTGAGTAATATATGATCATCAGTAACAGTTACTATTGACGATGTATCTAATAAAGGAGTTTCTGCCTTCATTCTAATTTTGCCAGCGTTATCATCCCAAAAGAAATTAACACCAGTATTATTAGCAAATTGAGCTAATGTTTTATTTACCTCTTTAGGTTCGCTTAATATTGCGTTTATTTTAAAAGTATTTACCCATGTTTCTCTTTCGTCAGTCCAGCTATATATTTTACTAACGCCTGTTTCGATGGCATTGGGTGATACTCCAGCCTGATTAACTAGCAACTCATAAGCAACCTCATCAATAAATTTACCACTGCTTGTAGTTGTATAATCACCAAAAACTACGCATTGCTGTATAGTATCATCGGCACTATGCTCATCTACTTTAGTACCCCATTCTGGCCTAGTTAATATATTTAATTGACAATTTGGACTTGAACCTATTGATCCTGTTTTTATAACTTTATATTTTATTATTTCTTCGTTAATTCGCATAAAACCTTCAGCATCATGTGCGCCAAAAGTTTCTTCAAATAATGCAAAATTAGAATCTGTATAGGTGTTTGTTGGACTTTCTGTTAAAGTTGTACCATCTAATCTAACGCTTAAATTTCCAGTTTCTGTATTTGTAATATCCGCATTCAAACTGAACCTTGAAGGTTTAGGAACTTTAGATTTTAAACTATCACCAAGAGTTAAAGGATCTTTAGCCTTGATAGTTAAAACCCCTTGGTTCAAATGTATACTATCTATTTGATATTCTTTTCTTCCATCAATGAAATTTAGTGTTTCTCCCATGTATGAATATAATCCACCAGTGAAAGATTCAAATATTTCTATTCTTCTTCCAAAGTAAAAAGGATTTTGAGCTAAAAATTTAGAAAAATATGAAGAAGTTTCGCCAGCATCAACAAAATCTCTTAATTTGATAGTTATAGTACCGCGTAATGAAACGCCTTTAGTAGGAACTATTTCAACTGGAGCTGGGCTTACACTAATTAAATTAGGATATGATTTTTGCACATATCTTGTTAAAGGCGAATTTGCTTCTTCACTGAAATAATAAAGTTTTTTACCGCCTCTTGCTTCAAAACCATCTGAAGAATTTAAAGTATTTTCATCTAATGTTAATCTTACAAATGTTAATGGCTTCCTAGGATTTCTTTTGTGCATCCCTGTATATAAATCAGGTATATTGGATGTAGCACCTGTATCAACAACACTTATTACAGAATCATTAGTTTGAGGTTGGTTGCTCAAAAAAGGATGAAATGGCCTTGCCTCATTAGCTTGATCAACCCCTGCTTTTAAAACGTGATCTCCTAAACCATATTTGTGTTTAAAATAACCTTGTAAAGCGTTCCGATTAACCTGATTTAATGCAGTTGTTAGAATTAATACTTCATATATATGGCCTTTAGTTTCTTGTACTGAACCTTGATTATTCTTCATTAATTGTAAAACTATATCGTTATACCAATTTCCAGCATCTGTAGCATTTACTCCTATAGTTCCATTGTTTGCTGTTGTAAAAGCACCAGTATAATCACCAAAAAATGTTTCAAAAATTGCATCAACATTATCACCAACATCTTCTGCCGCTGGATTATCTGGAACACCATCCCCATTAGTATCGCCAGCCGCTACTGTTACATTACTATTATCAGATGCTTTTTTGTATTTTAAACTTGGAAATACCCTCAATGTACTATCATCAGAATCAAAATATTCTGTAGCAAATGTCCAATCGCCAGTACCGTCAGTGGATTTACCAGATATTAAAACATCAGTTTGAGAGTCAGCTACATAATCTAAAGCACCAACTATAAATATATATGCGGTACCATTAAAAGTTGACTTAGAAGGAAAGTTATCTATACCAGAAACAGTCATATGTTGAGAACCGTCAAATAGCATTCTTTTATTTGCTAAGTCATATGTCGGTTCGTTTCCACTTGTAGCGGTAAAATGTAATCTGTTTTGTCCTTTATCGTACCATTTACTTATAGATTCACCTTGTGCTGGTAATGCTCCTTGTTCATTTCCATATGGGTCAGCGCCATCGTACCAAGCAAAAAGTAAATCATAATAATGATATGGTGTAATTGGTTTGCTCATTATTGATAGCCAAGTAAATTAAATGACCATGACATTGTTGTTGGATTTGTATATCTTGGCTGACTTAAACCTTTATCTACAATACAAAAATAAGCAGCATCAGATTGATTATTATGGACTAATAAATCAGAGCCAGCGGTTAGGAAAAAAGGATTATTTTGTATACCTTTTAAATTAGTAATATGTGTTGCCATATCACTTTCACTTTGATTTCTTAAATTCAATCTAATCTTAGATGGTATTGGTTTCACATCTTGTATTAATGGTGCGCCTTTATTATTCATTTTATTAATTGTTTCTACAACACCAAAAGTAGGAGGATTAAAAGGTGCTGATATAGGAATTTTATATGAATCGCCAATAACAAAATATTGCAAAATATCTAAAGTGGTGTCCATTGATGAAAACGTTAATAAAATACCTCTCACATTGATTAGAGGAGTGTTTGTAATCATCATTTTAGCGTTAGAGCCTGATATCGTATTGAATGATAGAGCATTACCACTACCAACATTAGATCCTGCTTTATCTGCAACAAAATTAACCCAACTTGAATCATTTGGATCAGTTACGTTTGATGTGGTTGTATATTTCACTGAAAAAGTAAAAGAAGATTCTCTTGATGCATAAGCCGCTATCGTATCAAATGTTATACCAGTCAAAGGTATAATTACTTTTGGTTGTGTACCAGATCCATTTTTAAAGCCAGTAGATGGATTTCCGTCAATAGCTTTGCTGAATTCAAAACCAGATTGTTCTGATCCAACAGCTATGTTAGGAACTCTACCTTCTGCTTCATTATTTACAACTACATACGCCATTTATGCCACCAATGCGTTAATTTCTAAACCATCTTCAGTTGCTTCGTTGAGTGCTTCTATAATACGCCTTGCTCCAGCAGGATCAATAGAATCATTTACTGTCACGTTTATAACTGTTTCTTTTCTTTCGTCTACAAAATCATTGTCAACAGAATCACCACTTCCCATATTTGACGCAACATCAGAAGCACTTATTGGATTAGCAGAACTTCCACCGCCTCCGCCTCCACCGCCTCCGCCTCCTAATGCTACACTAGCCGCACCAGTTCCTAGTTTTACTGCCGCCGCCGCGGCCGCTATGGTTTTACTTTTAGCCATATTTGCAGTTGCTAATGTTTCACCTTTAGCTAAAATTGCCGCTTGTGTCGCTCCTGACGGATCGGGTATTAATGATGCCTGTAATTGGTGTCCAGCTCTTATTGCTTGAGAACCCATAAAACCTTCAATCATAATTTGAGCATATGCACCTGCCGCGCCTATTGCTACTCCTGCCATTGCCGCCGCTTTACTATCCCCTAATTTTTTCTTAGCCGCATTTACAAGCATATTCATACCAGCTTGCATTCCTTTGCTTTGAATACTATTAACAGTATTTACTTCTTCTAATGCTAAATCTTCAACTCCTTGTTTTTTCTGCGCTTCAATTTCTAACAATCTATCAGCATGAGATTGCTTAGCTTCTTCAACCATTAAGTGTTGTTCTTGCATATTCTCCAATTCAGTTGGAATTAAGCTTTGTTTCCATTCTTCAAATTCAGTCAATAAAGCTTTACGT
>Ga0187217_1001277_pt1 | contig 10491 bp, 16 predicted proteins | sample 15SPOviralmetaG_FD_130165 | JGI IMG/M metagenome (GOLD analysis project Ga0187217, IMG submission 130165) | Marine viral communities from the oligotrophic San Pedro Time Series (SPOT) site, San Pedro Channel, CA, USA - 15 SPOT_SRF_2010-09-15... | ecosystem: Environmental > Aquatic > Marine >... | reverse complement strand
CTCCGCCTGAAACTTCTGTACCACCACCAGTATCACTTGGTGCTGATGTATATAATGCTACATATAATGTTGCTGGAGCTGTATAGGCTGATCCACCAAATACATGACCAACAACTTTGTTCTCTAAATAATCTGAAAATCCAGCCATTCTATTCTCCTTTATTAATTACCGTAGTAATAATTTCTTTTTTGTTTTTTTCCGTAAGTTCTTCTTCTCATCATTAAAGAACCTTTACCAAATGCAGCTTTCTCTTGTTCGAGTCTCATTTCTTCTAATGCTTTCTCAAACTGTTGAGTGAACATTGGTATTCTTTCATCTTCCATTAAAAAAATAGAAGCGTGTTTTAACGCACCATATAAATAAACATCTGGGTGCGAGACTGATACAAAGTTACTTGTATTGGAATCACTTAATGCAGATATTTTAGCATAGTAAGTTAGTTGTAGGGTATATTCTCCATCAGGAGTTGGTGCTAATTCTATAGAGTCATCAACCATTGCAAAGTAAACTGGTTGACCTACAGAGTTGTTGTTTGATTTTCTATAGACATCTAATGACTCTATAGATTGTTGGAATAAAGGACTGAAATCGTTTGATGTAATTTCTACATTAATTGCCTCTATCCAATCTGTTGGAACTGTTAAATATTGTGAGTCAGCTGTAGCAGTTGCTCTTTTAATCATGTCTTTGGTTCTTAATCGTCTATTAAGTTCCGCTTCGACATTATCGATAAACGTATCTATATCAGACGTTAAATCTGATCTATTAAGATAATTTGCTATTGCTGTTTTTAATTCTGCATATGTCATACTTTACCTTGCCAAGTTCTAAATACTTTATTATCTGGGTCGTTGAGCCATTGTTTCCATTTAGCTCTATCTTTTGACCAGCCTTCGCGTAATGCTTTTTGCCAAATCACCATAGGGACTTCAGCAATGTGTCGCATATCTTTTCCAGGCTTAAGTGTATTGTCTCTTAGTTTCTTAACGTGGTCAATGACGGGAGCAACATCTTGAGTCGTATGATAAACCAGTTTGTTATCTTCAGTAATGAACTCTGATTTATAACCAGTCTTATGGTCTGTGATTGTACGTTTTGTTGCCATATTAAATAAGGGCGGGAGAGCCGAAGCTCTCCCTGAATTCTAACTAACTTATGAAGTAGTTAAGTCAGCAACTATACCGTGAGCAGCTTCGTTGCTCATTTCTAGTCCGTACTCAGTCACAATCATCTTAGTTTGGGCATCCCCGACAGTAGCGATATCAACTGTTTTAAAGTCTCTTAAGAAAGAAACTTTAGCATAGTCTGGATCAACTAATAATAGTGATCTTTCTCTGCTGAAGTTAGATGGAATGATTTTTAACTCACCAAAGTCTGAAGCATAAATAGAAACAGAAGCCTCTACTGTGTTTGCATCAACCATTTGTCTTGAGTTAGTTCTACCTGTGAAACCAGATATTTTCTGCTTGTTTACAGGGCCACAGATTGCCATTGAAGGCTCTCCACCGTTTGTGAAACAAGATTGTAATACTGCTTTAAGCAAAGTTTCGGTTAAAGCTCTTTGAGTTCCGTCTGTTGGAGCTGTTCCGCCACCAGTAGGTGCGCCAGATGCTGCTTTACTGTAATTGGATTTTATCCAAGATTCAAAGCCACCAGTTTTCCTAGCTGTTGTTGCGTTACCAGTTGTTTTACCACCATTTTGACAGAGAGCTGTTTCCATATCTCTTTTCAATGCTTTAGCCATAATAGCTAATTGATGAGCCATTTCTGACTTCTTACCAGCTGGGTCAGATGCTTGTTGAGAACCAGATACAGTTGCATCTCTTGAAGAGATCATTGCAACGTTACTAACTCTAGTTGTAGCAGTAGAAGCTGAAGTAGCTCCGTCTAATCTAAAGCCTTCTAGTTCACCAGCTGCATCAACAGTTGGTAGAGTTTCTGTTTGCCAATCGAAAACTACGTTCTTGATTGAGTTTTTACCAATAGCACTCATAAAAGGAGTAGCTTGTGGTGAGATGTTATAAATTACGTCACTCAGTTGTTCTCTATCAGAAGTCGCTGAGTAAGTATCAAATGCGTTTGTTACTTTTGCCATGATATTTAATTCCTATGTTTAAAAAGTTTATATTAATTGTTCAAATAATTTAGCTGCGTCCTGAACCTTTCCAGTCTTAGCTAATTTTTGACGCGCTCTTTTCACAGGAGTTGTTGTCTTAGGTACGTTTGAAGTGCCAGGTCGAGCGGTTCGAGCTGCCGCTTTCTTTTCAGTTGGTTTCACTTTAGTCGCTTGTTGTGTCTTATGTTGTAGCCATGCGTTTCTTAAACCAAGTAAAACTCGGTAGTCATAAACACTGTCCATTTCTTGAGGTGTGTACCCCAAAACATTAACACCATAATCACGAATTGCCATCTTTTCTTTTGATGCCATTTCGTTATCTTGCCATTCTGGTATTTGTTCAAGCAGTTGTTGATTACCGTATTCAACAAATTGTTGAAGTTTCTTTTGCTGTTCCGCTTGAGACTCTTGTTGGAGTCTTTGTGATTCAGCTTGTACGGCTTGTAACTTTTGCTTTTTCTCATTCCAGATGTCTTTTTCACGGACATAAGCAATAGGGTCAGCTTCGTAAAGTGCGTTCCAATCTGGCTCGTTTTCTAACTCGCCCTTCAAAGTCGATTCCATCTTTGGTAACAACTGTGAGTAAATTGCGTCTTTTTGAGAAACCTCTTGTTGTTGAGCTTCAATAGCTTTTCGCTGTTGAGCTAACTCCTGAGTTTTTCTCGTATAATCTCTTTGGCGACTGTATCCGTTTTGGAGTTCTTCAAGCGTGACCTCTGTATCTTCACCATCTACTTTAATTGTATATAGCTGTGGTTGCTCGGACTCCTCTTCTTCTACTTGATCTTCTTGAGGTTCGTCTTCATCTACATCTTCTTCAAGCTCTTCTTCGTAAGGTTCGTTATCTTCGATAACTTCATCTTCGTTGACTAGCTCTTCTGATGCTTGTTCTTCTATTTCGTTTTCTGGTTGCTCGTCTGGAGTCAAAAAACTTTCAAAAGATTGTTCTGTCTCTTGCATGTTTGTTTGTAAACCAATCGGCTTTGCGTTGTTGGTCATAATCATTCCTTAAAAATGTAAAGTAATATTTTAACAATACTTAGTTAAATTTTACACAACTTTGTGCAATCTTCCTAATTGGGCTTTTGTTATTTTACCCTTCTCTACGATTATACGCAGATGTCTTTCGACCTCTGGTAGTAGTTTGATTGCTTTGTGTAAATTTTCTCTTTTACTTATATCATCTTGCTTAGATGATAACCATAAATTTATGTATTCATTTTTAAGTTCTTCGATTGCTTTTGTGAAAGTTTCAGCGTTAAGAATTAACTCTGCTTCGTTTGAATTTAAAATATCTTCTTGTGATGGCATAAATGTTTAACTTAGATTATCTAATACTCTTTGAATACCAGATAGGTTTAATCCCTGGTAGCCTTTTGGTTGTTGTTGGTCACTAACAAAGCCACCATTACCAAAATTAATTTTACCTGTCATATCAGGACTTTCAGCAGGCACCATTTTTCTTGTTATAGGATCAAAACGATATGATTGTGGCGCGCTGTTTTCATCAATCAAATTCTGTACTTGATTAGCCGCTCCTCCCATAATTTCACCTGTAATGATATCTCTTAATGGTATTGCTTTTGGGTCTTTATCGTCAAATATTGTTACGCCACCAATGCCTGTGCCAAAGTAACTAGGGTCATCAGCAAACACACCATAAGGACTTGGTTGTCCTGTAGGAATTGCAGACGAAGATTCAAAAGGATTTTGAATACTGCCAGAGTTAATATCGGATTGTGTAAATCCTGTTGGATAAGCAGCTGAATAACTTTTGCTTGGCGCAATCATACCAGGTACGTTTGAGCCTCCAGCTATTTGTTGAGCATAACCTAATCCAGTACCATAATTATCAGGGGTATTATAAGTTCCATAAACATCAGCATTTCGACTAGGTGTTCGAGTGTATTGATCGCTGGTATTTTGATTGTTATCACTACTATCAGTAATGGTAGCTGAGTCGTATATAGAAGGATCTTTTTCTTGGGTGGTCATTCCTGGGTCAAACATATCATTCTCTACAGAAAATCTAGGATCACTTTTTCTTGGGTCAATATTAAAATTATCTAACATACCCAGTCCAGGAATAGTTAATTTTGCTATACCCTCCATAACACTGGGTACACCAATATTAATTGCTCCGCCTACAGGATATTCTTCTAAGTATGCTTCTTGATGTAAAGGACTTTTAGTTATAATGTCTTGTATTTCTGTTTGATATAAATTTCTTCCAGAGCCATCACCTGCATCTATGTTTTGAAGTATATCTTTATTTTGTTGAAGGTCTTGTAATTGGCTTTTAACAATATCTTTCATCATGTCTTCTTGAAGCATATCGTTAGAAACACTAAAACCTGGTTGTCTATTGCTAGACATTTGATTGGTTACTGCTGGTAGAGATGGTACAGAAAAAATAGAAGGAACATCTACAGCTGGTTCTCGCGCAAACGAAGGCGCATAGTCTCTGTTGTTATTTAAAGAGGGAGTAGAGTAATCTATTCCGCCCATTCTAAAATTTCCTTGTATTGCCATAATTTATTCCTACCCAGCTATTAGTTTATCAATTTTTTCATCTAATTTGTCTAATCTATCGAAAATTCTTTGCATATCTAAATGAAGGTCTTGTTTGGTTGCATATCGTGAAGGTATTTCTTCTCTGGTTTTATTGAGGAGTATTTCTACTCGTTGGATATCTGAAGCGTTAGTACGAATACTATAGATAATAGGAACATACACCAACGTAATGATTGCGTTCCAAAATAAAATCGGGTTGTCCATCAATAACTCCAAATATGTGGTCTTGGTCTGTTTGGTTGTTCTTCCGAAATATCTAAATGTATAAATCGAGAATTGCCTTTTTGGTTTACGCCAATACCAGTAAATCCATAATCTCTAGCTTTCGATACAATCTGAAGTGCTTTATCTCCTCTTACATATACATCAGCAGCTAGTCCTTCTGCATGAGTTCCTGGAGTTTTCTTCTTTGCTTCTATGGGGTGGTCTTCACACCTGTACCCAGAAGTTATAATAAAGGGAAAATCCAGCTCTGTTCTTAGTGATTGTAACTTATTTATTAGTTCGTGTGAAATACCATTTTTACCACAATGTTTGCAAGCAAACTCTTCTTCTTTAAAGTTTACCCAAGACATTATTTGCCTACGCCCTTGATACGTTCGTATGATCTCATTCCACCAAGACCAAGCATACCCATAAGGACAGGAAGCATGGTTGATGTGTCTGCTTGTGGTACGACAATACCAAATGGAGCGGCGAGAGGACTGATTAAAAAGTTTACAGCAAAACCACATACACATATCCAGGCTGTAGCAGGTCGCCATGATGATTGAAACCAGTCGCCTTTAGCGTCAAGTTTGTTTACTTCTATTTGTGCTTTAGCAATTTCGTGAACGTGCTTTTCAGACATGGTTGCAATTTCATGTGCAATCTTTTGCTTTGTGTCTGCATCTGGAATGAACTTATCAAGAAGTTCGCTTACTGGTTTTATTAGTTTTTCTATCATAATTTCTTAGTTTGATTAATGCTTTTAATTTGGAAAAAGAATTAACTGTTTGTTTTTTTGGTTTCTGTTGTTTTGTATTCATGTGAATATTTATTAAAAAGTTTTTCTGCTTTTCTTTTAAAAGACCATTCTAAAAATTTACCAAGTAAGTAAGACAAGGTACTTTTAAGACTTAGCTTTTTTCTTAGCTGTTTTACTTAACTCGTTAAAATGAAATAGTCTTACACTTGTTGCGGTGTGATTTTTATTAGAGTGTAAATGTCCGTTAGGCATTTTGTGTGTATTGCCTTTGTGTTCAGTTCCATCTCTTTTAAAGTGTTTTACGCCTTTCATTATTTTTTCCAACCTTTTTTCATATTTGCATAAGCCTTTTTTGAAACAGTAGATTTTTTTTTAGTTCTACTTGTTCCAGCTTTTTTTCTTTTATTTATATTTTTAACTAATGACATAGTTATCTCCTTACCATTTTTTGCAAGACCAATATCTTGCGGTTAATTTACTAGGCGGATTAGTGTCGCACTTATGCCTAGCTCTAAATGATTTACGTCTTGCTGGCTGATCTTTTTTAATTGTCATTTTAGGATCACCAAAGCGAATAAGTTTTATGGTTTCACCGACCTTTGCCAAGACAGCAAACTTCTTTGACTTTCCTGGTGTACGTTTAGGTTTATTATATCCAGCGAACCTTTCGCCTCTATAAGTTATTGCCATAGTTAATGTATTAAAGTTACTTTAGAAGATATTAATTCTGAGTCGTGAGGTATCTGTAAAAATATCCTTGCTACTCTTTTAGCGTCTTCCAAGCTCTTAGCTTTTATATCGTTACCGCAGTAGATAAAATCTCCGTCAAGAAATTCTAAGTCGTAAATCTTATCCGATTGGTTGGTTATTGCCATTGGTAAACATTCCTTGCGATTGGTTTTTTGCTACCTGTCTAATCGCTTCTCTATCTCTTTCCATGATTGCATTTATTTCAGCGACATTTACTTGCGCACCGTACTTAGCTTGTAGTTCAGCTATCTTCAGTTTTAAAGTAGCTTCATGTTCATCACGGTTTCTGTCGTCATCCATAATGATTTTCATTCTATCTGTCTCTGCATCAATGATTGCTTTTTGTGCTAAGTTCTGAGCTTTCATTGCTTCAGCTTGAGCCAACATTTCTTCTGGTGAAGGTTTAGGTGGTTCTTGTGGTTGCGGAGGCATAGGCGGTACAGTTGTATTTATAAATGTTGTTGCATCTTTAAATCCAGCCATCTCAATCATTTTAGTTAGAGTGTTTGCATACTGCTGTAAATTAACCAAAGGATTGTTAGGGCCTAATGTTTGTAATATTTGTTCTTGCTTTTGTGATAGTGCTGTTAAGACTTGGAATTTTTCTTCGTCAGAGTTTTTAGAAATACCAACATTAATTACCATGTCTTTATCAGCATCCCAATATCTAGGATCAACAGGGATAAACTGGTTGTTTAGTCTCATCATGTCTTGACCCTCTTGGTGTTTGATTACAAGAGAGTTTACAAGTTTAAATAAATCTTTCATTCCGTCAGCAAAGTGGCGACAGATAAGTTCTACTCTTCCTTGTGCGCCAGACATCGTTGCCGATACAGCTGCGGAAGTTGTAGATTGTAATGCTTCTGCGTTTAGTCCAGCTGAAGCCTTAGAAACGCCTGTACGGTTTTCTTTTGCTTCGTCTAGGTAAGACAATACAGGGAAGGCTTCTTTACCAACGAAAGGAACTGAGAAAGGCTGAACCATTCCTGGCGCTCTCATTCTAATTGGTTGTCCTATGTCAGTATTAAGAACATCGTCAATGTTGACTTGTCCTTCTACTATACCCATTCTCGGGAAGATGGCGTGGCCTAGACTATCAAGGGTATCTCTCATTATCTGAGATTTAGCTGCTTGAATGGGCATCAAGTAGTCCGCGGGGCATGAGCCAATGGAGGTATGTGGCTCTGGATCGGGACAGAAGAGTGTAATAGGTAAATCATCCCAGGGTGTTGAATTAACAATATTTAATCCATTCCCTACAGTGCATACTCTAATCCTTTCATCTATACCATCACCATCTAAATCATAAAAAACATAATGTTCTATATAAAGAACACTTTTACTATTACTGTCTGCTCTATCAACACCAGTAAAATCTGCGTATGGATTTCTTGCTTGTTCTAAGTCGTAGGAGTCTTCATCGACTGCGCTTCCAGAACCAGCGAACTCTTCCATTTGTTCTTTGTCATATCCCATAGCCACTAAGTCGCTTACAGTTTTAACCATTCTGTGTGCAACATAAGGCGATGAGTTTAAATCTCTTGCATGTCTTGATATAAGTATTTCTTCAGTTGGTACTGCTTCGATAACCACTTGGTCTTTAGCTTTAACTCTTCTTATTTTGACATCGTAACTAACTGGAGTTTCTTGTGTTATCTCTTCGCCAGTTTCAGGATTTATAATTGTCATGCTTTGCATTTCAATTTTTTCTTCAATGACTTCTACGTTTACATCCATGATAAGCGCTTGATAAGCCTCTGGAGAAATGTCTGTGTATTCGTGAGTTGATGCGGTAATGCTGTCATCCCAATAGGCTTTTACAAAACCAGTTTTTCTAATAAGTGCATCTTTGAACGCATCGTATAAAACTTTGAAGCCTGGATTTTTTTGTTGGATGACATAGTTAATGTAATCTGTTTGTTGTTTGGCAAGTTGTATGTCCTCTGGGCCGTGAGGTATAAACTCTACTATTTTGGTTGTACCAAAAAATGTACGCATGATGGAAGGCAACATGAATAACACGCTGTCTCTAACATCGGTTGATACAAATTCTGATTGCATAGAGCTTTGAGCTGTTGGAGAATTACCAAGGTAATAATCAGTAGCGTCAGCTCTGTCCTGGTCTATTTGGTCGATGAAGTCTTTAGCGTCATCCATTTCGGATTTAAGTACGCCTTGTAGTTCTTCTTCATTGTAAGAATCTTCTACTTGTAACTCTTCGATTGCTTGATCTTTGTCGTATTCCATAAATTTATCCCACTCTGATTATTCTTGATGTCAAGGGTTTCTTGAAATTATACCCTAAAAAGTTCTCGCCACCACTAAAACTTGCAGCGGAACTTGCCATCGTTAGTGCAAGTGCGTCAGCTTTGTCTGGAGACTTAACACCTCTTTTTTTCATTTCGTCCTTAGACTCTATTTTTATTTTTCCAGTTGATGTATATTTATAACTAGGCGCTGCCAATTCCGACACAAGCTCATCATCATTAGGAAGACGGCAATTACGCAGCGCCAACCAATCTTTTATTGCAAACCATAATTCAGCTCGTAAGTTTAAATAGTTTTTCTTAGTCGATGGTGACTCTGCAACATTGACTCCTCTTACTGGTAAATTTTGTTCAGCTAGTCTATCTACAACTCCACTACCAAGACCAATTACGTCTATAAGTATTTCTTGTGGTTGTTCTACGACTGTACTGTCGTCATATAAATTTTTAACTGCACCGCATAATTGCATTAAATCCATCGATTTGAAAGTCTTAATTTCAAGAACAGTATTACCCTGTCTGACACATAGCGCAGAATTATCACCACCGAAACGTGCAACGTCTAATCCCCAAACAATAGGTGATTTAGTTGTTAGTGCTACGTCCCTGTCGACAGCGTTTCTTGCCAGCTCCATTGGTATGACTGAATCATCGTCAGCGTTAGGGAACTCGCCTCGTACTTCGACTCTAGCAACAGTAGAATCTTCACCGTATTGCTCGAGCATGGTTTGGAATAGTTTTTGGTCAGTACCCTCGACTGTGCGTGAGTCTATTTGTTCTAGGTTCCAGAACTTACGCTTGGATGTAAAACTCTCGTAGAAAGGCCCTGTGTTTCTTCTAGGGTTAGAGAAGGTAAACCAGAAACGATTTTCTGTAGGCTCGGAAAAGAAACCTTCGGAGACAGAATAGATAGGAGCTGGAATACCCGATGCTTCATCCATTATCAAACATACTCCGTAAGATGAATGGATACCTGCAAACGCATCTGGGTTTTCCTCGCTCCATAATTGAGCTTGGGCGTAATAGTAGCCAGTGTCTATTTTTAAGTCTCTTTTGAGTGCTTCTTCAAACCAACCATCTGGTTTTATGGTAGTAGCAGTTTTAGAGAACCAATGATTGTTAATTGATAGTGTTAGCCACTTACCTAATTCAGCCCATGTTCTTGATCGTAGCTGTTGTTCGGTGTTGGCGGTGACGATGATGGTTGAGCCTAGTCTGGTTGATAGCATCCACAGTATTAACCATGCAACTAATGCAGACTTTCCTATTCCACGACCAGAAGCAACAGCAAGTCTAAACATCTCTGGTGTTGGAACGCCTTTATTTCGTTGAATGTGAATTGATAAATCTTTTAAAATTTTTTTCTGCCACTCTCTTGGGCCTGTAAAATCTTCGAGGGGGGTGTCCTTCTGTCCCCAGGGGAAGATAAACATCACAAAGTTGTATGGATCATCTGCAACTTGAGGTGACCAAACTTCGGTCATTAGTTGTTGTTCAGCTTCAGCTCCGTATTTCATATATTTACCAAAATAATGAATAATAAAAAATTACCAAGTCCAGCTATGGTGGTTATTTCTATTATTCCTTTTATTACCTCTTTCATATTCTACTCAAAAAAAATTAAAAAAAATTAGCGCAACAGTTACACGTAATATACCCGTGCGAAAAAATGTAAGGGGGGGTCAATCATTTTAAATCGGAGCATGATTTGTCAGATTGTGGGCAACCCTTACTGATAACGCCTTTTATGTTTGTTATCCGCCCTTTTTCTTTTTTAAATCCTTGTTAGGGAATTGCTCTCTTGCTGTAGGTATTG
>Ga0187217_1001268_pt1 | contig 10526 bp, 12 predicted proteins | sample 15SPOviralmetaG_FD_130165 | JGI IMG/M metagenome (GOLD analysis project Ga0187217, IMG submission 130165) | Marine viral communities from the oligotrophic San Pedro Time Series (SPOT) site, San Pedro Channel, CA, USA - 15 SPOT_SRF_2010-09-15... | ecosystem: Environmental > Aquatic > Marine >... | reverse complement strand
GGCTAAACTTAGTAAACTTTAGTATCATGCCTGCACAGCAACATATTGCCAGCATAGCATAATCATTAAACATACCTGTGTACTGTGTGCTTGCCCAAATCAAACTAGCAAGTATGGGCCAAAAGTAATAGCGGAAAGGTATGTTTGTTATATAAACTGCGTACTTAATGAATCCATAACTGATAGGCAGTATTATCAACAAACTCCAAAGGTAACTACTGAGCAGTGTATCAAAAAACTTTGTGTCACTAAGCACACTTGGTGTGCCTAACTCAAGCCCAACATACATCAACAGTCCCATCACAATAACTTCAAATGGTGCACCAGGTATACCAAACAACACTGTGGGAACATATGAAGTTGCTTTTTGTGCATTGTTTGCACCTTCGCATCCAATGACACCACGCACATGTCCTTGTCCAACATTTTCACCATCACGCTTGCCTAGTGCAACTGTTTGACTGTATGCAAACCAATCTGCAATAGCGCCACCGATGCCTGGGATCAATCCAATGAATCCGCCTATAAAGCCTCCGCGCAATCCATCCCATCTATAACGCCAAGTGTCTTTTACACCTTGTATCAACTGTGCTACAATAACACCATTTGTTAGTTTGATCTTTTCTGCTTTCATCCAGTATGCGCTTAACAGTTCTGGAAATGCCAGTACACCTGCCATAATGGGAATAATCTGCACACCATCACCTAGGTATTCCCAACCCATTGTCCAGCGTGGACTTGCAGTGTTTGGGTCCATGCCAATATGTCCCACCGCAATGCCTAGCACAAGTGCAATTGCACCACGGAACCAATACTTACTGCTTACAAATATAACACAGGTCATGGCAAATATCAAAAAACTAAACATCTCTACAGTGCCAAAGTACAGCACAATATTAGTATACCAAGGCAAAAACAAGAACACCAACAGTCCCCAGATTAAACCATTTATCCAACTGGTGCTTATGGCAGCACTAAGGGCGCGGGCGGCTTCGCCACGTCTGGACATTGGAAATCCATCTACCATGGTTGCAGCCGCTCCGCCTGCTCCTGGGATGTTCATAACAACACCACAGAAACTATCCCCTATGCTACTGGTTACAACAACTGCAGTGGTAAACACCACTAGCATATAGGGATCCTCAAAGTAACCTACAAAACTGTAGATTGCAATAAGTCCAGTGGTAGCACCTGCTACTGGTATTAGTCCTACAAAGAAGCCATAAAAGACTCCTAGCAGCAACACAATGATGTATGTTTCCATAGAAATATCGTAGAAATGCTTGCGCAGTCTACGCCTTTTTAGTATATTAGGGAATCAACAACTGAACAACACAGCATTCCGCTTCAAGGTGTTAGTTGTTATATGTTTTTATTTAGTCCGCCACACAAAGTACAATCTATTTCTATGTGAATCTATTTTAATATCCAGTACATCAACTCCCAGTTGATCTGCACAGTTTACAATAAAGTTTGTGTCCCATGGATAAAAGTAAATCCATTTGCTGTGATTTTTACCTGTGGGTCTGTCTGGTTCATCATGTGCTAGTCCGGGATTTGCACGGAAGAACATCACTGCACCTGGATTACACAAACCCACAGCATGCTCTAGTTCTGCATAAATCTTGTCTGTACTGCCAAAGTTAATACTGCCTAACGCAAGCGTAGCATCATACTTTTCTTTAGGATGATGATCAAGTAGTTTAACACACAAGTCTGCTGCATTATTGTAGGGATCAATGCCCACAATATTATCAATCTTGTCCTTGAATTCGTGATAACCACAACCAATGTCTAGCACCTTGCGTGGCTTCAAATTGTTAATTTCATCTATGAGTGCAGGGCCACTGTACTTGTATTTTTTCATTTCACCATGCCAGTGATGTCTAAAGTAGTTGTCTAGCACTTTGTCATCAATACGATCAACTAGTTCGCCAATGTGACTGTACGAAACATCCTCCAGTTCTATATCAAATGTACCCCGGATAGCAAACTTCAGTTGTGTAGGGTTACGCAACAGTTGCGGGCTGGTGTGTATCATTTTTTCTAGTTTGTGTAGTATTTTGTGGTTCACGGTTTACATGTTCCTATAAAAATATCACTATGTTTATGATGTTGTAACCATTGTACACTATTCTTCTGTGCAAAGTCAAGTATTAATTGATTTTGTTCTTCTATGCGTTTGGTCATTTGGTAGTCTGTTTCATACCAATCATAGTTTGGATAGGTAATATCAAATCCTCCTGCCTTTTTCCACCATAGGAAACTTGCCCAGTCTGGTCTGTATATTAACTGTATCCAAGCAAGTGGGTATGCATCTTGTATAGCATCAAAGTAGTAGGGCCACTCATGACTCATAAGCAGTTTACATCCTGCTTTGTCAGTATAAGGCGCATCCAAGTTTGTGCGATTTAAATTGCAATCAAACTCCATGCCTGTACCAAAGTAACTATCACAGTGTCCACTAAAGTCACCATGTTTGTATACACGATGATCAGCACGGTCTGTGATATTGTAGCCAGGCTGACTTTTAATTTCCTGTGCAATCCCACTCCAGCGACTGCCAGGAACACCTGTGTAAAATATATATTCTGGAAGTTTCATGTCATAAGTATTTAGTAAAGTGCGCATATAATGACAATTTTAATAGCAGGTGGTGACAGTTTTACCTGGGGCAGTGAACTAGCAGACTGTGACACCAATCAACACAGCAACAACACATGGAGTGCTAGATTAGCACAGCAACTTGGTATGAGCTATGCATGTGTGGCATTGCCTGGTGGCAGTAACAGTAGTATAGCACGCCGTGTAATGAGAGCATGTGAAAACAACAGACACAAGCATGATATTGCTGTTGCAGTGATGTGGACATTTGCCAACAGATTTGAGTTTAGATTTACACAAGACACTGGCGAACGCGATACACCTTGGTACAGTATCACACCATGGACACATGAAAGTGCTGTTGAGCGTATCAAAAGTCATTTTGTAAACAGCAGTGCAGATATCCTACAACATCATGTTGAACATAATCGCAAAATGCAACGCAGCGGTATCAGTGACTTTGCTAAAAACTATTACATGCATGTTGGCGACAGTGAAGTTTGGGAATACTACAGCACTTACAAAGAAATGTTATTTTTACAACAGTATCTAGTGGCAAATGCCATACCCTATGTGTTTACACATGTAGAGCCGTTGTTTGTTGAACAAAGTGTTGATATAGATCTAACTGTGGTACGCAATCAGATAGATCAGGACAGATGTTATATATTTGATGGATTTTATCGTTGGGCCACTGAAAACAAATATCAGTTTGGTACTACACATCCACTGGAACCTGCACACATAGATTTTGCAGACAAACTTTTTTCACACTGTAAGGCAAATAACATACTATAATGATGCTTCCTCCTATGTAAATATTTGCAACAACAAAGGAGGAGTGTATGCTCTACAACAAACCCCAGTTTATATGTTCTTCCTGCACATCGCATGGAGGCGGAAAATAATATGGGTCGGAAAGCAAGAAGACACGCAAAGCAAGAACTAAAACACACAAGCAACGTAGTTGAATTTTCCTTTAATGATAATCGGTATCGCAAAGACGTACTGTTAATACCCCGAAACTTAAACCAAGAAACTTACATAGAACGACTGCTCAATCCTCAAGGCACCATCACATTTGGTGTAGGACCAGCAGGCACAGGCAAGACCATGTTAGCAGTGCTGGCAGCAATTAAATATCTCAAACAAGGTAGCACTAACAAAATCATAGTCACACGTCCAGCAGTGGGGGTAGATGACGAAAAGCATGGTTTTTTACCCGGGGATCTAAATGCTAAAATGGAGCCTTGGACCAAACCCATATTTGATGTATTCCTCGAATACTATAGCCCTAAAACCATACAGCAAATGATACAAGATGGTATCATTGAAATATCACCACTGGCATTTATGCGTGGACGCACATTTAAAAACGCATACATCATAGCAGACGAAATGCAAAATGCAACACCCAATCAAATGAAAATGTTGCTCACACGCATAGGTGATGACTCACGCATGGCTGTGACAGGTGACATTGCACAAACAGATAAACGCGACAAAGACAACGGGCTGTTAAATTTTGAACAAATATTTAACAGATACGAGCACAGTCGCTATGTTGACTTTGTCAAATTTGATCACACAGACATTGAAAGACATCCTGCGGTGAGTGAAGTGCTGGACATGTATGGTGATAAATAAAGTATAAGTTTATACGGAGAGCGACCTATGGCTGCAAAAACTAGCGTAGATTACTACTGGAGATTTGAATTTATTCAAAGTGCTGCAGGAAGTGAAAATGCAAAAATTAAAATTGATCACTACCATTCTATGGACGACAATGGCGATTATACAATTGATACCATTGCGTCAGAACTTGAAATCACAAGCACAGACACTAGTAATCCAACAGTGTGGACAGGTATGTGTAATGGCCTAGCACCAGGTGTGAACGCAACCGGCGTGAGTGCATCAGCAACTGAAAAGGCTGCAGCCTCAGACATCATGACACACAAATTTAGAGTTACTTTGCTTAATGACTACTATTTAGATGAAAGCAACGACCGAGCTGTAACATGGCAGTGGGCAGGTTATGCTCCAAAGTGGAGTTGGACAGGTGGCGATGGTGATGAAACCAAGGTGTACAAAGGTGCACTAAGTAATGTTCCAGATTCAACCCAGGACTACAACATTGGCAGTGACAGCAACTTCACTGCTTACACACCAGGTGCTGCAAAAGCAGACTATCAGGAGTGCTTTGGTAGTGTATACGAAGGTGACGAAAATGGTACTGTAAACGCTGAGGGTGGTTGGCATCTACTTACTATTAGCACAGACTATGTGTCAGCAGATCTACAAACACCAGGTGATGGTGTTTGGACCTGGTAGTTTTTTACACAAACAAACAAAAAGCAGTACTTAAGGTACTGCTTTTTTTATGGCAGAGGATGTAGGAGTCGAACCCACGCTTACAGGGTTGGAGCCTGTTGTGCTACCGTAACACTTATCCCCTATTCATGCTCTCCACCAGGATCATTTGGATCGAGCATAATTTTCTTACCATTGATCCACATATGTCCTCTTGTGCGACTTACAGAATGATAACCATCCGAGCGCAACCTAAAAAGTTCTGGCTTGTTCTTTGCAACTGTAAATGTTCCAACTGTGATTGCAATAGCTGCTAATACAATAACGTGTGCAATAGCAGTAATGCCAAACATCCACATACTACCAAAGTAACTGCTAAACACAATACACCACATCCAAGCCAACACTTGCATAACCATATGGCGTGTGTTTAGGTCTGGAATATTACGCAATGGATTCATATTATGATCCATAATTGCATTCCAACAATTAATAACAAATGTACTCACTGGATAAACTCCTTTTTCAAAAGTAACTTTCAGTGGATAGTGAGCATCCACTGTATCTCTAAAATCAATAGCATCATACTGGTCTATAAAATACTTAACCACTGTATGATCCTTAAAGTATGCTTTAACCTGATACAATTTCGTATATCTCTTTCCAGTTCTTAGCAAGCGGAAAGTCCTTGTTGTCCATGTTAAAGCCATGTTCTACTAGGATAGGCTTTAGTCCTTGTTTCTGGCCAGCAAGTGCGTTCTCAGGCTTATCTTCTACCCAATACATGCCGCTTCCTGCATACTTTGCAAGTGCATCATCTTTGTCTGCACCTGTTGCCAAACATGTGACAGTTTCAAATGTGCCTTCACCAAACAGTTTGTCCAAGTTCCGCTTGCGTAACTTTTTTGCAAACTTGTTGGTTGACAAACTTGTAATAGCAATAAATGTCCAGCCTTCGTCTGCCATCTTTGTTACATATTCCACTGCATCACGCAGTGGAGGCAAATAACCCATTGCTGCACTTTCGTTAAAGATCCTAATAAGTTTACGACCTTGTTCTATATCAATACCGTAACGCTCGCCAATGTTATAGATAGCATTTGCATCTTTAACTTTGTTAAATCCATGTTCTTCCATAAAGATGTCAAATGCATACTCCCAATTGAGCACTACACCATCGCAGTCAACTAGTATTGTCTTTTTCATTTATTACCTCTTACATCTAACTTACTATATTAATATAGCACATTATACAGTTGTGTCAACCACTTTTACATAGTTAAACACAGTTTCTTTGCCACTGTGCTGATTGCTCATCTGATGTCTTTTTACTCTAGCACGGATCTTATATGTGTTGCCAGATTCAAACAGTTCGCCTTTGCCTGTAAAGAATACCACTAGATTGTTGTTGCCATCCACAGCATTTATTACATCACAACCCAGTTTGTTGATATAGTTTTTACGCAGTATATTGATCTGTATGTCAAGTGTGTCACCTACTGTACCAATAAAGTTACTATCATCACTGAGCGCACGTTGCTGTTTTTCCACTGTATCGCGTTCTAATGCTCTGTTATAACTCTTGGGCAATGCAGCCACCATACCAAAATCATAAGTTGGAACTTCGCCACTTTTTACAAAACTTAGTATTTTGCTTTCAAAGTCATTGATTTTGCTGCCTAGTGCCTTGATCATCAATCCTGTATAATAGGTGATAATGTCTCGAGCACGTTGTACTTGTTGTTCATCAGGTGTGTTTTCAAACATAAAAATACGCTTTTCGTCCTTGGGAAATGGACGCAATTGCATGCTGTGTAAAATGATATCTCTGTTGCTGTATGCAACTGGAGTTCCATCCCCAAAACGATAAGTGGCTTTGTTGTAGCCCTCATTGGCATCGTGTGCCATAACAGCATAGGCCATGACTGTTGTCAGTGGATGAATTTCATGATAAGTATTTGTATAAGACATTGATTTGGCCCTTTCACCTTTCTAGTTAAGTATTTAATATAACACACATGAAACAATTGTCAACCTTAAAATGGCTGGAATACAGAGAATACACCATAGATCGTATACAAAATGCGACTGTGCAGTGGGAACCTTATTGGCATGTGCATCTACAGGATGTATACCATCCAGAACTGTTTGAATACATCAACATGGAATGGCCCGACTTTGACAGTGTGTTAGGAGTACATGACAACGGTGGTGAACTCAATCCCAACAGACGCTATGTTATACCAAACAGAGATGACTTGCCTTTCTGGAAACAGTTCAACGACAACATCATAGAACATGCTGATGTCGTAGATGCAGTGTATGAACTAGAGCAACTCAACAGAGCACACTGCACTTGGGTTACAGCCAGCATATGGGAAGACTACAGAGGATATGGCATTGGCAATCATTATGATGCACACACCATAGATGTTGCTTGGCAAACCTACATCTACTGTGATGGTGGAGAACACTGGGGGACAAGCCTCAACAATGAAGCAGGCGAAGAGCAAAAACGCATACCGTTTGTGCCCAACAGTGGTTGGATAATGAATGTTGATTGTTACAGTTGGCACAGTGCAGACACAATAGAGTGTGACATGCGCCGCAGTGTGATGGTGCGTTTTATGACAAAAGTCCGGAATCAATAATTTTTTGTGTCCACAGACTGTGTGTGTCTTTACCAAAATGATGTCCGAGATCGCCAACATCAACCATTGTATCTTGCATGTTTATAAATTCGGGGTACTCACTTAGATGACTTATAATCTCTTGTAATATTGGGTAATCATGTGAGATTAGGAAAAAAGCAAATCTAGTGTTACAACTTCTTAAATAATTACTAATTCTTTTGACAAGATGTATAAATTCACTAGCCAGTACTTGATCAGTAAACACATTGTGTTGGCTCTGATCATAGTCGTATCCGTTGGTGTTTATACCATTGTAATTTATTCTATAGATGTCAGTGTATTGTATTATCACACGTTGATTTGTTAAATTATAACAGTGTAGTTTTTCTTCAGTGAGAGCGTTACCCTTACCAGGGTGTGAGTCTATCAGTGGTGTCAGTTGCATGTGTTTACACAGTTGTGATGTGTAGTTGGTTTCAACACTTGCATGCCCATCCCCATTGGTGTGGCTACATCCTATAAACAAAATTTTATTTCCAATTGGCAAATCTGTAATTTTATTTGTATAAAATGTACTGGGCAAATTGGGTGCAACAAAGCCATATGTATTGGCAAATGTGGATAGTCTATACAGTAGTTGTACATCATCCGAATTGTGTTCTAGTATCACATGCTGATATGATTTGGCTCTCTGTGCTACACTATCCCAGTCATTCTCGCAGATATTTGTAAAATCTGCATTGTGTTTGATTCCAGAATAATCATCATCATTTGGACTACTACATATTACTAGGCGATTTGACATAGTTCAACTAGTGTTGCTGCCAAGTTAATCTCTTGATCTGCTACCATTGGAATGTTGCGCAAGCCTTTTGCAATGATAAGAATAGCAGCATCCTTTTGCTCCTGTGTTTCTCCCCACAGTTCCAAGTTGTCATACATCCAACGAAACAGTTCATCCATTTCTTCTGGACGCACTTGGCTGCACAGCAACTTGCGAGCATCCAGTATCTTGCCACTTTTGAACAAGTCAACCACTGCCAGTCTGTAATCTGCTGTGCTATTGTCGCTTTCATTTGGCTTGACAAGCACACCGTCCACAGTGTTCATTTGCACCAAGTTCAAACACTTGCGCAAATCAGGATACGTTGCTTTTACATAACTGTCCAGAGTTTCGATATCAAGCTCAACACCTTCTGTTACAAGCACAGTTGCAATGCGGGCAGTGAACTCTGTGTGATCAATCTTTTCAATGTGAAAGCCTTGACATCTACTGTGCAGTGCAGGGATTACTTTGTTGGGATAGTTACAAGTGAGGATAAAGCGACTACTGCTTGCATATGTTTCCATAACACCACGCAGTGCTGCTTGTCCATTTGGTGAGATATAATCAGCCTCATCAAGTAGCACAACCTTAAACTCACCAAAGGGCATTGTGGCCACAAAGTTTGTGATCTTTTCACGCACACTGTCAACACTGTTTTCTCTACTGGCATTGATCTCTAACACATCATATTCATTGACATCAAGCATGTTGATCAGCACTTTTGCCAGCGTGGTCTTGCCTGTGCCTGGCGCACCACTGAATAGCAAGTGTGGGATTGTCTTTTGATCTACCCAACCTTGTACCTGCTTGCGTTGAGCATCGTCCCTAAACACATAGTCTGTTAATGTGCTAGGGCGATACTTTTCAGTCCATAGTTCTTTCATAGTTTACCTTAAAATAAGTTAACAACTTTATCTTTGCCTCGAGTATATGACTCGATAGCAGCACCTACACCACTGCCTGGTTCAAAAGGAACATTTAAATCACGCAGTGTAAGTTCAACACCGCCAAGTACGCCTAACAGCATTGCTTCATTGAGCCAACCTAAATGTCCAATGCGGAACACACTGCCATTTAGTGGACCAAGTCCTGCTCCTAAACTAATGCCATATTCATTGTATGCATGCATTATAACATCATTTGCATCTGTTTGTCTATCTACTTTAATACTGCTCACAGTATCACTTGCTGTTGCTGGATCTTTGGCTGCAAGTTCCATTCCCCATGCACCAACTGCGGCTCTTACACCATCAGCAAGTCTGCGATGCCTTGCCCAAACATTCTCCATGCCTTCTTCCAACAGTATGTCGGTGCCTGTGCGCAATCCACGCATCAGTGTCATTGCAGGTGTATAAGGAAAATATCCAGTTTCGTTACTACTAATCATAGTACCAAAATCATAATACTTCATTTTGCTTTTCCACTTGCCACCCTTGATGATGTTTACCACACGCTCACTAAGTGCTACAACAACTAGTCCAGTGGGCATCATGAAACCTTTTTGTGATCCTGCAATTGCAACATCAACACGCCATTCATCGTGTTTGTATTCAATACAGCCAATGCTACTGATGCCATCTACCATAAGCAGTGCAGGATGATCCAGTTCGTCTAGCAGTTCGCGCACTGCGCCAACATCACTAGTAACACCAGTTGCTGTTTCATTCTGGCATACCATTACTGCTTTGATCATTTTACTTGTATCGCTTTCTAACACTTCGCGATAACGGTCAAGTGGTGTGGCTTCGCCCCATTCAACACTGATGTCATGTACAGCAAGATCCATGTCCTGACACATCTGCACCCATAGTTTGCTGAACTGTCCAAACTGGCTAACAAGCACACGGTCACCTTTGTGTAGCAAGTTTTCTAGACCTGCTTGCCAGCCGCCAGTGCCTGTGCCTGGAAACACAACAACACTGCCTGTTTCAGTTTTGAATACTTTTTTTAGATCTTCCATAAGGGGGGTTACAAAACTAGGCAAGTCAGGTGCTCTGTGATCCTCTGTTGGAATATACATACTTTGTGATATTCTGTTTGGAACATTAGTAGGTCCCGGTACTGCAAGTGTCCTATTTCCTATCATTTGTATCTCCTATGATATTTTTTATACGCCAGGGTGTAAAACACACTGATCCTAAACTTATGTG
>Ga0187217_1001266_pt1 | contig 10534 bp, 11 predicted proteins | sample 15SPOviralmetaG_FD_130165 | JGI IMG/M metagenome (GOLD analysis project Ga0187217, IMG submission 130165) | Marine viral communities from the oligotrophic San Pedro Time Series (SPOT) site, San Pedro Channel, CA, USA - 15 SPOT_SRF_2010-09-15... | ecosystem: Environmental > Aquatic > Marine >... | reverse complement strand
TACCTGATTTCTTTTTGTTAGTTTGATTACAGGTGTTACCAAAGAACTTATGAAGTCTTCCTTGAGAAGTTCTGGCCAACCATGACTTATAAAGTTAACAAGTAGACTTTTAATGTGAAATCCGTCTGTATCCGCGTCGGTCATAATAAGAATTTTACCATATCTTAGTTCTGAAGACGATTTATATTTTTTACCTGTTTGTAGACCAAGAATCTGTTTGATATTGTTTATTTCAGCATTTCCCGCCATCTGCGAATAAGTTGCCGTTCTCGTATTAAGCATCTTACCCTTGAGGGGGAAAGCTCCATAATAGTCGCGGCCGACCACTGAAAGACCAGATATAGCCGTTGTCTTTGCCGAGTCTCCCTCTGTAAAGATAATAGTACACATCTTAGATTCTTTTGTTCCTGCCTTATTTGCGTCATCTAGTTTTGGAATGATGACCCTATTAGTTTTCTTTCCATCTGTTTTCGAAATATTTTTCTTTTCCTTGGCTTCCGCAAGAGCAAGAATGCTATCGATAATACCAAGCTTTAGAACACTTTTAACTATCTCATCCGTCAAATTAAATTTGCTACCAAAGTCTGATGCTTTGGTTATATTTTTCTCCTTCGTTTGAGATGAGAATATAGGATTTTCAATTTTACAATTGATAAATACGAAAATGTTTTCCCTGATGTAATTTGGTTTGATAGTAACATTCTTGTGTTTTTCTTGAATAATTTCTGTCAGTTTTTTAACAAGTGGAAACATTACGTGTTCTACATGAGTTCCTCCGTCTGTAGTCGAAATTCCGTTTACAAAGGAAATGCACTTGAATTCGTTGCTTGGGCTAAAGGCCACCTGCCATCTATTTTGTTCACTTATTATTCTAGGTACAGTCTTTTTGTCTCCAATGTACATTGAAATGTAATCGGAAAAATTTTTGATATTCAATTTTTTTCCATTGAGCTGGACGGTTACATTGTTCGGTGTAATTGCACAGATGTCATACACCCGCTTAGTTAATATGCAAATTGTATCGTGAGACATTTGCGAGATGCCAAAGCGGGCATAATCAGGTTTAAATGATATCTTGGTGTAATCATCTTTTTTTGTGTTGGTTATCACTGGTTTATTCTTTTTAGACATATTACACTGGAAGGTCTGCATATATTTTTTACCAGAGTGTGATGTCTCGATTGTAAATTCTGTCGAAAATACATTTACAAGTTTTGCTCCCAGACCATTGAGACCTCCGGTGGTTCTTTTTTGTGCATCATCAAAATTTGTAGAGGTTAGCAAATTTCCAAAGATAAGTTCTGGGATGTAGACATTGTATTCTGGATGCATCTCAATTGGAATACCGGAATCATTAAAGACACTAATTTGTTCCTGTGATATTTCAACCCTGATATTTTTAACATTGGGGTTTCTTTCGACTTCGTCTGATGCATTGGTAATAATTTCATCGAAAAGTTTATATATCCCGGGGTTATAATTACAAGTAGAATGTACCAATTTTTCATCTTCTATTTTCCATGCTTCAGAGTTTACACATTTTATATCGCCAACATACATACCAGGTCGTGCTAAAATGTGTTCGACCTGAGTGTACTTTTTGAATTTTTCCGCCATGTCAAACTATCTGGTCTAAATATATAATAATTTTTTAAACCGGATAATTTTTTGTAATTTTTGATATTGCAAACAAATAATTAATTTTTTATATCATCGATCAGTTTATTTATCTGTTCTGTAGTTATGACGCCGGCAAAATTTCGCGTTTCGTTTTTATACTTGATAATTGTATACGGTATAGTTTTGAAATTGTATTCCTCCATTGCATTTTCAAATTCATCATCATCAAGGTTTACATGATACACTACACTATTTGGAATATTTACAACAATTTTATCGAGTTCCTGACATGGTATACACCAATCGGTTCCAAACTTAATAAATACTATTATTTCTCCGAAATCCATACTAAACAGATTTTTAAGAGTAGAATTGAATTTAACAGTGACCCCCATTATATATGGAATGTATTTATTTTATTTTTAAGTTGAATAAATATAATAATTATATTTCATTACATTAAATTGTAATAAATGACATTTTTAGAATTTTATAGAGTCGATTTAACTATAATATTGATAATCTTACTTATGATGGGTATAACATTTACCGGAATTAATTATGTTGAATCAGAAGATAGAGATATTGGAACATTCGGTAAAATTTTAATTTCTTTCATATTAGGATTACTCTCAAGCATATTTTATTCGTATATGACATTAGAAAGTGATACATTATTAAAAGAAAATTACTGGGACTAAATTAAATAATAAAATAATTTTATAAAGTATACATGTCGATTAGCCTAGAAAAGTTTAATCCAAAGAAAATCGAAGAAAGACGTACAAGTGGATCGGGGCCAGCCACATGCGTATTTATAGGAAAAAGAGGAACGGGAAAAAGTACACTAGTCGCCGATGTTTTATATCACATGCGTAAAATTAAGGCAGGTGTTGCTATATCCGCCACAGAGGATGGTAACGCTTTTTATTCAAGTTTTATACCAGATCTACTTATACATTCAGAATACAAACCCGAAGTTGTTCAACAGGTAATCACTCGACAAAAAAAGACTATAAATGGAAAAGATACAAAGAAAGATAATGACGTTTTTTTACTTTTAGATGATTGTATGTACGATAAGCGTATGATTAGAGATACAAATATTCGAGGTATATTTATGAATGGTAGACATTGGAGAATAACATTTATGTTAACTATGCAATATTGTATGGACTTGCCCCCGGATCTTCGAGCAAATATAGATTATGTTTTTATTTTACGAGAAAATATTATTCAAAATCAAGAAAAACTTTATAAGAATTTTTTTGGTATTTTTCCTCAATTTAGCGTTTTCCAAGATGTTTTAAATGCGTGTACAGAAGGTTATGATTGTCTCGTGTTGGACAATACATCCAAGAGTAACAATATACAAGACTGTGTTTATTGGTATCGAGCAAAACCGAATAGAAAATTTAGAATAGGTTCAAAGGAATTATGGGAATATTGTAATAAAAAATATGATAAAGACAAAACGAAAGAATTTGCCGATGAAGATCCTAAAAAATTAAGAAAGAAAAATGCGGTTAGTGTTACTGTTAAAAAGTTAAAATAATACAATTAATATTATTTAAAGTGATAGATCATAATTTATATAACATGGATAAGATATATAAATTGAAATCTATACCACAGCACGAACAACGTTCTGATGCCTGGTTCAAACAAAGAGAAGGGAAACTAACGAGCTCAGATGCCGGTACAGTACTTGGTCTCAACCCTTATCAAAAACCCCACGAAGTTCTTTTTAAAAAATGCGGTTATGATCCAAAACCTTTCGTAGGCAATGTTGCAACACTTCACGGCCAAAAATATGAAGATGAGGCTATTGAGAAGTACTGTAAACTTACAGGACAGGATAATTTTGAGTTTGGCCTCCTCGCCCATGAAGATGTTCATAACAGTAAAGATTATTACTGGCTTGCTGGTTCTCCGGATGGTATTTCAATATCTAAAGATAGGTTGAATAAGCCTATTTTACTTGAGGTAAAATGTCCCTATAAAAGAGCAATTAAATTTGGATATATTCCAGAGTATTATTATCCGCAGGTTCAATTAAATATGTTTATTTGTAATATCGAAGAAGCCGATTTTATAGAATACAAGCCCCCCGATATTATGAATGTGGTAAGGGTTAAAATTGATTATGAATGGTTAAACAAAAATTTGTCCATACTCGAAAAATTCTGGAAAGATGTAGAGTATTATCGCGAGAATGACATTAAAAATCATCCAAAATATAAACCTCCTAAACCTATTAAGAGAGTTCTTGATTTAAGGGAGTCTGAGGACTCGGATTTAGATGATAGATGTATTCCTCTAGAACTTGTTATACGAGATGTTTAATTTTACAGAAAATATTTCAATTTAAAAAATCGATTTATACTAATTTAAGTTCCAAAATGGGAATCAGAGGTCTAAATAATCTTATCAAAAAGTATGCCCCTGATGCTATTTCAGAGAAAGAAATTATTTTCTATAAAGGTTCTAAAGTGGCAATCGACTTTAGTATTTTGCTTTATAAATTCAAATATGCTTCTCGTACACCTAATTCACATATTATTGGTATAGCAAACAGAATTAAGTATTATTTTATGAATGGGATACTCCCAGTTTTTATATTCGACGGCGTTCCTCCTGACGCAAAAAAAAATGTACTCGTAAAGCGACAGGTGCATAAAGAAAAGATGTATACCCGCATCGAAGAATTAAGAGCAAAAGTTCCCGAGACTACCGAAGAGGAAAAAATTATAAAAAATGAAATAGAAAAAATATCGTCTCAATTGATAGTAATTAAAAAAAAAGATATAGAAGAATGCAAACAATTTCTTGAGATGTCTGGGATACCTTATTGTACAGCCCCCGAAGATGCCGAAAAATATTGCGCATTTTTACAAAAAAACGGACTCGTTGATTATACTATAACAGATGACACCGATGCTACAACATTTGGATGCAAAAAAATTCTTAAAACAGGCATATCTCGATATATCACGGAGATAGACACTGAAATTATATTGTCTAAGTTTGGTATGGATATGAAATCTTTTGTAGACCTCTGTATACTCGCGGGATGTGATTATACTGAACCAATACCGCAGATAGGACCAATTACATCTTTTAATCTTATCCAAAAACATAAATGCATCGAAGAAGTCCTCAAGGTGTTAAATAAAAATTGTAATAATTTTGATTATACGATATCTCGAAAGATATTTACAGAATTTGATTACGCTATCCCCGATGAATTTATTAAAACAAAATGTGATAAGGATAAAATTATTTCTTTTTTAACTGATAAAGAAATAAAAGAAAATATAATTTCTAAATTTATTAAAATTGTAATTTAAAAAATTTTTTTTTCTATTCTATATATTAAATATTAATAATGGGAATGCTAGAAGTTTTTTTCGGTAAGAAGAAGTGTAAAGGTCGTAAGACCAAGGGCAGCAAGGTCCGCACGCTTTCGTCGAAGGCGCGCGTCATGATAGGTGGCAAGAAGCGCAAGGTATACAAGGGTTGCAATGGCGGACTCTATTACAAGCGTACCAAGGGTGGCAAGACCTACCGCGTCTATATCTCCCCCAAGCGTCTTCGCAGGAAGTCGTCGACTCGGTTCGGACGTCGTGGCGTCAGAAAGGGAACGCGTCTTAAGATGACAAAGTCCGCTAAGAGTGCCCGCGCGTACGCTCGTAAGCGTCGCCGTTGCCTTAAGAAGGGCAAGATCTTGCGCAAGAACCGTTGCCGCACCATCGGACCCCGTAACCGCCGCCGGTAGATATAAAACTAGATATAAAACTAGATATAAAACTAGATATAAAACTAGATATAAAACTAGACATAACTTAGTTTAAATTAATACATTGACACATTAAAATTGTATGCCAATGTATTATTTTTTCTTTTTAACACATCAAGATTAACCATTTACTTGTAATTCTTCGAATTTAATATTCTCGTATTTGATAAATAAAACTTTTTCTATTAATCTGATACTCGTAGGATAAATTTTATCGGGATTTACCCCTTTAATTAGAATTTTTCCCTCGGGAAATTTGATATTAATTTCAATATTACAATTGTTTCCGTAGTTTTTAAATTTTTTAACCTGATCTATATATTCGCTTCCCTTAGAATTTTCATTGCTAATCCGTGCGAATTTAATAAGTTTCTTGAAATTGGAAGACATTAGAATTAAATCATTTCCTTCTTCAATGACTTGTAGATAGAATGTAATTTTTTCAACAGGTTTCCATTTGAAAAATGAAAAATTAATACCGGTTAAAATGGGAAGATTTATAGGTAGCATAAAAAGTTCCTCATTGTCTTTAATTTCTTTAAAAGCGCTGATGTCTTCAGAAAATGATAGCATCTTTAAATTGAAATGTGTACTAATTGAATTATTTATCATAATTTCTGCTTCATATATGCGCTCTTCAAAAGACTGACGATTTATTTTATTCCCAGAAATCAAAAAGGCATCGTAAAGGGTAATACAATCAGATGTATAAGAAATTTCAAAAATACTCCCGTTGTAATATTCATCAAGGGTTTCTAATGGCACTTGATATATAGTTAGATCTTTGAAGATAATCACGGATATATTATCTCCAGACGCGGTTTTGAACAGAAAAAGTACGGCTCTTTTGGTGTTCACCGTGTCTTTTATATAAAAGACGTATTTATAGTTTAAAAGTTTGAGAATATGCTTTCGTTCTATATTTACGGCATTTTGAAGAGGGAAGTACATATCGTGCTTCCCGGTCCAGTGATTATTTAATAAAAAAATAATCTGTTTCTTAAAGTTTTCATTTATTATCTCAGACGTCATAATTATATTAATAAAATATCGCTTTAAATAAATTTAAAGATTCAAATTATCTATATTAATATATTATGTCTTTTAATGGTAAAGAGATAACTCTAATTAATTTTTTAATCGCCTTTTATAAAAACAAAATAGAATTATTTAGTGATATAATAAATCAGAAAACCCCGCTTTCTTTAAGGTTATTAGATTGGTTGGTGACCAATTATTCAAAAAAATATAACATAACTTACCCATTGCAGTATAATACCGAAACTAATTATTTTAATGTATATCTTGATTATAAAAATCAATTAAAAGCCTACTCGAAAAAATTTTTCGATCCATTTTGTAGGCAAAAAAGACTTGTTATAGATCCTTGTACATTTAAATGGCGGACATATGTATCAGATGAAGACGTATCAAAAAAAGACATCGTTACTACAGTGGGTCAATTAAACTTTTTCAGGTGGTTTATAGAGAATAAAGTAATTGATTATACTCTGAATAATATAGAACTTATAGATAATGACATGATGACGACCATCAATGCTAAGAAAAAAGGCAAACGCAGTGTATTGTCCCCAAGTGCAGTAAAGGGGATATATACTAATAATTATGATATTACAATTAAGTTTAAACCTTAAAAATAATATAAAAATAAATTATATATATTATTACATGGAGAAAAATCCTCTAAGAACATGGTTATTCTCTACAGGTAAAGTTGTTAAAGATGTATCTATTAGAGATGTGACACATTATATGCTTGATGGCGGAAAACTGGACTTAACGAACGACTATGATTTGTTTCAGCAGATGTATGTTAAATATATAGACTTTAAAAATTGTATAGTCGAGAAAAAAACTGATACATTTAGATTTTTTATAGATTTTGATATTCTTTCTACCGAAATTTTAAACATGGACGTTTACGCAGTGTGTGTGCAAAATGTTATGGCAGGTATATACAAAGATTCTGATTTGAAATGTATTATAACTAACGCCGATAACTCAAAAGAAGTTAAAAAAGGGAACACTGTATATATGAAACAGGGATATCATTTTAATTGGCCTAGTATTTTAGTGAATAAATCCATTGCTCTAAGAATAAGAGAGAATATACTAGTCTCGATTAATACTATTTTTGGCAAACCAGAAACTTTCTATGATTCTTGGGATAAAATAATAGATAAATGTGTATATGATAAAAATGGCCTTAGACTTGTAGGGTCTGATAAATGTACCTATTCGGATGGGAATTACACTTATGAAAACCGTGTTTACAAGTACAATACATGCTACATTGGAAATAAACAATCTGAGATATGTAATAATATTTATAAATCTGAACTTCTAAAGGTAATCCAAGACACCAGCATCAGAACTTCCGAAACAAATCTTACAGTATTTTATAATCTTCCAGAGTATGAAGAAACAGAAGAAGACTTTATTTCAGATACAACAGGCAATTTTAGTTTGCTCGCAAATGATAGTTCTCATAGAAATAGTATTTTAAAATTTTTTAAGAATCATGTTCAAGGATATCGCGTAGAAGACATTCGCGGAATTTTAAAATCGAATACGTACGATACATTATATCTTATTAATACACGGTCTAAATATTGTCACAATAAATGTGGGTATCATACAAATAATCACATTTATTTTAAATTAACACCGGTCGGAATTTGCCAAATGTGTATGTCCGAAAATGACGGAGAACCTGATTTAAATGGTACGATTACTAATTGTAAAAAATTTGAAAGCAAACGCATTCCTTTGACGCAAGACCTTAAAACATGTTTAAAATGGGGTGTTAAACATGATGAGAATATTTCAGATAAAAATGTAAATATAGTATCTTTAATGATGGACAAAATAAGCGATAATTTATCCAATAAAAAAGATTTAAGTGGTCCCGGTAGAAATATTACAACGAAAAAAAAGAAGTGAATAATATAATAACAAAACTTAAAATAATTCCAATTGCAGTTTTCCCTAAAAGACCAGGTGATCCTTCTATAAATAAAATGGGTACAGTATTAGATAAAAATGTATAAAATTGCCCGGAGTTCAATATTAGATAAATGAGGGTTATGAATATTACAGTTTTGATATTTTTATCCGTGTATAATTTTTTATACAACGATAAATTTATATTTTTAGGGGTTTCAATAGAAACTGGTTCATCGACTGTCTTATTATGTTCTATACCCGAACTAATAACATCATCTACAGAATTTGTTTCTGGCGCCGCCATCAAATCTTTTACAGAACACTCAAAATTTGTCATTTAGTAAAAAGTATTATTTTAAAATGTAAATGAAAACGAAATTTATGTTTTATTTTAAATAAATAAAATATATTTTATATAACAATATACAATGGGCATTAGTAACGTTGCCGTCAAAACATTTGACTCGTCCGGAACACAGTCTCTGTGCAGAACCAATGAGTACAGTGGTGACGAGAAAATAAAATCTTCCTTTATTTCAAAATGTGATAGGTTATACATTTCTGGCTCCGGGGAAACTGTTATCCCCGGTAATTTAAGTGTTTTTCCCACTACAAATTCTACAGATACATTTAATATCAATTCCGATACAGATGCTATTTCTGATATAATTTTTAATATAGAGTTTAAGTTAAAACGTCCCGGCGCAGGAATCGCCTGGAATGCTAATGTATGTAAAGATATTATATTAGCAATGATTAATAAAGTTGAAATTAAAACGGGTAGTTTAACAGCTCAGACACTAACGGCCGATGACATTTACATTAGAAATTTAACTGAACTTGGTCAGCCCTTTACATTCAGTGCTCCTTTTGATAATGTTTCCGCCACCGCCGCCACTGGGGCCGCCTCTGAGAATCGAGACGTCTTGCGCCAGGTGATCAAGGCAGAGGATGAAAGAAATGTATGGAAACATTACAATACGGACGAGGCCGCGGTCTTAGTTATTCAAGCGGCATGTTCTATTCCTTTTATGGGAAGAAGCAAAGACATGTCTCGTTCTTTGTTACAAGCCGGGGCATTAACAAACGCAATTACTGTTAAGGTTTATTATAACAATATTTACATCTCGAATTCTCTTGCCAAGGATTCGGATAATCATATTCTTTCTGCAGGCGATGGAAGTTCAGATATCGAATTTTTGGACAAAAGTTATTTTAAAAGCTTCATTACGGTAAAAACACATATAATTTCGGAAACCGAGAAGAATTTTATATCGAAAAATATAATACACAAGGTCTTAAACACGTCAGCTAATGTTACAAAAGATATACCCAAAATCTCAACTATAACTACCGGCCCCAGTGATGGTGTTACTGATATAACAGTAGATTTAGAAAATGTCTCTTTTAATGTAAGTCATTTACTAATTGGTATAAGACTGCCTCATGTAAATAATAAAAAACTTTCGGTGAACACATCAATATCGGTCCTGCCCTACAATATGGCTCTCCAAGACAGAACGTTAGAAAATCAACTGTCTACACCATTCTCTGTCATTGACGGTCAAACATTCTACAAGCCTTCCACCAACGTGCTTAATCTTTTTGGTTACATGCCAAATGCGATAGAATCTATGGAACTTGTAATAGGCAGCGACAGAACTGGATTTATCAAGGGTGCGTCTGCTAAGATTGGCGGATGCGAAAATTTCACTCTATTAAATAGCGATAAAAACTCAGCGCATTACATTATCACATTAGCAGAAAAAGCGTTCGATACATCTGGCATTTCTTTCTCAAAATGTAGTAATAAAAAATTACTTATCAAATTAAATAATTCAATATTTGAAAGTGCGAACCGTGTCACACCTAATCCACTATCGAGTTCATATTTTCCGCAAAATGCTGTAATTACAGTAACAGCTTGCGGCACTAAGGTGCAGACTGTAGTGGGTGGTTCTATGTCTTTTATGTAAATTAATGTGTAAATTGACGCGTGGATGTAATGTACTAAATGTAATGTAATGTAATGTAATGTAATGTAATGTGTAAAGAACTAATTTTAATTTTATTACGTATTAAATTTAAAATTATTTTCTTTTATATATTTAAATAAATACAATATGTCTGGAGCTGTAGCCGCTCATG
>Ga0187217_1001259_pt1 | contig 10557 bp, 12 predicted proteins | sample 15SPOviralmetaG_FD_130165 | JGI IMG/M metagenome (GOLD analysis project Ga0187217, IMG submission 130165) | Marine viral communities from the oligotrophic San Pedro Time Series (SPOT) site, San Pedro Channel, CA, USA - 15 SPOT_SRF_2010-09-15... | ecosystem: Environmental > Aquatic > Marine >... | reverse complement strand
TTCTCTGTTCTATCTAATAAGACTTTTCCTGCATCAGTATTTTTCCAAATTTCTTGTTGTAATTTTTCTGCTTGGTCAGCCATTGTTTCAAACTTATCAATTAGATCCCTTACTCTATCATCCATTTTTATCATTTTTTCTTCTAATGGATCAGCTTTTTTAACTTGACCTCTCAAAGTATTTAATGCTTTCTTAATATCTCCTGCTAAGGATAATTCAATTTTGCTTAATTCTGTTTTTTCTTTAGGAAGTTTATTTAATATTCTTCCAAATTTTTCAGGTGTAATCATGATTCTAATATTTCTTTTATTTGATTAATTAATTTTTGATTCTTTGATAATCCAACAGAATCTTTTGGTCTTTCCATTTTATCTGCAAAGTACCCCTCTATTGAAAATCCTTTGACTTTTCCTGTTTTTACATAATCATTCCAGACTTCATCATTATTGACTTTGACTGATCCCATCCATGTTCCAACAGGCACATTCATTCCATACTTTCTAGACTTATCAAATTTTTCATCCTCTACTATCCACGATTCAACAAGTGTTAAACCATTTAAAGAATGTTGATGTTCTAGTGTTGAATTATTTTGATTTCCATTTTTAAGATACAACTGAGATGCTTTCTCTACTGTATCTTTTGAAAAGTAAATATAATAATCATCTCTATCATCTGAATTTCTAAATATAGGTTTGTTGGGAATCAATAAAGCTCCCATCAAAATTTTCTTTTCTTTGTTTATTTCTGCTAATTTTATTTCATCAGCTTTTAGAGCAACGAAATCTTCCTCTATTGCAGGCGATTCAACAATAGAAATTGCTTCAATCCCTGCCATATCTTGATCCTCATCAAGCACTAACTCTACTATTCTCATAATTGTATAACGATTTTATAGTTATTATTTGTATTTATAAAGTTGCTCCATCTATAATATTTCTATCTAGACTTTGAGCAGTTGTAACATCACTCGCTACAACATAAGTTTGTATTGGTTGTTGATTCTGCTGTCCTATAACATCAGCTAATTGATTAACTCCTGATCCTCCAACACTAGACAAATCTGGAGGTACTGATCCTGCTGATCCAACTTGAGCAACAGGTGTTTGAACTTCTCCTCCTCCACCTGCAGATGCACCTACTGATGCTGCTGCTGATTTCGTTTGACCTATTGCACTTTTAACTGCACCAATAATTCCAACTGCCTGTGCTACATATCCAATGATTAGAGGAATATTAGCAGGAAATGGTAAAGCACTTGATGTCTTAGCTAATCCTGCAGCACTATCTGCTCCTGCTTCTGCACCTTTTACTGTTGCTTTTACTACTGATTGTTTAGCTGAAAATAAAGTAGCCTTAGCTTCCATTATCATCTCTTTCAAAGCCAATGCCTGTTTTGCAATTAATATTGCTTTTCCTAATTTACTCTCTGCTCCTGCAATCATGACTAGATCATTAAAAGTCTTTTCTTTCTCTGCTCTCTTTTGTTCTTCTAATGCCTTTTCTGCTTCTGCTATCTCTGTCTTTCTTTCTAAATTTGTTCTTTCTGATTCTGCATTGAACTCATCTAATGCTATTTGAGCATCTACTTTTGCCTGTGTTCCCTCTCCTGATTCATCTAAAATTCTTTGTAATCTAGCTTGTTGTAACACTTGCTCCTCTGCATCAATTTCCTGCATCCTTTGTAACCTTAAAAGATCATCATCAATCTGTTCAGCATTTAATCTCTTTTTTTCCATACTGAGATTAGCTTCACTTTCTAATTTGCTATTTGTTAACTCTATTTTTTCTTTGTCTAATGCTAAATCATTTGCTTTAAACTCTGATTCAAATCCTGCTATTGTTGCTTTTACAGCAGCCAATTCATTCTCTGCTTCTATCTGTGCTTTTTTAAACTCTATATTATCTTTGTCTTTTGATAATTGAGCATTTGCTGAATCTAGAGCAATCTGAGCATTAGCTAACATTAATTTCTCTTGTTCTTTAAGATTATCTCTTAATTCATTATTAGCCTTTATTCTATCATCAATGCTATTTCTTTCCTCATCTCTTGTTTGTCTTAATTTCTCATTAGCAAAATCAAATGATTCTAGCAATCCCTGATTCTTAGCTGTTGCTAATTCTGCACTATTTGCCAACTCTACATTTGCTTGTGCTGTTTTAATAACTTGTTTTCCATATTCTGTAACAGTTTTAGCTACCTCATCAAAACTATCATCAACACCTGTAAAAACATCTACTGTCTGTTTTCCTGCTTCTTTTGCAGCAGCCATAGCACCTGCAAAATCTCCTTTAAATAATTTTTCAATAGCAGCACCTAAAAAACTTGCAACTTCTAAAGCTTGATTAAATCTATCTATTATTCCCTGCTTGATTGCATCTTGTAATTTATTAATACTACCTAGTGGGTCTTCAAACATAGCTTTCATGAAATCAGTTACTACTCCAATATTATTTAATAAGAAATTTACTAAATCAGTAAACACGATAGAAACTGCTTCTGTTGCAGTAGAAAATAAATTTACTACATTTTGATTTTCTTTTAAAACTTCTCCAAATTTTTGAAATATTTTTACTGCTAATGTTACAATTCCTGCTCCTCCAAAAATAGCAAAAGCACCTTTCATTATTTTTCCAAATTTTCCTGTTGACTTACTTCCATCATCAGTATTTTTTTTAAGTGATGAAAAAGCTTCATTAGTAAGTGTGTTTTGTTCAGCTAGATTTTTATTTAATTCAACGAATTGTTGATTAAGTTTATCCATGCTTTTATCAGCTTGTGTTGTATCTGTGTTTAGTTTTAAATCTATGCTTTCCATTTTACCTGTTGTTTAATTTGTTTCCATCCCTCTCTTATACTTGTTGGAAGTTTATTTTTTCCCTGAGCAATTTTTATATTTTCTGTTTCTCCCTCAGCTATTTTTAAAGCTGCTATTATTATTTTAATCATAATTTTAATTTATGGACTTTCACAACTTATAGCTGTTATCACTCCAGATGAATTTAATGTCATACTCATGATTGTTCCATTACTAGGGCAGTGAGTTTGATCAGAATTAGTTCCAACTTGTGTATATGTTCCTGAAGATGCTATTACAGATAAACCACTATTATTGTATAAAATATCTCCTATCGCTAGATTGCTTGCATTTCCTATTGAAAAATTATAATATAATCTACCATAAGATCCTGAAAATAAAACATCAGGCAAAATTTTATATAAATTAGAAACGACATTTAATAATTCAAAATCACTTTTTCCATTAATCAAATCAGTCTTTAATGAATTAATAATATATTGTTGATTTCCAATACTTACTCTATCATTTAATTCTAAATTATAAATTATTTTTAAAGGTAAATATGCAGTCAATTTTGTTAATCTTCTTGCATTACTAAAAACATCACTTATATAATTCTCATAATATTCTGAAAATAATGTATCTGTAAAATTTGTGTTACCTGTATATTCATTTGTTTCAACTTGAAAATTTATATTTTGCTTTGAATCTGTTGAACTTATTTCCAAACTATTAGATGGTATAATAAAAGTATTTAAAGAAACTTTTGTCCCATTATCAAAACCAAAAGAAATAGGAGTTGAAGAATTTGTCTGTCTTACAGCATAAAATATTAAAGGTAAACCATGAAAACTTTCTTTGTTATCATTAACAGACCACCCCCATTGTATATCAGTACTTGCTCCTCCTGTTTGATTTGTCAATCTTTCATATTGCATATGCTCAAAAGGTATTTCAACTTTATAAGAATCGCCTGGTGCAGTATATTTAGCCTGTTGTAAACTATAAGCAAGAGATCCCCATCCTGAATTTTCTAGCTGATTATATTGAACTGCTAAAAAAGTTTTAAGTCCTTTATATTGAAATCCTATTTCTTTAAAAGGTAAAGCAACATTAACCTGACTTTTACTTGTATCTATATATTCATCTATCTCCCAGACTTTGCTAGATGAGGTATAATAACTATCTAATGTCTTAACAACTATTGTCCCAGAATCATCAACAAATGCAGTTAAATTGAACATCTTAAAAATAGCAGTTAAAAAATCTATTATTTTCATTTTAGGAATCTGCTGTGTTATTGCAAATTCAAAGACTGTACTTGTAACAAAATTTCCAGATGTTCTATATTCATCAGTCCATCCTTGTACTATAGCATCAGGTGCACCAATATAACCATTAATCTCCCATCTAATATTTCCACTATTAAAAGTCAAAGTAGTAGCAGAAGCAATAAAAATTGTATATGTTCCTGCTGTTATTGTGAAATTACTATTTGTATAAATTTTAGTTCCTGTTACATTTGTTTCCTGAAAATGAATTGTAGATCCTCTATAAACAATCACATTATATGCTATTGAATTATCTGCAGGAATAAAACTTAATGAATGATTTATTATAGAATTTGGATAAGTGACCAGATCCCCTACAACTGTTATTGCTCCACCCATTAAACTCGTTTCAAAAGCATCAGTAGAATATTCAGCAAAATTTGTTACTTGTCTATATTGTAAAGGTGTTTGTTGTGCAGGTTCTACATCTCCTTTTTTTCTGTGTAACCACATATAAAGGTTGTAAAAAGCTTTATTCCCTGCATTAAAGAAATCATCAGAAAAAACTATATTACTTTCATATCCATTTGCTATTGTATATTTATCTTCTATTTCTTCTATTATAGTATTTAATCTAATTGCAAATTTTAAATCACTCCATTTGACTTGGTTTGCAGAAGTAGAACTTACAAAATGTAAATTTCCAATCCCTGTTGCTCCACTATCATAATAAAGCTGAGTTGTATGTGTAATTAATGGTGCTATAATTGTGCTTGGAGAAATTGTTAATTTATTTCTAATATTAACATCTGTATAATCTAAACTATGATCATCAAGACCTCCTAAATCAGCTAATTCATCATCCTCTAATAATGTTTTGAGATTTACAGTTTGACCAAAGAATGTAACCTTATAAGCATAGACTTTATTTTTTTTTAACTCAACACCCTCAAGCCTAATAGTTCCTTTCTTAAAAGGGATGTTATTCAGTTCTATCAATGCATCTACTCTATTTCTAGCATCAAAAGTGTTACTAATATCAAAATTATAATAATGTTTGAATAATTTATTATTAACAGGAGATGCAGGTAGAGTAAAAGTTTTAGTAAACTCTGTGAAGATCTTAGCAATATCTTTGACATTCTGGATGCTCTGTGTCATGGAAACTGTTTCATCTTTAAACATATCCATTCTAATTCCAGTAATGTATAATTGTAATTTTTGCATTATCTCACATTATTTATATAATCATAACTCATTTTAAAACTAAAACTAAAATTTATTAATCTATCATTGACCTGTGTTTTATATGTTAAATCACTATTTGTGATGTTTATTGGAATTGCTGTAAATGAATTTGTACTGAAAGATTTCATATAAACCCAGACTTGATCTGACAATAACAACTCTGTAAAAACTTGATTATAAAATTCAGGAAGATAATCAGAATTAACAGTCATTTCTTCATTTCCTATTATATTGAAATTTTGAATACTATGTTTATTGACTGAATAAGATCCTGTTGAACTAATAATATTGCTTTGATAATTTTCTCTACTAGCTTTTATTTTTTGTACACTTTTTAATGTAAAATATTCTCTTTGTATTGCACCATATTTATTAACAAAATCAATATATACAACATCATATTTATTGCAATTATATCTCTCTATATTTATGTCAGATCCATTAGGTAAAGTAATTGAACTAGCTAATGTGCTAAATGCTTGGTATCTTATTTCATCATCATCTGCAGGAAAATAAGGTATATTTCCCCCTATACTTTTAGGCACATAAACTGTATATGTTTTTGCTCCTCCTGTTGTCTCAGTATAATTAGAAATTGCAGTATCTTCATTTTCAATATTTTTATTATATCCCTCTACAAAATTAGAATATGCATCAAAACCATTTTGAGTAACTTGTCCTCCTCCTGTAATATTGCTAGTCACTTCAGATCCTGTTCCATTAGCACCTGCAAAATATTTTATGTCTGTTAATATTGTTAAACTTGCTTGTGGTGACCAACCAGAATAGCTACCTGTCCAATCTATGCTTATATAATCTCTGCATAATTCTGAATATTCAAAAAGATTTTTTTGTGATGCTACTGAATCTTTTATTATCGTATATCTCAAAACATTGTTTATTTTAATAGTCATCTGTACTGACAAATGTGTTGCTGTACAAACTGAATCTCTATATCTTGGACTTCTTAATCTTATTCCTGCTGCCATATTTTATTGTTTTGTTCCTAAAATGATTTGTCTTTCTACATCTATTTTAAATGCTTCTAACAATTCACTAGGTAATTTTTTAAATTCTTTTCTAAATGCTTTTGAGAAAAATTGAGTAGGTTTTAATCCCTGAGCAAATATTCTCTTTTGTAACCAAAATCCTATTGTCTTATAATTCCCTTTTTTGAATTGACCTTTACTATCTCTAAATCTGATCTTCTTATATTTTGCCCATTTAATTAATGGCTCTAGAGGAGGTTTTTTTGAGGAATAGGAGAATTTATTTTTAATTCCATTTGGTCCTGTAAACAAAGAATTAGTAGATTTTCCTTTCTGTTTTCCTTTATATTTTTTAGTTGTTACTAAACTAGGTTTTGCACCCCAAACCCCTGCATCCTGAAATACTCCATAATCTTCCATTAAAAAGTCTAATAAGAAAATGCCCTGTTCAACTGTTAAATCTTTTTTTAAGGATTTATATAAACTCCCTCCTGCTTTATCAGTTTTTTTTAAATTGATTTTTGCTTGATCAATCACTGCATCTCCAAATGCATCTAAAACATCTTTGACTTCCTGATATTCCATTAGCAAATAGTTATATCATTATAAATTACTACTTCTAAATCAGCAGTCCATCCTGCTAATTCATTTTCAAATCTATCATAAAATGGCTCACAAGTAGGATCTCCAATTAATTGATATTTATCTCTGTGAAGATCTCCCTTTCTTAAGACCATTATTAACTTGTTTAAAACAGCTAACTGAGTATTCAATACATCTTGTTCATTATTATTTCCCTCAAAGATGTCAGTAGTTTCTAACTTACTTCTGCTTACAATATCCATCGCTAAAATTGATAAACTGAAAGATAAAGTCTGTTCTGAGTCTGTTACACTATTTACGATTATATGACTTAGAGGAAATATATCTTGCTTCTGTAAATTAACATTACTCAAAGTTCCTGTTGTAACTGTATTGACATCAACATTATTTAACAACTCATTTTTTATTGTTTCTGTTAATTGATAAAAACCTCTTATACCCTGATTGCTCATCTTTTATATTTTTTCTTTATTTCGTTTGCTTCTATTTCGTTTTTCTCTTTCATATATTCTAACATCATTAAACACTCATGTGCTTTTAATTGAGTGATATTTTCAAATCTTCTAAGATCCCCCTTAGAGAGTGAGAAAATTGCTTGATACCATCCCCATTTAGCATTAAATCCTGATCTTGCTGAAAATGTGTTTTCTTTACTTCCTTCGCCAAATAACGATTCATAACTATTGACAAGTCTTTCCCTAAATGATAAAAAAAAAATACTGAAGAAATGACTGCATCTAAAGGCATATCCAATAGATTTTCTTTAGTGCTTACATCATAATCTTTTATTGTATATCTTTCTCCTTTTGTGCTTTCAATAGGTCTATAAAGCACATTCATAGCTGTATGAATGTTTTCCCAATCTCCTAAATAAGTGTCCAAATCAATATATTCTCCAAAACTAATCTCATCTAATTCAGGAATAAATCCATATTCAATTCCATTTAATTTAAACTTAGTAACAAGATTTGGTTTCTGAGTAAACATATCTCCCAGAATAGCAGTAACTCTATCTGCATCAGAGAATTTAATTTTTAATACATTCTCATGACTTACTTCACAAAAGATCTCAATCATTTTGACCTGAAGAAATCTATCATCAATCTCATCTGTATTTAATTTTACAAATTTCTGATATTTTCTAAGAGTAATTTCTGATAGTTGATTAGGTATATTTAGCCTTGCTTTCATATTGTTATATTAGTATAACGAAAGTTAAGCCAAATTTTTCTAAAAAAAAAAGGGATTAAACATCATAAGACATTTAACCCCTTACCCAAAACAAAATTATCACTTATCTAAAATAATCTTTTTCTTCTAAATCTAATTGCATTTGATCATTTATTAAATCTAAAATTTCATTTGATAATAAATATTGCACATCTATTTCCATATTAAAAATAGTTTCTGATCCATCTTCCTCAATCTTTCCAATAAGATTAATTTTCTCATATTCTAATTCATCAGGATCATCAGGAACTAGCCATCCATCTCCATCCATTCCTTTTTCATAAGTATATAATACCTCTAAAATAAACTCATCATTTTCAAAAATAAAACTAGATTTCATATTCTTCTTTATTTTCTTTTAATTCCTGCAATTCTAATTTAGCTTTATTCATAGCATATCTATAATCAGAAACTAAGATTTTATTCTTTTCTAAATCATCCTGAAGATTCATCACATAAAATGTAATCTCTACTAATGCCTTTGCTATCTTTTTTAATTCTGGATTATCAGGTTTAGCATCTCTCCACTTTTTGACAAGTCCTGTGCTGAGATACATATTTGTATAATATTCCAGATCTTTTAAATTTCTTATTTGATCCATAGGTTTAAGATATTATTTTATTAAATCTAAGTCAAGCTGATCAGCCACATAATTAATATGCTTTTGAGTAGTCATTGACCAATAACCTAATTGATATAATTTATCATCTGCTATTGTAGCTACATGAGTGGAATAAGACCAGACCTGTGTGCCTTGAATAGTAAGGTTTTGTTTATATTTATCTAATTTATACATCTATTGAATATTTTGTAATATGTCTTTTGCTTCACATATTTTATTATACAATTCATTATGCTTACTCTCATCAGAGGAATAATATAATGCTAATTCTAATTTCTTAATTTGATCTTTAAGATCATCTGCCTGTGTTCTCATAATTATTATTTTATTAAACTTATTAAAATCAAAGAGGGATCTTGGTTATGATAGAGCGACATCTAATTTTTACAGGGCTCGCACCTGACATCTCCTAAACTTTCCCCCTCATTGATATTCAAAGATAACATTATTTAGGTTATAAACAAAAAATTTAATAAAAAGTTTTTAGAAATAAAAAAAGGGAGGTTTTAATCTCCCTTATTTAATACTAATTTTCCCACCAATTATCTGGATATTCTCCAAAATCTTTGAGATACTTTTCGTAAAATAAATCTGATACAATTCCAATATAATAATCTATTTTATGAGATTCATATGGTTTTAAATATACAGCAATATGACTATCAATCCATGATACAACCCAATCATGAGTAACTGAGTTTAATTCTGAAATGTGTCTGCTTGATTGATTAAAATAAACTTTTTTATAAAGTTCATAGATTTGATAAAATTTGTTAGTCTCATTTTCATCACTTAATAAAAATTCAACAATTTGTAAATGTGTGTTTTGTGTTTCTGCGATTTCTAGGTTTTAAATTATGTGCCTTATGGCTTATTATACTACAAACATAAAAATGTGATACGAACAGTAAATTCGGATTACTTATTGAACTGCATATTTTCCAAAATTAGGTCTAGATAAGATTGAATAAGTAGCATAGCGACATGGATCAATAATATGATTGTGGAGATCCTCTGCTATATTTATGAGTTTTCCTGACTTATCTTCTTTCCATTTATAATTTCTAAATTCCTGAATTGCATTATTAGATTTGCTTGTAATATGGATTTTATATCTTTTTAATAGATCAATCCCTGCATTAACAGAATCTCTGCCCTTAATACTAGAATGAATATTGTGTCCCATCTTCCTGAGTTCGCTTATTAATCTTGGCTCTGCTGAGTCTGCATAAATAGGATTTGAATGAAGATTCTCAGACCTTAGAAATTTATGAATATCATTTGTAGTCATTTGAGTTCTATAAAGATGCTCATGAATATAAAGATTATAATCCTGACTATAAACAGAAACTAAAGTTGTTGGGTCATTTGTGTAACCAAAATCCATTCCATAAGCTATTAACTTTGCTTCTATTGGGATTTCATTAATCTCTTGGTATCTAAATATTGTTCTCCTAGAACTAGATCTTTCTCCTAATCCATAAATCTGCCAATACTGCTCATCTGTATCTTTTAACCTTTCAATCTCTGAAATGATTGATTCATCTAAAAAAGGATTATCTAAATAAGTAGTTTTATGAAACTCGCAATCTTCTCTTGTAATTACTTTGTCATAAATCCAATGGTATTCATCTGATGGATTAAAATCAATTATTATCCTTTCCTGAGTTCTGAATATTAATTGTTGCCAATCCTCCCAGAATAACTCGTTAGCTTCATTAATAAAAAGCAGATCTCTCTTTCTTCCTCTAATCTTTTGAGATTGATCTAAGGATGTGAACTCAATTAAATT
>Ga0187217_1001258_pt1 | contig 10558 bp, 20 predicted proteins | sample 15SPOviralmetaG_FD_130165 | JGI IMG/M metagenome (GOLD analysis project Ga0187217, IMG submission 130165) | Marine viral communities from the oligotrophic San Pedro Time Series (SPOT) site, San Pedro Channel, CA, USA - 15 SPOT_SRF_2010-09-15... | ecosystem: Environmental > Aquatic > Marine >... | reverse complement strand
TTGATTAATTAACCAGATAACAAATATAATTGATGCAGCACCCATAGTGGTAGCACCAACAATCATTACTATCTCAAAGAAATGCTTTTGCCTTTCTTTTTGTGCATAGATTGTTTCTTGCCTTTTCTTCCGTATATCTGCTTCTGTTTTAACGAGTTCTTGCCATGCAGATGGTCCACGTGTTGCAGATATGATTTGTCTCAACTGCTCTCTCATATCTTCTGCTTTTTTCTTTGCCATAAATGCTTGAAGTGCTTCTTCTTCTACAGAACCTGATGCAAATAGTTTTTTGAAAAGTGGTGGTTTCTTTGCGAACTCATCTGACTTATTGATATCAGAGACTGCACCCATCCACTTACCGATAGCACCTGCCATGTTCTCGATGTCTTGCCCCATCTCAACACCTTTCTTCACGGCATTGAATGCAGCAGTTGCTGTTGCCAGCGCTGTTACTGGATCGATCATTTTTTACCTCATTCGCTCAAAACTATTTATAGCTTTACAAATGCATAAAAGTATGATATAATATATAATATTGTAGATTAAGAAGGCAGACTGGACTCGGGGGCAGTACCCGACGCCTCCACCATAAGGACACGATGAATTACATAAAGTGGTTTAAAATATTATACAAAGAGTATGGATTGTTTGCTGCAATCATATATACTCCTTACAATGCAAAATATTATGATCCCAAATCTTTGGAATCACTTCACTTTGGAAAGATTAAAGAAGTGCCTTTATGTGGGGGCGAAACAGGATCGACAGATGTTGAGTCTACAAAGAAGTAAACGCAAACGATAACTTTGCACATTCAGATTACGCACTAGCTGCATAATGCTGTTGGGTTGGTCACTTACCTAGAAACAGAAAAGTGATATTTTATTTTGGAGATGATATGAAATACTTTACTAGAAAAATGATTGCTCATAAAGATTTAAATAGCAATGGTACACTCTTTGGTGGTCGTGTTCTAGATTGGATTGATGAAGAAGCATATATCTATTGTAGTACACAGTTAGAAAATGATCGTGTTGTTACGAGAAGTATGAGTGGTGTTGATTTCAATGCAAGTGCTATTCGCGGTGATATAGTTGAGATTGGTATGGAGATAGTTAAGTTTGGAAAGACTAGCATTACAGTTCGTTGTGATGTAAGAAATAAAAGAACTGAAAAATCAATTACAAGTGTTGATAAGATTGTATTTGTAAATCTTGGAAGCGATGGTAAACCTGAGGAGCATGGTAGAAATAATGGATGAAGAAAAAAAAGAAAAAACAATTGAAGTTAAAAATACACATAATGAGTTTGAACTTGCTGTAAGAATGTTAAGTAATGAAATAATTGCTTTCAAACTTTCTGCTAATAATTTTAGTGGTAAGATGATCGTGTGGAGTATCTTATTGATGTTCTTTACATTTATGATTTTAGAAGTGTTTGGTGTAAGTGCAATGTTAGGGATTCCTGGTTAATGAGTAAAGACTATAAACCAGTACATACCAATAAAATATCACCAAGTCCTTTCACTGGTGTAGTCGGATGGATCGATACAAGACTACCTATCATTCGTATGATGAAACACGAATACTTAGACTTTCAAGTCCCAAAGAATTTAAATTATCTTTATAGTTTCGGTGGAATACTTATGATATGTTTAATGTCATTAATCGTTACTGGATTGATATTAGGTATGCATTATAAACCAGATGTTAATGGAGCATTTGATAGTGTAGAAAGAATCATGCGTGATGTTAATGGTGGATGGTTAATCAGATATATTCATATGAATATGGCATCATTCTTTTTTATAGCAGTTTATATACACATGTTTCGTGGACTGTATTATGGTTCATATAAAAAACCAAGAGAGTTGCTATGGATCATGGGAATCGTAATATTTTTATTGATGATGGCAAGTGCTTTTCTTGGTTATGTATTACCATGGGGACAAATGAGTTTTTGGGGAGCAACTGTGATTACAAATTTATTCTCTGCCATACCATTCTTCGGTGAAGGTATAGTTACATGGTTATGGGGTGGATATAGTGTTGATGATGCTTTTCTGAATCGTGCATTTATTCTGCATTGGTTTTTCGCGTTTGCTATTGTAGGTGTAGTATTATTTCACATCATTGCTCTACATATTACAGGATCAAATAATCCGTCGGGAGTAGAACCAAAAGATACAAGAGACACTGTTAGTTTTCATCCATATATGACACAGAAGGACTTCTTTGCTGCTATAGTATTCTTATGTATTTTTGCTGGATTTCTATTCTTTTTACCAAATGCTCTTGGTCATCCTGATAATTATATACGAGCAGATCCAATGGTTACACCTGCACATATTGTTCCTGAGTGGTACTTCCTACCCTTCTATGCAATATTAAGAGCAGTACCAGATAAGTTAATGGGTGTGTTAGCGATGGGTGGTGCAATCGTGGCATTTGCATTATTGCCATGGTTGGACCGAAGTAAAATACGAAGTTGTAGATTCCGACCAATGTGGAAATGGTGTGTATGGTTATTTGTATCTGACTTTTTCTTGCTCATGTACATCGGCGCGATGCCAGCAGAGGGAATATATGTAACACTTGGCAGATTAGGAACTGCATACTGGTTTGCGTTTTTATTTGTTCTTGCCCCATTAGTTCCTTTTTTCGAAAAAACTAAAGAACTACCATCTTCTATACATAAATATATAAAAGAAAGAAAAGGTGCTAGAGAATGATTAGAGTGACAGGTTATTTTAAAGATCATAAGGTAGTACAGTCATTCAGTGATCTATATGATGCAATTGATTTTAAAGATATAGTGGATGCACATTACCCACTTAGAGTAACATTTGAAAAAGGAGTTTATCCAGTGAGAAGTTTTTTATTAGATAGTTGGAATACGATTATGGATGATCGAAGAAATCCATTAAGTCATATCCAAGATATGCAAACAAGGCATGTTGTCATGCAACTGCTTGCTTGGATGTGGTGTATTATTTTTTCTATTTCTGTAGGATCAGTTACAGTATTTGGTGTAAGTGCAGTAGCACATACTCTCTTTATCGGTGGTATTATTTTCACAATAGCAACATTTGAAACAGCAAAAAGAAAACCAGAAACATTTAGTTTACGTCTAGAACATGGAACAGTTGGTTACCATAGTCCTGGACGCAGCAGACAATACATGTGGGTAAATGGACAAAAAGTAAAACTTGATGAAAATGATCCAGGTGGTGAACATGAATAGGAGACAAACATGTTAGAATTAGTATTTTTAGTGGCACTATGGTCAAATACAAATAATGAATTCATAGAAGTATCAAATGACCAAAAAGCAAATGGTTATGATTGGGAATATGTTGGAAAACATGAGGCATCAGGAACTCCTGCTATAACTATACAACCAGGAAATGGGAAAGAGATCATTTTCTTCAGATTGGAGGAGTGATGAAATATATAATTTTTTATGTCACTCTCGCACTTTTATCAACTGTGGGAGTTTCAATCGCTAATGCCAGTAATTGGGTTCAAAAACCAATTCAATGTGGTGATATTAGTACTGCAGATAGATTAGTATTTGAAGCAGATGAAGATTTTTTATTTCGAGGAAATGGTGTTGTATACGATAGTCTTGGTCAATTAGGTAACGCAATGATTGGTGTCTATGCTAATCCAGAGACTGGTACATTTACGATAATAGAAATTTATCCTAAACTCAAAGAAGCATGTATTATAGCATTCGGAGACAGTGTAGAGTTTACTATTCCTGAAATAGAAGATAGACACCCAAGAGGCATCGATCCAAAGAGAGCGACTAGAATATAATTAATGGATTTAACATTAATCATAATTAAATCTTATATTGTGTATTGGATAATATCAGCGATTGGTATTACATATGGATATCATAGATATTTTTGCCATAAAGAATATAAAACAAACAAGATATTTGAAATAATAATGTTATATCTTGGATCTTTATGCGGTTGTCAATCACCAATAAGTTGGTCTGGTGTTCATAGAATGCATCATGCATATTTTGATACTTTAAAAGATCCACACTCTCCAATTTTTAAAAAATGGTATGAAATATTATTTTCTAGTTGGAGAGTGAAAAATATCCCTAGAAAATTTGTTAAAGATTTATACGATAATCCTAGAGTTTTATTCTTTCATAAAAATAGATTTATAATATTGTGTATAACATATATTATTTCGTATATTATCAATCCTATATTTTTACTTTATCTGATTGTTACATTTATTTTATCTTATATATTTTATGGAATGTTAAACCTATTAGGACATACTGAAAGTGGTCCAATTAATAGGTGGTGGATTAATTTATTTGCACCATTCGAGGGCAATCATTATGACCACCATCTCTGAGTTAGATGAATATAAATTATATTCTCCTATGCCAAAAGATTACGATACGAGACCTGCAGAGTTAATAACATTCTTACCAGAGAATGAACCTTCTTTGATGTCAGAACTCGAACTTGAATTAATGCTTTTTAATGCAGTTGATAGTCATAGATTGATAGAAAATTATTCTTTTTCTAAAATGAAAAAAATGATATGTGTCACCTTGATGAAAAGAGATAATCTTATAGTAGGATTCTCTGGCATCCAAAAGATGGAAATAGGCAACAGAATTTTATCTAGATTATATCAGTCGAATGATAATAGAGTTTCATTTTCTAGAGAGATCGGAAGACCAACTCTATTGAATATGGTCGAGCATCAATGTACCATCTCAGATAAACTGAATCTAAAAAATTTATTCATATCCCGAGAACCAAGAGGATCAATGAAACATGTAAAAAGTTTTATTGACAAACTAAATAGTCATACAAGTTCAAAGTGGAAGCAACATCCAAATTTATTAGAAACTGTAAAAGGATCGATGCAACACATATTTTGGAGGATAAATTAATGGCATGGCAAATTAAAGTAAAATATTCAGGAAAATCTTCTGCAGAAAAATCTACTAATAACAACATCAGAAATCTATTTGATCAATATGTTGTAGATGGTAAAATAACTTCATTTGATAAAGAAATTGTAGATGAAACTACAAAGATTCAAACGATTGTGTACAAAGATAAAGATACATATACGGAATATGTTGGTGCTTTGGGATCTATAGAATCTGATAGTGATAATTTTAATGGTTTTGCAATAGAAGTTATTGAGCAAACTGAGGTTTAAAGTGAAACAGTATGGATTACAAACTGACTTAAAAAAAGATTTGAGTTGGTTTCAAGAATATTTTGATAAACTCGAATGGGTTGAAAGTTATGAACATTATGGTGAGGAAATACCAAAAATAACTGGTGGAATACTCATGAATGATTTTTGGATTAAAAATATACCAATTCAAATGCAAGATATAAAGTTGAGAAAATTTGTATTAGGTATATTTAAAAAATATGGAATTAAAACTAAAGATTTTAGAATGGATTTCTTTTTAGTAAAAACTGGTGGATCTATGCCGAAACATAAAGACAGAGTATCATCTATCGCCTTTTTATTACCACTTTCTAAAAACACTGGTTGGTTAGGTATAGAAGATGAAGATGGTTCTGTAAAAGTTCTATATGATAGTATGTTCATTTTAAATACTAAAAAATCACACTGGGTCGAAGAACCAACCGAAGATAGATTATTGTTTAGAATAGCTGTGCATGACTTTCCATATGAAAGTATAACGCAATGAGTTATCTTTATGATTGCTTAACAAGGTATGGTGATTGCTATGAATTAAATTTTAAAGTCGATAAAAAATTAATATTGGATGAATTATTAATTTATAAAAATGATTGGGTAAAATACAATCCAAGAAAAAATATCCCTCGTTACGGATTAAGTATTACAAGTCTTGATGGGGGTCTAAGTGGTATTCCAGACTTAGACTCTGTTCGTGAGTATAACATAAAAAATAATTTAAATCTGGATGAGATAGATTTTAACAAAAAAACTGAACTATGGAATCTTGTTGATCAAGGATTAGGAGAATTTGATGGGCATTTGGGAAGAACGCATTTTATTAAAATGGATAAAACAGGTTGCTTTCCACCACATCGAGATCAATATTCTCGAGAGATAAACTCATTTAGATTATTCATACCAATAAAAGGATGTAATCCACCAGATAGTTATTTTATTCTTGACAATAAAATATTAAATTTCACATATGGAAAAGTTTATTTCATCAACACATGTAAAGAACACACTATATTTACGACTGGTGAATATTCACTTTTTGTTGTTGCTAATATTATTTTGTCTGAAGAGTCTGTAGATAAAGTTTTAAGCAATCTATCTATTACTTGACTTTATACCAATCTTCTAGAACTTCAGTTTCTTTATGCATCATCTTACCGATGCTGGCGATAACAACTTTATCACCTTCATGACCTATCACGACCCAGTCATTTGAACCAGAAGGTGACCTCACTATGTCGCCTTTTTTTAATACCTCATGTCCAACTTTGTCCATAAGTATCATATAAATCTCCTAAAAATTGAGCATCGATTACTGTATTTATATTAAATAAAAAAGTGAAAAAAGTTTAAATAAAATGAAAATAAAGCTTTACTTATCTGAAAAACTATGATATAATATATGTATAAAATGAAAATGAGGAGAAAAAAAAATGAAACTAAAAGGTGCTTTAACAATTTTAAATAAACGTGCTGATTGGTATGGTGAGTCTTTAGATTGGTTGATCGATTTTATCGATACTCATCCAATGGCAGAAACATGTAAAGTGACCGAGGCGCACGATGTCTATAAACGTGAAGGACTAGGATTGATTTGGTGTGGTCTCAATGGAGTGGGATATACTACTGTTAAAAAAGCTCATGAAGAATATCTAGTATGGCGTGGTGATGGTTTTCAACAAAATTTATTTGATTCATTACCAGAATATAATCAAGATTCTTATGGTAATTATTCATTAAAAAAAGTTTAAATAAAATGAAAAAAAAGCTTTACTATTCCATATAACTATGATATAATATATGTATAAAATGAAAATAAATGAGGAGTATAAAATGAAAAATAAAATACAAATTTGGGATGATGTTTATCATGCAATTATGAATGCTGACAATAGTGAGTTAAACGACATCATTGATATGATTAAAACTAGACAGAGTCGTCTTCGCGAAGATGCGAGTAGAAATTTTATTGTAGGTGACTGGGTAAAATTTGATGCTGGTAAAAGAGGAACGATTACTGGTGTAATTACAAAAGTTAATAGTAAGTCAGTTCTCGTCAGGCAGTCTGTCGATAAAAAAGTGATCAACTGGAAAGTGAATAATCCAGCAGAATTAAAATTAGCATCAGTAGCATAAGGAGTATATTATGAATGATTTCGATTTGAATAACACAAAATTTCCATCTGGTCTCACATATGATGAGTCAATGACTATCGCTGAAAAGTATATTGACAGCATGTCTGGCACTGATTATAAATGGATGGCAGTAAAATATTTTGGTGAATTAGTGAGAAACGATAAGATGTGGAGAAACATCGCAAATAATGTTTTAAGAAAGGAGATTGCATAATGGTTGCAGCAGTAGAAACAATGGCATATGCAGGTGAAGTCCCGTGGCACGGACTCGGTGTTCCTGTATCAAATGATCTGACACCTGCTCAGATGATGAAAAAAGCAGGACTTGATTGGACTGTACAAGAGGCACAATCTTATGTGCGTTGGAATAACAGGTCTGCTGGTGGGATGATAGAAGAGATTCCTACAGGTCAGAAATCACTTATCCGTAGTTCTGATGGTAAAGTTTTGACTAATGTCGGTGAGAACTGGAATCCATGTCAAAATGAAACTGCCTTTGAGTTTTTTCATGAGTATGTAATGGCAGGTGACATGGAGATGAATACTGCTGGTTCGTTACGTGGTGGTCAAATGGTATGGGCACTTGCGAAAGTGAAAGATTCGTTTGAATTATTTGGTGGTGATAAGATTGATTCATACCTATTATTTTCAAATCCACATCAATATGGTAAAACAATTGATGTTCGTTTCACACCGATACGTGTTGTTTGTAATAATACATTAACTCTTTCTCTTGAAGATAAAAATAGTAACTCAGTCAAAGTAGGACATCGTGTTGAGTTTGATGCGAGTCAGGTAAAAACTGCACTTGGTATTGCTACTAATAAACTCAAGTCATATAAAGAGATGGCAGCATTCCTTGGTTCAAAAAGATATACTGCTGATTCTTTGATTGAGTATTATAACACTGTGTTTCCAAGAACTACAGATAAAAGAGTTCAAGGAAAAGGATTATCTGTTGATACACTATCAAGAAACGCATTGATATCATTGCAATCAATTGATAGTCAACCTGGAGCAAGATTTGCTGAAGGTTCTTGGTGGCAAGCATTTAACTCTGTGACTTTTGTTACAGATCATATGCAGGGTCGAGATGCAGATAGTCGTCTTTACTCATCATGGTTTGGATTTAATCAAGGTCGCAAACGTGATGCAATGAAGACTGCAGTGGAGTTTGCAAATGCTTCTTAGAAAATTTTTACTTACTGGTGCCATCGTATCTTTTACGATGGCAGGTATTGATTTTGCGCGTGCAGAAACAGTTCAAGATCACTACAAAAATGTAGTCGTAAAAAGACCATATTCAGTTCAAGTTTGCACACAAGGCAATGGCAAGTCTGATCTGGAAAATTTACTCGAAGGTGCCATCATCGGTGGTGCCATTGGTAATAATGTGCCAGGAGAAGATGGTGGTGGTGCTATGGGTGCTATCATCGGTGGTCTTCTCAATAGTGAGAAAAATAAAGGTCAAAGGTGTCAAGTTGAAACAAGATACGAGGAAGAATATCAAAATGTTTATTCTCACTCAACTGTCACTTTTTATTATAATGGAAGACAATACACATTAAGGTTTAACAAATGAGTCCGAATCCACATTACATAAACATGATTATTAATTTTAGTATATTAGGTGTTTTAATATACGTTGCATTTATGGTGTCATAATGAAACAGGAACAAATAGTCGAAAAGGCAGAAAAAATATATAAGTGGATGAAACTCAATCGTGATAATGATTGGATTCAAAACACTGGCAATATTTGGTTAAAGTATATGGCAAGGAGATATAATGAAAGCACATAAACCTGATATGCTTGCAGCATGGGCAAAAGAAAATAAAGTTCCTGGATGGGAAAGGATATATCAAGCATACGATCCAAAGGAAAGAGAAAAACGTAGGCAACAAAGTTTGAAATACGCGCAAAGAAAAGTAATTAATAAATAAAGACTTAAGAAAGAGGGATCGTGGTGATCCCTCTCATAACTAAAAGGGAGAAATTACTATGGAACTAGTAACTCTCTGGATGGCAGTAGGTTTTCTATTTGCTGCTTATTCAGTTATTGCAAACGATTCAGTACAAACTCTCGGTACTTGGATCGCATCAAATAATGAGAGATTTAATTGGAAGACGATGTGGTTATCCGCTTCGTCTGTTTTATTATGGGCACTATGGTATGGTTGGTACACTAATGGTGGTGACATATCATATGGACGACTGAATAAAATACCATGGCAAGAGATACAATGGTATCATGCCATGGCACCAGGACTACTACTAATATTGACACGTATAGGTGTACCAGTGAGTACATCTTTTTTAGTATTAAGTGCATTCGCATCTACTTTCATTTTAGAAAAGATGTTGATGAAATCGATGATGGGATATGCAGTTGCCGCAGTAGCAGCATACATTATCTGGATTGGTGTTACAAAGATACTTGACGAAGCAAAACCTGTCAAAGAAGAACATAAAAAACTTTGGAGGATTGGTCAATGGGTGACAACAGGTTTTCTATGGTGGACTTGGTTATCTCATGATATGGCAAATATTGCTGTATTTCTTCCAAGACAGATACCAGTCGATTTAATGATCGGAATCAGTATTATCTTTGTTGCTGGATTATGGTGGATGTTTAGAGAGGGTGGTGGTAAAATTCAAAACATCGTTCTTGAAAAACATAACACAAGATATGTTCGAAGTGCCACTATTATTGATGCTGTATATTGGATTATTCTATACTTCTTCAAGGAGTTGAATGATATTCCTATGTCAACTACATGGGTCTTTGTTGGACTTCTTTGCGGTAGAGAACTTGCAATGGCAACTATGACAGGTAAAGAAAAATTCAAAGTTGTGTTTCCATTGATTGGTAAAGACTTCTTAAAAATGATGGTTGGTCTTGCGGCATCAGTTGGTGTTGTATTATCAATACATTATATTATAGTTCCTGCTGGACTGTAAAAAATACATTTTAAAAGAAAAGCACCTTCGGGCGCTTTTTTTTATTTACAAAAGCATATAAATAGAGTATAATATATGTAGAGGAATTAATGTATTTTAAAGAATTTATTACCGAGCAAAAAAACACACATATGACCCACATTGAAGACAAAGTTCTTTATGGTGGAGTCAAGGGAACGAGAGAAGCAATACTTGCTCTCCGATCTTTGAGAGATACACTAGGAGGTGAACATGA
>Ga0187217_1001256_pt1 | contig 10560 bp, 10 predicted proteins | sample 15SPOviralmetaG_FD_130165 | JGI IMG/M metagenome (GOLD analysis project Ga0187217, IMG submission 130165) | Marine viral communities from the oligotrophic San Pedro Time Series (SPOT) site, San Pedro Channel, CA, USA - 15 SPOT_SRF_2010-09-15... | ecosystem: Environmental > Aquatic > Marine >... | reverse complement strand
TGTAAGCTAATATACTATCAAAGGCATCTATTAAAAGTGTCTGAAATGGTCTTATAACTGTGTTATCCATAAGTATAGATGCAGTCTTTAACTCATCTGCATTATTACCTAAACCACTACTATCTTTAATACCTAACAACATAGGACTAACTACCCTATGTGCTACCATTATCTTTTTACCACTTTCGTCTGATAAGAACTGCTATTGGTTATGCGCATCACTTAATTGTCTTGGCTCTATAGTTGCAGCACTTTCTGGGTTGTCGTTAAATGCTAATATAAACTTACAAGCATTACTTGACCCACTAAACTTTTGATATATTCTATTCTCTAACATTTGGCGTTCCTCAGCATTTGGAGTTCCGTTGTTAAAGTTAATTAACATACTTGGTGCAAGACCATTAAGAATATTGTTTAAGTGATAGTTGCTTATCTCTTCTTCTAACTCTGCATATTGAAGTCCACCTTGATAGTCTGGAGATGAGTAATACTTATATCCAGCTCTGTATGGTTTTACATACACTATCTCTATAGGCTCATTAGAATAACCAAAAGCTGGTATGCGTTTGCAATCTTCTACCTTTTTTACTTTATCCCAGTTATCAGAATAATAGTAAGCCTCTATCTCTCCTTTTTCGTTACACTTTTCAGCTCTTAGGTTTTCTACAGGTATGTGTTCTACTCGTGCCACACTCTTTCTGTCTTTAGAGTATATAACTTGCATAGAACATTGACCCATAAGTTTTAAATCGTAGCATAACTTACGCACACAATCCTTGTGGAATAAAGACATCATTTTAGCGTATGCCTCTGGCTTTCTATTGCTGTCTAAAGCATCTAAGCCTTTTCCATAAATCATTTCGCTAATACCATTTATAATAGCATTGTTTGTAGGACTTCCGTTGTATCGGTCTATCAAATAAGCAAAATAATTATTATCTGCACCATAGCTTACCCATTCCTTATTAGATTTCTCTACAATCTCTGGACTTGTATAAGTGCTTAAATTAACTACTCTTAAATCGTTCATAATATAATGTAATCGTTATCAAAGCTATTCTCTGTAGTGTATTCTCCACTATTTACAGAATAGTAATCATTGTTTGTTTGGTTTACTGTCTGGTCTGTGCAAAACACTCTGTCTTTATATATAACAGCAGTACCATCTTTTATTTCAAGGGTGTAAAAATCGCCCTCTGTTAATGTACCAAAAGCTGCAACAAATGACATATAATTACCATCAGTTGAAGCAGTAGGTGTAATATTTACGTTTGTACCTGTACTTTCACTTGTAAGATTTACAGTAATCGTACCATTAATAAATTGACGAGGTATTACCTTAAAAGTCTTATCGCCATTAGTTCCTATTAACTTCATACTAATATATAAACAAAAATTAAATATTTTGTATAGTCTATAAATAAAAAAAGCCTCTCTAAAAAGAAAGGCTAATTTTAAATATAAATAAACTACTAAGCTGGACTAATTGAAGTAGTAGCACTTACATCTGGTACAGTACAGAAGAACGGAGGAAATACCTCTGTTGCAACTGCTGTTAATGTAAATCCTTGTAAATCTCCAGCGGCAGCACCAGTTACGATTGTACCACCTGTAATCTCAGCACCATTGTCTTTACCTACTAATAAGTACTTAGTAACTCCAGCACCATTAGGGTACATTTCTACAACGTAATGCGCTCTACCTCTATTAAGAAGTTTAATCTCTTCTTGAGTTTCTACGTCTAATATTTGGAAAGTAACGTTTAATGTACTTTCGTAAAATGTAGTTCCATTTTCTCTTGATGAGTTTACTACTGTTTCAAGAGATGACTGACCACCTTTTACCTCGAACTTAAAGAACTCAGCAGAAGCATCAGTTGGTAAGGTTATAGTTCCACTTGAATCGCTTAAAGCAGCAATAGTAGAGCTATAATCTAAGATGTAAATATTTTTAATTCCAGCAAAGGCAGTCTTACATCCAACCCCTCTACCTTTTGTTATTGCACAAGCCATATTATTTGTTTTAATAAAAAAGGGTAGGCAGTTTTGCCCACCCTCTTTATGTTAGTTAATTTGATTATTAAGCGTAATATACGATATCAGACCCTATTCCAGTTTGTACACCAGCAGTATATCTCATTACAACTCTTACGTTTTGAGAGCCATCGATATCAGACATATCAATAACTTTAACCTCGTTTCTGTCGTTTAATAGACCAGTTCCAAAGAATAAGTTAGACTTCTGAGCTAATACAGCTTTGTTATCTCCTAAACCTTGAGCTACAAAGATATTGATACCTTCAAAAGTTAAAGCACCACCATTGTACCAAGTAGTACCTTTGTTATCAACACCATTAGCACCTATGTTAGTAGCAAAACCACCTAAAGCACGAATGTATGCTCTTGCCATATTGTTAGAAACGTAAAGAGTTAAATCTTCTTTTCCTAATACAGCAGCATTAGCAGCATCTACGATTTTTCCCATTTCATCAATAACATTAGAAGAAGTTACTGTAGTTCCAGTTACGTCTACAACAGTTGCATCTCCAGCTAAAAGAGTAGAAAAACCATCAAAGTTTCCTTCTCCAGAAGCACCACTCCAAATAGAGTTTTCTGTAGCTTGAGCTACTTCAGCAGCTACTCTTGAAATAACGTAATCAGAGAATAGTGGAGGTAGGCTATCGAAAGCAGAGAATCCCATTTGAGCAGCTTCCCAGTCAGAATGTAATTCTTTTTTACAAATTTGTAAGTTTACTTGTAACTCAGTTGGAGTTAATACTTTCTCAGTCAATGTAAGACCAGAAGTAGTTGAATCAAAATCACAATCAGCAGAACGAACCAAGTTAGAAAAAGCACCTACTTTCATAGCAGCTTTATACTTGACGTTAGGCAAAATTGATATAGCCCCAGCGTCTAACGTTGAAGCAGATAATAGGGCAGCACCTAAGTACTTCCCAGCAAATTCTCCAGCATATGAAGAACTAGTAATAGTTGGATTTGGCATTTTATTTAATTTTTAGTTATTAATTATTTTATTCATTACTTTATCAAGTGTGCTTAGTTTTCTTTTTGTAGCAAACTTGAAATTATTTTTTACAGTTTGTGCCTCTGGATTAGCTTGAATAGGCTCTGCTGCTGGTTCGCTTAGTTCCTCTTTAACTTCTTCTGGTACTTCGCTTAACTCAACTTTGTCGTGTTTGCATAGTTCCTCAGTCATAAGATTTCCTAACTCATCAGGGTTTAGTTCCTCACTCATTTCTTCCTTAGGCTCTAACATAGCTTTGATTTCTTCAATCATTTCTTTAACCTCAGCTAATTCTTCTTTAGTAGCATATCCCATTTCTTCTTTTTCTTCTTCTTCTGCTTCTACCTCTTCTTCTGGCTCTTCTCCAGCTTCTTTGATTTCAGCAATAAGACCTTCTTCTGCTACTACTAAAATACGACCATCTTCCATTTCGTATTCTCCTACTGGTACAGCTACTTTCTCATCTTCTGTAACGATAAAGATTTCTTTACCAGACTCAAATGATTCTGCTTCTAAAACAGCACCATTTTCTAACGTTTGTTGTTCTAACTTAACTTCTTCGGATAAGTTTAAAACATCTTTGATTTTACTAATCATATCATTCGTGTTCATATTAATATATAAGTGTTAAAAATTAATTTTGCATTTTCGTTTATACTTTTCCTATACCTTGAGCGTGTAAACTACCATCACAGCACTTTATAGAGTATTTGTTGTCTTTACATAAACACCCTCTACGACCACCTTTAGGACTTGTTTTACTTGGTGTTATAAATTTCTTAATTAGCTTTCTCATTTTATAGAAATACAATTAGGGACTAATCTACCATTTTTCATTTTCATTCCATATTGTTCATATCCAGCAGTACAAGGTTTTTTAAGGTTGTGTTGTTCACAAGGCATATACCAAGTCTTACCCTCAAACTCGTGTTCGTGGTATTTATCACATCCTATATCTTGTGCAGCTTTTATAGCAAGTTCTTTAGTTGCATAAGCTAACCTATCATCAATAATAGCCATAGTATCACTAACAATTTCACTTGCTAACTCTATTTCTCCTAATTCTTTTAGTTTACTCTCTGACCATCTTTTACCAGCTTTACCACCCCATAGTAAATATGAAATAGTACCACAAGCCTTAGTATCTCCCTCATCATAGTATTCCTCTGCTCTTGATAAATAAGAATACATACGTTTTATAGTTTCTTTGCTTATCGCTTTGCCTTGTGCTAATTGTTGCGCTCTTACTTTTCCTACTTGTGTCGCACACTTGTTATTAACTTTCTCGTTTAACTCTAAGCCTCTCTTTGCATTATTTTTAACACCACTTGGATAGTCTGCATAACTCTCAAGTATCATCTTCTTACCACCCTTAACACGCTTATCGTTTTTAATAATAGCTTTTACTTGACCTAACAAATACTCTGCTTCTTCTTGGTCTATCTCTTGTAGAATTTTATCACTACTAAAATCTTTGATAGCCTCTTTAGGTCTTTCCATTTTATCAGCGAAGTAACCCTCTATTGAAAAGCCTTTTACTTTACCTGTCTTAACAAACTCTTCCCAAATCTTATCGTTGTTTACTTTTACAGCACCTACCCAAGTTCCTAAGGGTAAGTCCATACCATACTTTACAGACTTGTCGTGTACCTTATCCTCTACTATCCAACTCTCTACTAAACTAAGTCCGTTTATTTGATATTGGTGTTCTAAGGTTGAGTTGTTTTGTTTACCTTGCATTAAGTACATTTGTGAGGCTTTTAAGACAGTATCTTTTGAGAAATATATGTAATACTCATCTTCTCCGTTTCTTCTGTATATAGGCTTATTTGGAATAAGTAAAGCACCCATTAATATGCGCTTCTCTTTGTCTACCTCAGCAAGTTTAAACTCTTGTGATTTAAGTGCAATAAAATCTTCTTCTATTGCTGGGTTTTCTACTACTGATATAGCTTCTATCCCTATTTCTTGTTCTTCGTCTAATATTAGTTCTACTATTCGCATATTAATATATAATAGTTTTTAATTTATTTTGTATTTATCCTAATGTCGCACCCTCAACAATATTATTCTCTAAACTTTGTGCTGTTGTTACATCATTAGCTACTACATACGCTTGTACTGGTTGTTGTGTTTGACCACCTATAGCATCTGCTAATTGGTTTGTATCACTTGCACCTACAATATTAAATGATGGGGGTTGTGATGCACCACCTCCACCAGCAGCAGCAATGTTAGATACTGAAGCACCACCACCACCAGTAGGGTCAGTTTTTCTAATTGTGGCTATATTTTTTGCAGCAACAGCAGCAGCTAAACCAGCCTGTACAACTGGATATGCTGGAAATACAGCTGTTATAGGAGATTTCTGTGCAGTACTATAAGCATTTTGTACACCCTCTACTCCACTAATAGTAGCACTTGCTAAAGCTAAAGCCTTACCAACTTTACTATCTTTACCAGCTAAATTTGCTATTTGGTTAAATGTGTTTTTAGCATCTCCTAATGTTTGTTGTGTTCTTAATTTTTCTAATTGTTCTTTTTTCTTATTTTCCTTTTCTTCTAAGTCTGTTCTTAGTCCAGCATAATAAGTTAGTATTTCAAGTTTTTGTTCTTCTGTTGCATTAAGTTTGTCAAGCTCATCAAGTTTCTTTTCTTCTTCTAAGGCAAGTTTTTCTAACTCTGTTTCTGCTTCTTTCTCCTTTTGTTTAGCTGCAAACTCATCTCTAATTTTTTGAATACTTTCTAAACGTAATTTTTCATCTGCTGCTATTTTATCTTTTTCAGCTTTTTCTTCGTTAGCTATTCTTTTATTTTCAGCTTCTATTTGTTTGCTAATAGTATTGACTTCCCTTTGTACTTGTCTTGCTGTGTTTGCTCTCGCAGCTTGTTGTCTGTTTACTGCTGCAATAGCTTCTGCTTCTTTTGTTAAGTTTTCTTTGTTACTTCTACTAAAAGTATTCTCTAAGATTTGTGCATCTCGCCTTAATTCTAAAAACTCTGTTTCTTTGTCTAATAGCTGGTCTTCTAAAACCTGTGCATCTAGCAAAGCTTGTTTTCTTTCGGCAGCACTAAATTCTTCTTCTTGTCTTGATTTAAGTCTTAAATTTGCAATTTCACTTTCTAATTTAGACCTATCTACAATTAATTTTCTTTCTATCTTATCTGCCTTAGCTCTCATATCAGCAACAGCAGCAGCTTGTTTTAATTCTTTGTCTTGTTCTTTAATAAAATCTTTAACAGATTCTGTTGCACTTTTAACCCCATCTCTTATTATTCCATAAGGAGAATTATCTACTAAACCTTTAAAGCCTTTTTTTGTATCTTCTAAAGCACCTTTAAAATCTCCACTGAAAACTTTTTTTATTGCACTGCCTAGTAAACCAATACTATCTATTGTGCCAGTAATTCTATCAACTACAAAAGTTTTTACAGAGTTAGCAAAATTCTTAATAGTTTCTATAGGGTTTGTAAAAGCGTTTATTATACCCTCGCCTAAATCTGCTAATAAATCTACTAAATTACCAACAGCAGCACCTATAATGGTAGTAAGTTTAGCAAACTTGTTTTGCCCTTCTTCACTACCTTTGAAAGCAGCTATAAGAGATGTTATAGCAATTATTAAAAGTCCAATACCTGTAGAGATAATAGCAGCTCTCATTGTTTTAAAACCACCAGTAACTCCTTTTAATGATGTTTTAAAAGCCTTAAACTTAGATATAGCACCGCCTGTAAGATTATCAAGTTGTCCTGTGAGTTCAGAACTTGATTCTGTTGTTTCTTTAACCTCTTCGTTTACACCCTCAACTGCCTTTTCTAAATCCTTGACATTTTTTTGAGCGTCTTTTGTATTTACATTTAAATTAATTGTTCTTTCTTCTGCCATTGTATTTCTTGTTTAAGTGCTTTATATCCCTCTCTTAATGTTAAAGGTAGTTTGTGTTTACCTTGTGCTATACGGATGTTTTCTGTTTCTCCGTTTGCGTATTTTAAAAGTTCTAATATATTCTTTATCATTAATTTGTTGTTTCGTATATTATTGTGTCGTTAGAAAATGATACAACACCACCAATAGTGTATCTTACTCTAATTGCAAACTTATATGTTATACCACTTGACAATCCTGTTACTTTCTTAGCTACTGTTGTATTAGGCATTGTTTCTTGGAATGTATCATCTAAATATAAATCATATCCAGTAATATTATTACCTGTTGGGTCTGCTAATGCAGTCCACCCTATAGTAATAAAGTCTGTGCTTTTAACAGTAACACTAAGACTTGCTAATCTTGGTAGACTTGCTGATTGACTATTTTCTATACCTGTTACACTTTGTGATAAGCTATATAATTCTAAAGAACTCTTGTTGTTTAATAGATTAGTCTTTATACTATTTATTCTGTAAGTCTTATTACCTATTACAAACTTGTCATTTAATTGGTATTTTAAAATAATGTGTAAAGGCAAATAAGCATCTACTTTGTTTATTCGTGCCTGTCTGTTAAATACACTTGTAACATAGTCTAAATAATATTTAGATAATAAGTTTGTACCCTTAGGCTCTAAAAAGAACTCATCTCTTTCAACACCATAATTTAAAGAACTTGAAGCATCTAAAACACTACCATCTGATTGTACTAATATTTGACTTGGTCTATTATATGCAGTTACTGTTTCATTACCTCCACCATCTGCATTAGCAAATAAAAAGTTTGGTGTAGCAGTTTGATTAGCTATATATAACAATAATGGTTTACCAATGGTAGCATTAAAGTCTTTATCAAGCATTGCACCTTGACATATAGTTGTAAGCGTTGAATGATGGTCGTCAGATAATCTTTCATAAAGCATCTTTTCAAATATAGGCTCTATTTTATAATCTGTACCATCAGCTTGTAAATTTGGGTCTGGACTATAACTCTCTCCAGCAAAATTAGCACCTTGTAGTTCATCTGATTTTTTAACTAAAAAACTTTCTTTGCTTGGGAAATTAAATTCTATGTTTTTATATTGTAATACTTTACTTATAGAGTTTTTGCTTGTATCTACATATTTAGTTATATCGTATGTCAAACCCTCAGCATAATAATCATTTAAAGGTACTACTCTGATTGTATCGTCTACTTTGTAAGCTACCAAGTTAAACATCTTAAATAGATTTGTTAAGAAGTCTATTGTTTTAATCTTTGGCATATGTCTACCAATAATAACTGTATTGGCTATTGCAAATGAATCACTTTCATAAGTAGCTAATAATTGACCACCTTTTCTTGCTTCTATTTCATAATCAACAATGTTAAATGTATTAGTTGATGTAAGCAATAACCTTGCATTAACAACACCATAATAACCAAAGTTTGCTACAAACGTATAAGAGGTACTACCTGTGTTTCCTGTTGTGTCAACATAAACAACACTCGGAAATAGTACGTGTTCTACTCTAAAATCAAATTCATCAGTTGTTGCTGAGGTTGTTATGTTTATTGTAAGTGCAGCTGCTACACCACCACCAAAAACTAAATCTGGTGCATCTCCAGATAAAGGTCTTGCTTCATTAGGACTAATTAAAGTTAAACCAGTATCACTTGGCAAATGGAATATGTTTTCTAATATAGTAACACCTCCACCCTCATCTGCATTACTCATAAAGCCTTTCTCCCTGTGCATCCACATATAAAGACTGTTAAAGTCTGTAGTGTTAAAAAACTCTCCACTAAATGTTATCTCATCAAAAGTGTTTTCAATAGCATCTATTATCTTTCTAACCTTTATAGCTGGTTTTAAATCTCTGTAGTTTAGTTTTTCATTAGGTACTGGAGTTAAACTTTCATATGTGTTACTATCATATCGCATATTTTTAGTATGCGTAATTAAAGGAAAACAAACATCTCCTAAGGTTGTAAATTTAGGGTATATTACTGCGTGGCTATAAGAAAAGTTTAAACTTGCATCATATTGTAAACCGCTTAACATAGTTTCTCCTAATAAGTCTTTTAAGCCTACTGTTTCCCCAAAGAATATAAGTTTATAAGAGTGTGGCTTATTGTCTTTTAATGATACGCTATTTAATCTTATCTTACCTTTCTTGTAATCTACTCCGTTTAATTTTATAAGTGCATCTGCTTTATATCTCGCATCAAAGCTATCTAATATATCACTATCTTGATAATGTCTAAATATCTTAGAGTTATGCTTAGAAGCTGGTACATTAAACTGCTGAGAAAAAGGAGTAAATATCTTAGCTACATCTTTTACGTTTTTTACACTATCTGTAATGCTTACACTTTCATCTTTAAATAAATCTAACCTTTTATAATCACTCATTAATAAGTAAGGCTCATTAGCTGTAAATATATTATCAGATAAACCTAATGTCGTAGCAGATACAGAAGTAACTTTTGCAGATGTGTTATCAACTTCATTAAAAGCTATATAGCCTACTTTAACTGTACTTGTAAAGTTTGCATTAGCATCTACTAAGTTATCAGTTGAGGTAGATGTAGCATTACCATAATATCTAATACCATCTCTTATGTATAGTTCTATTATCTGCATTAGCGTACATTGTTTATAGTGTCAAAAGCAAATTCAACTTCTATTGTGTAATTTATTATCTTGTCGTTTAGTTGTGTCTTATATGCTAAAGAGCTACTTGTTACTTGTATTGGTAATGTCTGTGAGTTTATCTCTATCCAACAATCCTCACTTAATTGCATCTCTTTAAATACATCATTATAAGCCTCTGGATAATATCCTGTGTTTAGAGTTAGTTTCTCTTTACCATTCTTTGTAAGTGTTTTATCTTGATGGTTGCTTATGTTATAAGTAGCGTTGCTAATTATGTTTCTTTTAAACTTTTCTGTTTTAGTTGTAAGTGCTTCGTTAGTACGCTTGAAAAACCATATGTCCTGTAATACACCGAACTTGTTTATGAATGTTACTTTGTATGGTGTAAACTTACATTCGCTTTCGCTTTTAACTGTTAGCTTAGTTACACCACTTGTAGTATCTACATATATCGTATCAAAGTCAAACAATGTATATTCTTTAGAGAACTCACTTAAACAATCACTACCCTCAAATACACCACCATCTTGTATTACTCTATCTTCAAATTCATCAGAGCCATTTACACCACTTGTAACGTATTCTATTTGTGCATTACTATTTGTGCTTGAACTTACAGCTTTTGTATATACTTGTTGTCCGTTTAGTTCGTATGTTACTTGAGTTGTTGTTGAGGTGTCTACTGCTATTGTAGCTGGTGCATCATCTAACTTTACTATCGTAGTATTAGACTGTAGAAGTCCTGTATTGTTTTGTGGGTTAGAGCCATCTTCAAAAAAGCCATAACCATAAAAACCTTTTAGCTGTGTAAAGCTACTTGCAGAGCCTTCTGTATTTTGTATAGTGTTTGTAGTTCTATAATCTACCCATAGTATATCAGTTGCATAATCTCCATCAAAACCATTAGTAAAATAATCTCTAACTAATTCTGCTATTTCAAATACACAGACATTGTTCTTCTATCCATCCT
>Ga0187217_1001252_pt1 | contig 10578 bp, 18 predicted proteins | sample 15SPOviralmetaG_FD_130165 | JGI IMG/M metagenome (GOLD analysis project Ga0187217, IMG submission 130165) | Marine viral communities from the oligotrophic San Pedro Time Series (SPOT) site, San Pedro Channel, CA, USA - 15 SPOT_SRF_2010-09-15... | ecosystem: Environmental > Aquatic > Marine >... | reverse complement strand
TTTTCCGTCTTTAGTTTTTTCGTAGTCAATATCTAGTAACCTAGGAGAATATCCAGTTTCTGGATCAAATCTCATAGCTCTTTGCTTTGTGGTATCATTAATCCATACATCTCCTGTTCTGTATAAATTAGCCTGTGAACCTGATGGTGAATAAACACCATCTGGACTTCCGGATTCTGTATAACCAGAATACCCACCACTTCTTTCGTCTCCTGATCTTCCTTGTTCGTCTACTACTTTATATTTATTTCTATATTCTGGATTAAAACCAGGATCTATTTGAGGATTATCATTTATATATTGAACAGCTTTTTTAACACCCCTGGCTAATGCCATAACATTATTTAAAGGACTGTAGTTTTTGTTCAAAGGATTTTTTTGTTTATATGCCATAATTAATATTTTTTAAATGGATCTGTTTTAGAATACGCTTCTTTTTCCCAAGGCAAATTTTCTGCACCTTCTTGCATTTCTTCTCTAGAGTATTTTTTACCTTTCCAATACACGTTTTCATCATCATAATCTAAGTCACCTCGTTTCATTTGATCTATATGTACTTTCTCATGCTCAATAACACTTTGTCTTTCTTCAGGGTCTTTTATTTTGTCTGATACTAAAATAGTACCGTTATTATTAGCTTTACCTAGAACTCCTTCTTCAAGATCTGTATTATATATAGGTGTAGCATCTTTTAAAAATGGAGCTTTTACAGTAAATTTATTTTTTAGTCTAAGCATATTACTTTGAATTACTATAAGGGAATTTTTTATTTAAAGCTTCTTGTCTTTGAGCGCAACCACATGGTTTACCTACTGCTTTAGACACGGCTTGTACTGCTGAACTAATGCCAGTTTTTTTAGTAAAATTAGCTATGCTATCGCCCAATCCTTTAGGTTTCATGCTATATTTTTTAATGTATCCATTAGCTTATCTCCCTCTTCTGACTCCACGTATGAATTAACTTCATCAATCTTTTGTTGTTTTTTAGCTGCTTGTTTTTTACCAATAGCTGTTCCAATTTCTTTTGCTGCACCCATTATAGATTGATTAATAACTTCTGAGCCTTTAATTTTAGCGTTAGATATAGCTTGAGCTCCATCAGATATATTTTTACCAACTTTAGCTCCATCTAATTTAGGTAAATCAAAACTAGTTGGCATAGCGCTCTTATATTGATTTAAAGGAGATCTATTGTTAAAACCTACGTTAAAAGAATTTCTATTAATAAAATTACTTTTTAATTTATTTATTGTTCCCATATTATCCTGCGTGATAACCTCTTAAAGCAGCTTCAGCTTTTGATTTACTTGCGTATTTTGCTGGCCAAGGTTTGTCTGTTTTATTACTAATTACTCTCCATGCTCCACCCATTTCTTGTATACAACCGCTTCCGCCTTCGTCTTTAGCACAAGCGTTAAAAGGACTATCTGGTCTGTTGTCCATCATGTCATCCATTTCTCTACCTCTTAATTCTCCAGATCTTTCATCTCTAGATTTCATACCACTTCTTTCGTCTACTTTTCTAGCTTTGCTTAAAAGTTTTTGTACTTTAGGGTTTTCATAATCATAACCGCCTTGTCCTTGAGTTTCGCTAGATATTTTGCCAGCTCTTTCTCTTATTTTATCTGCTCTATTATTCACGGGTGAGTGACTCTTACAATGTTTGTTCATTGGTGATGCGCTAAAACCTGTGTTTTGTCCCATACCAAATGAATCATTAAGTCTTTCATTCACACTCATATGATGAGGTGAATCGTGATCGTGTCTGTCATTCTCTAAATAATGTAATCTAGCAGAAGCTGTAAGATCTTTGTTGTATGCTTGTTTAGCATCGTATCTCTCGCCTGAATAACGAGGGTGATTTCCACTGTATCCTCTTCCCATAATTAGCTCATTTTTGGATCAGAAGAATAAGCTCCTTTTCCTTTTGATTTTTTCATTCCTTTTGATTCGTCTCTACGATCTTTCATAGATTGTTTTTTGCTAGACTCTTTACCGTCTTTAGCTAAACTTTCATCTAATCTATCGTTGTAACCTTGTCTTGTAGCTGGAGAACCTTTAGCTTTAGCAGCTTCTTTCATAGGCTCTGTTGTGTTACCATCTTTATCTATATCGATATAATCTGGCTTAGCAGCTTTAGCTGGTGAACCTTTAGGCGGTTTAGCAGTATGATGTACCATTCTATGTTGATGTAAGTCCTTCGCAGACATTTCTTTATGATCCATATTGTTTGCTGGTGAACCTTTAGCATCACCTTTTTCAATATCCACTATTGGCATATCTTTTAATTCTCTTGAAGCTTCTTTTGCATACATAGGTGATTCCATTCTATGCATCCCGCCTTTTTTTTCTGCTTTATACATTTTTAAAGCTGACTCCATCATTTTTAATGGATTTGGTTTATTGTATCCCATTGTTTTGTTTTTTAATTATTTATTTTTTAATCTGTGTCTAATGCGATTATCATAGGGTTGTCCGCTAATGTAACTCTTTGAACTTTTATTTTACTTAAAACTTGATCCAAGGTTCCACCACCACCACCTTGATCAGTAATTACTACTTCTTCTGTTTGACCAACAGGTATGACTCTAATTTCTGTTCCTGGTTCTATCTGAGTTAGCAAAGTATAACCGCTATTACCAACTAATGTACTACCTCCGTTTGCTCTATATATTGCAAAATCAAAAGGAGCTGCTATAACAACACCTGTTGACAATGTTAATTCAGTGTCACTATCAACTGATATTATTGTGTGTATTTCTTCAGATAAATTTATCTCTCCAGTACTTCCAACTTGTATAGAATCTCCTGCTGTTACATTTGAAGTAAGAAAACCTGTTGAAGTAACTGTAGTTCCATTTGTACTACTAGAACCTTTATAAACAGCTCCTGGTTCTGGTATGTTTAAAGTAGTACTTACTACTACTGGTATTGCTCTTGTAAAATCTGACATAATTTATCCTTTTGCTATTTGTGTTATTGGCCCTCTTCCTCCTAAAGGAACTGGAGCTGTTTTTAGTTTCATTCCGTATATACCGTTACTAGCTCCTTCACCGTGAAGTCTACCAGCTTGGCTTAATGGTCCGTCCCATATTTGAGATTCACCAACTATTCCACCTCTTTTGCCACCCATTTCTTTAGTGTGACTAGGATCTTCTTTAAAATCTTGTGTATGCATTTTTTATATATTAAAAATTTATTAATGGTTTTTTGTATGGTTGTATACCTCTTGACTCTTCACTACCAAATATTCCTTCTGCAGCAATTGATGCATCAGGAGAAAAACTTCCGGTTTGAACTTGAGGAGCAACGCCACCAACTCCAGCCATAGCGTCTGTGGCTACATTTCCTACAGTTGTATTGGCTGAACTATTTTGAAGTGAGTCTAAATTGTTATATGTAGGTGTTGTGTTTCCTGTATTAGGATTAAAACCCGTAGCTGATATACTATTAGCATCTGCTCCACCTAAAGCTCCAGCTACAGATCCAGTTACACTAGCCATGCCTGCGTTAGCTCTTGCTTTTGATGAACTTTGTCCATACTCTCCTAAACCTCTTTGTTGCATTAAAGCTTCAATAGCTGGATTACCATTTGGGTTAAACATGTTAACACCTCTAGCTATTGCACGGGATCTTTGAGCCGTTGTTAAAGCACGAGCTCGAAGTGCTGCTGAAGCAATACCAGATATAGAATTGGGATTTGAGGAATTTGATGTTGAGCCAACAGTACCACCTACCGCAGCCGCTGCCATTCGTGCCATATTATCTATTTTTATCGTTATTTACATTGTATATAGCTTGAGTCATTACTTTGTCTGTATAGCTATTACCTTTTATTAATTTATTTCGTCTCATGCTGGTAGGGATATCTTCTTCGTTTAGCATAATACGATATATTCTCTGTATTAGTTGTTTACCTTTAAAAGAAACTTTATATATATTATATTTTTGGGTTGTTCTATTTCTATTTCTCCATACAACTACCCAATCGTTTTGTATCAACTTGTTCCATCTTCGGTTATCCCAACTGTAAGAATAAGTACCTTTTTTAAAATCTTTTATTGTAAATAAATCAATACAATCAAGATATATTAACAGTTCTAAATCTGAATCATTTAAGCCGTTGTTTTTACAGGCCCATTTACGTATTATACGATAATGTTTAAGCAAGTTTAAATCTTTAAGATCTCTTGCGTCTAGCCTTTTCATAAAACAACGACAACATCTTGCATTTTAATTACATGATAAGTTTTATCATCTAATTCAATAAAATGACCAGCATGTCTGTCAAAAAATATAGTATCTTTTTCTTTTAATCCTTGTACTTCTTCACCGACAGATACTACTTTAGCTTCTACGTACCTTATGTCAGATCTGTCGTTTTTATTTAATAATAAACCACCTTGTGATTTAGTTATATTTTGTTCTATCTTTTGTATAATTAAATTTCTACCTACCGCTTTCATTTGCTCTAATATTATTAATTACACAATTAGTTGATAGGATAGTAGTTGCTACAGAAGCCGCATTTTTTAAAGCACTTTTTGTCACTAGTAAAGGATCAATTATACCTTCTTGTATCATATGTACCATTTTGCCTGTAACCACATTTATACCAAAACCATCTTTGTCAGAAACTTCTTTTTCTATTCCAGCGTTTTCTAGTATTGTATTGAAAGGATATAATATAGCTTTTAACAATATCTCTTCACCTAAATTTAAATGTTTAATATTATTAGAAGCATTCAACAAAGCAACACCACCTCCTGAGACTATACCTTCTTTTATTGCGGCTTTAGTAGCACATATAGCATCTTCTACTCTATCTTGTTTTTCTTTTAATTCTATATCAGAATTAGCACCAACTTTAACTATAGCTACTTTAGCTGATAATCTAGCTAATCTTTGTTCATAGCCTATAACCTCGTGAGGTTTTAATTTTTTAGTTAGTTTTTCTTTTATAGTAGATATTATCCCTTCAACTTCTTCTGGAATTTCTTCTACTTGTATTATAGTTTGATCATTAGTAGTTGTAGTCTTTAAACAAGTGCCTAAATAATCAACTTGTATTGTATTTAAATCATCACCTAGATTTTCATCTATTATTTGAGAGTTTGTAAGTAAAGCTAAATCTTCTAATATTTCTTGCCTTCTTAATCCAAAAGCTGGTGGATCAACTACGTTCACTTTTATATTACCTTTCATCTTGTTCATCACAAGAGCAGATAAAACTGGTGGTTCTACATGACCTATAATAAATAAAGACTTATTAGTTTTAATAACATGCTCAAGAACTGTTTGCACTTGTCTTACTGACTCTATTTTAGAATCTACAATCATAACTAAAGGATTGTCTAGTTCGCAACTATTTTGTTCTTTATCTGTAACAAAGTTAGGGTTTAACAAGCCTTTGTCATATTCTATTCCTTCTACAATTTCTACTTCTGTTTCACCAAGTGATGATGATTCCATTATAACAACACCTGTTTTACCTACTTCTGTAAAAGCGCTAGCTATTAAATTACCTAGTTCAGGATCATTGTTTGTAGATATTGTAGCAATTTCTTTAATTTTGTTTTCTACTGGCACTGAAGTATTTTCTAAATATTCTATAACTTTATCAACAGCAGAAAGTATACCTTCTTTTATTAATCTATCATTAGATTTATTTAAATGCTTATAAGCTTCGTTTAATATAGCGTGAGCTAATATAGTAGCAGTTGTTGTACCGTCACCTGCTTCTTTTACAGTTTTACGAGCAGCTTCTTTTATTAATGTTGCTCCTATGTTTTCTACAGGATCGTATAAAACTATAGAGTCAGCTACTGTTACACCATCTTTAGTTATTATTGGGTTTCCGTTTTGATCTTCAAGAATAACGCATTTACCGCTAGCTCCAAGTGTGGAGCTAACAGCATTTGCTAATTTTTCAATTCCATTAAAGACCTGTTCTCTGGCTGTATCGCCAAAGTTTAGGTTTTTTACTATCATTTGATTAAATTAAATTAGATTATTTATTTGAATGTTTTGACTACTTTTGGTCCTTTTAAGTATTCCACTTTTTTTGCATAATGTTCCACTGAAGAATCAATAGCTTGCTCAGCTCCTTCTAATGTTTCACGTCTAGTCACGTCATCCCATTTTTCACAGCATGGATCTTTTTGTGGATCGCAATGGCAATTGATGTTTTTGTATTCAGTTTGGTAAAATCCATTTGGTAATTGTACTATTCTCCAGTTCTTTTTTTCTGAAAGATGTTTCCAAAGGTTAATGGTTTTTTCTGAAACTTTTGGTTGACCGCTCCAAGAGCTAGTCTGGTAATAAAATGTCATAGGTTTTTGGTTTTAAGTTAGACATTGGTTAATGCTCTTACCGAGCAGGTTTGTTATTGTTATTATTACTTAATTTTTTATTTTTTTACTCTTACATTTTAGATATTACATAATAGAGTGTGCCATCGCAAAATACTGAAATAGAAGAATATTGGCTAAGAGTTATAGATGGTGATGAACCTATATTACCGCCACCACTAGCTGTTAAAACAAGAGTAGTACCTGTTATCCATGAGGCGTCTAGAAGTATTGTTAATTGTCTGCCTGCAAAAACTGATGGATTAGGTAGTGTTAAATCTGCAGAACCAGGAGAGGCAAATCCATTTGAACTTGCTAAATAAACTTGCTTAACTGTTGCTCCAAGAAAAACTGAATCTCCAAGCGCAAATGTTCTAGTTTGAGAAGTTAATGATCCTATTGCTGATTCTACTATTTCTCCATTGCCTTTAACTCCTAAACCATAAGCAGCAGTGTCTGCAAATGTACCTGAGCCATATTGTCTTGCTCTTAACTTACCAGTATTGAGAACTTCAAAAGCATTATCTCTAGCAGCATCTGAAGTACCTATTCCTACTACAAACTTTCCGTTACCTAAAGCTACATTATATTTACCTACAACCGTTTGATTAGCGTTTGCATTTAAACCTTGTCCTAGTGTAAAACCGTTAGCTCCTACAATGCTATTATCAACTCCTCCAATAATAACTGAATTATTTGAAGTAGCGTCTACAGTGTTTCCTTGGCCTGCAAATATACCACCTTGTGGTGCGCTTTGAAGATTTCCAAATCCGCCTATAATTACTCCGTTTTCTCCTTTACTTTCATTTATAATAGCGTTTGAAACTTCACTTATACATATTGCAAAGCTATCAGCTTTAGAAGATCCCGCTGAACCTATAGCTATAGAACCTTGAATATTTGAGGTCGTGTTGTTACCGTTTGCTCCATTACCTATAGCGATATTATTACCTACACTACTAAAATTACCACTTGAACCAAAAAATGCTTTGTTACCAATACCTACATCTGAGCCGCTAGAGAGTCCAGTTCTTCCTACACCTCGACCAGCATCAAAACCTATAAATACAGAACCAGCCATGCTAGTACCGTCTAAAAGATTAGAACCAGCATTAGTACCAACAAAAACACAGTTTCCTATAAAACCTGTTGTAGCGTTTAAAGTTCCAGCTTTTTGGCCTATAGCCACTGTATCGGCGACAATAAGTTGATTTGTAACAGTATCTTCAAAAGCTGAATTACCTATTACTACATTGTTATAAGATTGCTCTTGATTATGTAAAGCGTTAAGACCTATAGCTATATTATTAATATCAGTAGCACTACCGCCACCTCCTGTAATAAGTAAAGCGTTTTTACCTATAGCTATATTATTTCTTTCATCTTCCATTTTTGGCGCTGTATTAGCTCCAATAGCTATATTATTAGTACCTGTTGTAAGTTTTCCTAAAGCATTAAATCCAACAGCTACATTTTCTCCCGGTTCTAATACACCACCTGGAAGTTCTCCAGTAGTAAAAAGAGCTAAAGCATTATTTCCTATACCAACATTATAATTACCAGTAAAACCTGCGACATTTGGATTTTTGTCATTAGCTCCAGCGTTAACACCTATATAGTTAGAAAACCCTAAATTTATTTGACTTATAGGACCACTTACTTCAATTAGCTTACTAGCATCATAACTAGTACTTGATTGTTGTAATATTATAGAATCACCTAAAACACCACTAGGTCCATCTGTCCATATTGGTAAAGTATCAGTTGTGCCTGTTCCAGTTACTGTACCAGCGCCTGGAATCAATGGAGCTATAAAATTAGCTAAATTAGCTACTGATACCGATTTAGTTGGTTTGCCTTCTTCTTCCATCTTGGAAATAATAAGTAAATCATTATTTTCCAGTGTTGTTATTTTAGGATAGGTATATATTATCGCCATATGTTATTGCACTATCATTACTATTCCAGCTACATTTAAAGGATTTGCACCAGCTCCTGTTGTTTGAAAAACTTGACCAGGTGCTAATCCAGCAGTTATTGCGCTAGCGTTATCATCATATGACGGAAGCGTACTTAATACTGAATTTACAACAGAATTAACTGTAAAGTTTTTTGTAGGATTTATCTGTGTACCAACGCTTGTTATTTTTGATCCTATTAAATAGTCATCGGCTGTAGGTGTGACTAAGGGATACGATGCTATTATTGCCATGTTTTATTTTTAAAACTCTGTTACTTCAACTTGACTAACAGGTGCTCCTAATATATCAACAGATACACCACCTGGATTAGCTTCAAGTGCATTGTTTATAGTTTCTACAATAGCTTGATATCTTGCGTCTGATTGATCAGCACCACTTACTTCGAATGTTATTACCACGTTATAATTTGCTAGTAGAGGTAAATAAACTATACTATCGCCTGCATTTGTGAAAGCACCTGATGCAAGTCCTGCAACGTTTATTTTTAAGTCTTTATATACTCCTTCTCCTTGTGGGAAGTTTAAAAATTGTCTCATGTTTTTTTATTTATATTGTTATATTATTCCGTTATCTTGAAACCCCCAACTTGTAATAGTTTGACCAACTGGTAATTGAAGTTCTATAGCTTTTCCACCAGGGTTTGCTGCTAAAGCTTGATTAAGCGCTATTATAGTTTCATCCTGTAAAGTACCGTCACTTAACTCAAGAGTATAATACCTTACAATACCACCTGGAGCTCCACCTGCAGTAGCTACTGCGTTTTGCCAGATAGCTATTCCTAATCCACCAGACTCGCACATTAGTATGTTGTCTATAGGTAGATAATACGTACCTGCAGATGTTACATCTCCACTTCCTCCGCCTACGGATTTAAATTTTAAAAATTCTTTCATTGTTTGTTTTTTTTAATGTTATTTTTTGTTTGTTTTATTTAATTACCAAAGTATTCAACCGTACTAATTTGCGAAGGAAGTGTAATTATACGTCCTGCTGGACTTGCCTCTACAGCTTTTTGTATAGAATCCATTAACACTGGAATACCAGAGTCTATACCATCTAAGTTTATTATACCTGAACTACTATTTCCAATGTCTCCATAGAAAATATTACATGCAATTGTAGATCCAAAATCTATAATCGTTGCATCACTAAAGTTAACTAAACTAGTTCCGTTAACGTTATCAGATAGTAGGTTTATTTTTAAAAATTGTGCCATTGTTTTATTTTTTTGTTAAAAAGGTTCTCTGAAAACATCTTGTACCACAAGATCATCCACTGCTATAGTTTTAAGAATAGCATTAAAATCTACAACTACTCCAGGGTTTGAAATTGCAATTTCTATAGCTGCATTCATAGCTCTTGTAATAGGAAATTCACCTGACGGTGTAGATCCTGGATCGCAGTCTATTTCTACTTGCCAATTTTGCGGTCCATTGCTAGACCATGGTAATATAAAAGATACTAAAGTTATCGACGGATCTCCACCATCTGATTGTACTGAAACTATTTTTTCAGGGTTTATAAAAAGCCCTACACCAGTACCAATGTTTGCTGTAGTTGTTACTTTTATGAAACTTGCCATAATTATTATTTTAATGTTATTTGTATATTATATATACTTACAGATAAGAAGAGAGTTTTACATAAACAGTGACATTAGGGTACTACTATACTATTATAACTACCTATTGTCACTAAATTTAAAAAGTTGTTACAAATATAGAGGCTGGGTGTTCCCCCCTACTTTTTTTTTGCATATTTCTCAGTAAAACTCATTTATTTTCGCGTATCCGGCAGCTTTTTAACAGATTTTTAACTATATATACAAGTTTTTCTATACTTTACTAAATATAATTCAATGTTTTATATTCACTACAAAAATTTCACAAACAAATTAATATATATATTGGATAATATAAATGTAACTAATAAATAATAAACAATGTTAAATAAACTATTCAAAATTCAAATTAAATTACTACAATTACTAATAATAATTACATTACCACAAGTAATATATTATGTCATAATGTCATGACACATTGACACTTCGATTTATACTTCTAGTACATTTACAACAACTAAACAATACTACACTTGTATAAACTTACAAACAAAACATCTAACTAACTGGATAATAACTATATAATAACTAAATAAATAATAATAACTATGTCAACTTTAAATTCTAAAAGATTTGTTATACGCAAATCACTAATCGGTAAAAATCAACTAATCTCATTCAC
>Ga0187217_1001247_pt1 | contig 10589 bp, 7 predicted proteins | sample 15SPOviralmetaG_FD_130165 | JGI IMG/M metagenome (GOLD analysis project Ga0187217, IMG submission 130165) | Marine viral communities from the oligotrophic San Pedro Time Series (SPOT) site, San Pedro Channel, CA, USA - 15 SPOT_SRF_2010-09-15... | ecosystem: Environmental > Aquatic > Marine >... | reverse complement strand
CTTATGGGACAAAGTGTAACCGTGGCAGTAGATGCTGGTAATCCAACTCAACGAATTATTTTTACCAATGGAAATGCTGCTGATGTAACTCTAGGAGGTTCTTTTATTCAGCGGATGGTAACAGGACAACAAGATGCACCGGGGGCAAACCTTGCAATAGCAGCTGGAGCGACATCCGCTGCCCTCTTTGTGAATCCTCTTTTTGTAAATATTCCAGTATTCATAGGAGGGGCAACAGCAATTGCTACCCATCTTAATGATTCCTTAGCAGCAGCATTAGGGGCAACTGATATTGTATTTACTGCTCCTGAATGGGATTCTGTCAATGAAAATTGGACGGCATCGGTATCCCAGAACGACACGGCAATTGCTGAAATTGAAATGACTGGAAGTTTAACAGATAGTGGAGAATTATTTGGTGACCCAACCGAACCATTAGTCGTTCCTGCTGGTGGGGCAGGTTCAAATGATGTTGTAATGATAACAGCAGGTCGTGAATCATTAGATACCGAACTTCTACTTCTTCATGATTCTTTCTATGTCAATAATCCTAAATCTCTTAACACCTGCCCTTTCAAAATTGGAACTGTTCTTGAAGGGTTTGATACTGCTGGGGCAAGTCTAGGAATCACTCCTGCTATTACCGAAATGTCGATAGCCCCTGCTGGTATTAAACTCACTTTTGCTGCTACTGTACCAGCGGCAATTTCAACCAGTTCGACCAAAGTAACACTCAAAACCAGAATTGCTGACGAATCGGTCATTCAATACTCTATGAAAAATATTGCCCTTGAAGTACCTGTCATCACTCCTCCTCCTTCGTATGTCCTTGCTCTTCAAAAAGCAATGAACTCTGGTGAAGGGATGCGTCTTGATATGAAAGGGTATCAACTTGTCCGTTCCAATGTCCAAAATGGAACAACTCTTGCTTCTATGAATCTTCCTTTTGTAGCAACTCGTGCCAAAGGTATCGTGAGTATTCCACATGTAGTGGGAGCAACCAATTTTACCAGTCGAAATGTAGCAAATAATCTTGGACTTCTTAACATTAGTGAATACAATTATGAATATCATGGCATTAAACATCCTGCTCGTTCCATCGATTGTAATAAAGCACGTCTTGGTAGTCTATCTCAGGAACTCATTGCGGAACAACATAAATCATATGATTACTGTATGCCTCATAAACTTCTATCTTTTGATGGTTATAAAGACCTTTACAAAACTAAAACATTCTTTCTTGGGCGTAATCTTGCGATTCATAATACCACTTTCAATACAATTAATAGCAATATTAATCTAACTATTGAATCTACTAGTACAGACGGAGGTGCTGCGAATGCTTACAACGTAAATCACTATGTATCCGCCGTCCATAGTTTAGTGCTTCGTCCAGATGGAGTTGTTCTAGAGAAATAAATAAAAATAAAATATCAATAAATATATATGCCTAAATTAATAAAAATTGTAAAATCAGATGTTAAAGGAAAAAAACTATCTGCCTACTTTGATGTAGGTGGAGGAAAGGAAAAAAAAGTAAATTTCGGAGATTCAAATGCCATAAGTGATTATACAACAGGAGCAAGTGATGAAAAAAGAGCATCCTATCGTGCTAGGCATAGCAAAGGGAAAGGAAGCATATCTGCACCCATGACGCCTAAATCCCTCTCATATTATGTTCTATGGGGAAATAGCAGAAGCAAAACAGCAAATATAGCATCTTTCAAAAAGCGATTTAATCTATGAAAAAACATTAAATATTCATAACTAAATAAAAATATAATATTTTTTTATTTAGTAATAGTATATGTCGTCCAATGTTCAAATGTCAGGCATGGGAAATGGTAAACAAAACTTTCGTATTCGTCCTTCAAATGCACCTTCTGATGGGGTTTTTGCTCATCAGGGTCAACCAGTCCTCACATTCGAACTTCCTAATTCAAATGTTCTACTTGACCCTTCGAAACTACGCCTTGTAGGGAAATACAGAGTTGTAGCAGAATCACTAGCGGGAAAAGGTGATGACGATAAAATTGTTCTTGACCAATATCTAGGTATTAACTCGTGTTTTGAGAATGTAGCATGGTCTTCGAAAATGAGTCGTTCTGTGATTGAAAAAGTAAATAACTATCCTAAACTTATTAATTCAGTTCGTCCTGCTCTTAGCAGTACACAAAATTACCAATCAAATCTTCAAGTCGAATCTATTGCCACACAAAATCTTGATTTTGCTGATAATGCTTATGGTTATGTAGCAGCTCAAGGGGCAGGTGTAGATTTCTCTACCAGTATTTTCACTGGTCTAACTATGGCATCAGGAAATCGTCTTCCACTTATGAAACTCGGTGGTCTTATGCTTTCCATCGACCTTGCTTCGAATGAGGCAGTATTCCTAAGTTCAAATCCTTTAGTAACTCCTAAATATGAACTATATGATTTATCGCTTACTGGTGAATATCTAGTACCTTCTGCCGAAGAACGAGGTGCTATCGCTGGTATGGAATCAGGTGAAGTTGAAATGAATACATTTACTTCCCTTTTTTCCATTCTTCAAAGTTCTCAACATAATAGTGTATTTAATCTAGGACTTCGTGAACTAGTAAGTATATATTTCTCTTTCGTTCCTGCCAATTATATTAATAATTACCTACACAATCAATACCAATGCATGAGAATTTCTAGCGATGTAACAGGAGCGGCGGGAGCGAGTTCCCAGCAAATTACAAAAGTCAATTTCCTTCGCAATGGTACTCAGATGCCCTTCCTATTTGACCTTGATGTTCTTGATAAATCGAATGAGGCACAACTTCAACGCTACTATTTAATGTCGCTTAAAAAACTAACTGATATTAGTCGAACTGCGATTGATGGAAATATCAATGATGTACGGACTGCTATTGGTTCTACTGGTTTTACTCAGTCTAGTCTTAATCAAGCCAATGTTCTTAATAAGGAAAATTATGTTCTTGGATGTCCTTATGACATGCTAGGAAATTACTCTGGTGCTGATTTCAGTAATCAACCACTTACAATTAATATTGATTCTGACCTAAGTGATGCTTCGCCAAATGCAGTATATTTATTTGCTCTTGCTAAAACTGTTGTATCTTATTCGCCTTCTGGTATTAATGTCCGCTCATAAATAGAGTTAGAAGAAAAACATATGAAAAAAATATATAATAATATATATATATGGAATTACCTTCAGAATTGCGTTTTGAAAATCTATCGACACCTCATAGTGCAACTTTACACACAGTAAAGACCCAACCTGTAAGTTTCTCGCAGTCTCAAGTTAGATTTGAAGTTCCTCGTCAAGGGATTCTTAATTCTACAGCCATTATTGAGTGGTCATTTAAAACAACGAATTCTGCTTCAGGTCATAATTTCCCATTAGGTATTGGATGTTTAGCAAATATCGACCGAGCAGTTCTTTCAACACAAAGTGGACGTGTCATCATGGATAACAGAAATTTCGGTGAAAAACAAGTATGTGAAGAAGTCTTTCGTGATGCTGAATATTCTCATTTCCTTGCTCGTTACCTCAATCTTTCGAACGCTACCTATGCTTACACTGGTGAAAGAGAATCTACTGGTTCTAATGCTTGTATTCGATTCAGTGGAGAACCAAAAGACATTCTAGGCGTAGAAGCACCTTATGGTCGTCGATGGACTACCCCAAAAATTATCAATCTGGGCGGGGCATACTCCCCAAGTGGGGGAAATCACACTACCCCTGCTGCTATCCAGCAAGTCCGTGTATCTCTTCAACAATTATTCCCATTCCTTTATGGTGTCCAACTTCCTGTCAATATTATGGAACAACTTTACATTGATATTTATTGGAAAAGAGATGATGCTGAAGGCAAAGTCGTTGTAAAACGAGGAGTTGAAGCACATGTTACAGGTGGTGTAGTACAACAAGAAGATTGTTTCCTTCTCTCTGACCATATTGTATATGATGACCCCGCCGTGATGGATAAAATATCGGCACAACAAGAAGCTCAAGGAGGTCTATCATTTTCGTACAAAGATTATGTAGTACAGACAGTATCATCTGCTGCTCCTGCCGATGTAACCATTCAACAATATGAGCGTGAACTTGGATGCTCGAATTATAAACTAACTGACCTCCGTAATATCGAACTTAAAAATACAGCAGGAACATCCCTAGAACTTCTTGGCAGATATTACTCTGATGGTGATAATCTTCGTTCTCTACAACTTTCTCTTAATGATGCGAATTTTAATCCTGATAATAATAACACCCAGATGGAAAATTACAGTTCCCTTGCTGAACTCTACGACGTAAAACCATACATTCCTCGACCTATGTATTGCAATCCTGCAGGTAATCAAGAAGGGGCTGTACCAAATGGTCTTCAAGTCCTTGCTGCTGGGGGTCAGGTATTCAATGGTAAAAATCAACTTATAAATGTAGCAGGAAAAATGAATATTATTGGATACAATCTTCAAGATGACGCAGGTCGCCCATTCCAGATGGGAAATACACCTGTTCGTCTTTTCTACAAAAAAACTCAAGGAGGAATTGGGACAACTTTCCCACAGAAAACTATTACCGAAGGTTCTCTTCAATATTATTTTCTTGGTTTTATGCGGTCTTTCATGGTTGCTCCAAGTGGTCGAGTCATTACTTCAGAATTTGACTAATTAAATAAAAATTATATAATATTATATTACTCAATATTATATAATGGAATATGCTGATGAACTTGTTATCGAAGCATCAGTAAAACAAGCACAAGTAGGAAATGGTAGTAGTACTTGGACAACAACAACCCCCTCTATCATTTTGAATGAAGGAGATGTTATAAAAACCATAGGGTCATGGGTGTCTGTACCCAACAGCGGAGAAAACTCTATTGAAATATTTGATAAATCAGATTCTAATAGTGAAACAGTAGATGCCTCATTTAAATTTTCATATTATAAAACAATGGATACAAAAAATGTTGTAGCATTTCCTTATCATTCAATAAAAATCATAGATACAGATGTAGTAGGATATGGATATACTCAGGTATTGCCTCGTGGCGAAGACGTGGGTACAGCTGCGAATGTTGAACATTATTCGAATGTTCCAAGAATACAATCATTCCCTTCCAATAGTTTAAAAAATATTACAGAAGCATGTCCCTATGATGATATCTTACATACCTCAAACAGTGATAAATATGAAACAGGAACATATAAGGATTTTTTATTGAATTCTCAATTAAATCAAGGAATAAGAGATGTATGTAATACAGGCAACAGGTATACTCTAATGTATAAAACAACTACAGGTCGATATGATTTTGTTGAAAGAGAAGTAAATTTAAAAATACCAAAAGGATTTTATACACCAGATTCTTTAGCAAGTTTTATTAGTGAAGAAATGAATCAAGTTTATTTCAATGATACCATAAACGGATTAAATGAAACAATGAGTAATAATGGAAGATATTTTGTAGGAATGAAACCTATGGCTTTACCTCAACTCAATTTGACAAATGGAAAAGATGATACAACTGAGATTGGATTAGTATCTCATCGAACATCAAATCCTATTACTTATGGATGTGGTCTATCAAAAAACATTTCAGGAAAAACAACATTATTAGAAAGTCAATATACAAACAATGTCACTTATATGAGATATCGTTTTGAACCTTCTACAGACCAAGATAGACAAGACTTTGAATACATGCGATTGATGGTAAATCAATATTGTGATAAAAATAGCGGATGGTATCAAGAAACAGGACAGACCTATGCAGATACTGACCTTGCTGGTTATACCTTTCATTTGTATAATGCTATCTATGATGGGAATGGTATCAATCAATATATATTTGTAAATACAGCAAATCCTTATGATGATGGTCGAATTACCTTTGATGAAGATTATTTTTATTTTTCTACAACACGAAGTGATGCGGATGATAAAACAGCAGAAACAGATGTAACCGCTTTGTTAATTGGAAACGCTCCTGTGGATTACAATAGTTTAGTTCCTTTGAATGAATTTAATGAAGTGTCTCCGATTGGGATGCCTATCTATGTAGGAACAAAAGAAAAAATAACACTTAATGGAAATACTGCTTATACTTGTGGTAAATCTGCTTTCAATTGGTACGCTTACAGAAATCCTGTACGACCTACTGATAACAATTTAACAGAAATGACACAAAACGCTATATTAGATTATGAACATGGTAATAAATATAATGGACGAACAGATGGGAATTACAATCGATGGTCTTTAAGAAATGACGAAGAACCCCCTGCTTTTGCAGACCCCGATGACATCAATTTACAACCTATACTAAGAAAATACCCTAATTTTATGAAATATGGGCAAGAATTGGGTGTACCTAGTGTCAATATCGTGAATGGTTCTATTGATACACAAGAAATATACCCAGTTGAAATGAATTTAACATTAACCACTTTGAACCCATCACAAGATGACCAGACAGGGAACGTCGTGGTAGAGAATGCTTTAACAATTAATAGAATAACAAAATGGTATAATTTTATTCAAGCACAAGTAGATGACGGATTAATCGATGTAACTCAAGGAATGGCTTACGCCCATTTCATGTTAGAAACATTTATAACTCCATTGGGAAATAATGAACCCAAATCAACATTAGGAAGCGATAAGTATTTAAGAAACAGACCTCGTGGTATGATTATATCATTTGATTATGAAACATTTATCAATAAAACAATTACAACCGAATTTTACTGGGGTTTTCCCAATAATGAATTTATGACGATTCCATTAGTGTCATTTGTTAAAGAAAAATATTTCCAATCATTCGGACAAAGTACACAAGGATTAAAAGATTATGATTATGTAGATAGTGTAGCATTTGCCGCTCAACCTCTACTTAGAATTAATGCGAATGCAACTTCATTATCACAAATTAAAACAGGATATGGCGGAACAATTGTATTTGGATTTGGTTATTCTCATCTAAAAACAGGGTGGAGAAATTTTACATCCATGTTATGTTCTTATGAAATGGATACACAAGATAAAACCAATGTGATGTTCTGCGGTTCAAGCAGAAGTGATTCAACTTATAATGATAGATTATTCATAGGTGCTAGAACTCCTGAACTCAATTATGATACCACAAGTCAAAAGTTTTATTGGAACATGTTTTATACTCCACAACAATTATTTAATGAATATAATCAAGGTATTCAATCTGCTCAACCATCTCTTCAACCAAGCGTTCAAGAACCATTCAGTAATCTTATGGGGTTTCCTGCTCCAAATTATTCCGTAGATGATAGTAATATATATTCGGTATCGTATCCACTGAATGATAATCAAGGTATTGATATTATTCAATATAACAAAAACAAACAAAATTTATATAATGATGGACTTATTGTATTAGCCCCTGAGATAACTAAACATAAAACATTACTAAATACAGATTGTGCTATGAGTGGGTACATCTCAGGAAATCAATATGAATATCTGTTTCCATTAGATAATGATTTTACAACAAGAATGTTTTGCTTTGACCAAGATTGCAGATATAACACATTTGACGGCGGTACTATAACTAACACCCATACTACATCAGCACAAGATTTCAATAGACCACCTGATGATGTACAAACAGATTATGAAACAGACCCCTTTTTAGATACATTATTAGTGTCCTATGGATGGGGTGGTTTTCCTACTGATTTAGGTTTTATTGAAAAAAAATATGAAGCAGGAACAATAAGACCAGATTCTGAACTTATATATGACACCATGTGTGGAGTTCAAGTATATAACTTTGGCGATTATAATCGTACCAACTGGGATAATTCACTTTGGAAAACATTAGGATTTTCATTGACAGACATGATGCCTACCCCGTTTCAATATTGTAATCAACTAAGAAATTTTACAAGTAATTTTTTAACTGAAATAACATTACAAACATCATCATATCCTATGAGAACAGATGGAGATTTACTAACAAGTGGATTTATATCCATTACACAGAATATTGTAGGAGGTTTAAATTATACAATACAAATGCCCAATACCAGTTTTATCAATGAAGGAGGATTAGTAGGTGTCAATAATTTATCAGAAAAAATAATATCCTATATTGGTAATAATCCAATTAATGACCATACCCAACCTGCACAAGTAGATTTAACAACTGGAACAGTCATAGGAGAATCAAGCAATGGTGCTAGTTTATTCAACGGACAATTAAATGAAAATCCATTTTTTATCGAAGTTTCTTCAACTGACTATGGAACAAAAATATATTCAAGCGGTTTTTCATCAAAATTAGATAAACCCTTTTTCTTAGTGAGATGCTCCGTTGTAGATGACAACTATAAATATTTGAATAATGCTACATCTCAGACAATCATGCCTGTTGTAGCAATAGCCTCAAAACAATATGGACAATCTGATTATTTTTATAGTGATGATATAAGTAATCTAACATACACCAATAATAGAAAAAGAGTGATAAATGAATTCAAAGTAAGTATAACCAATCCAGATGGTTCATTAGCCAATACCTTAGGAGATGATTCTACTGTATTTTTCAAAATCATTAGAAAATCAATAGAACCTGATGAGATTGTATTACCTGCAGACCCCGCTATTTATCAAGATATCGAACGAGTAGAATCATTGATAAAAAATAAAAAATTATACCAACAAGAAATTAATGAACTTTTAAATGGCGGTATTTAATTTTCTACACGCTCTTGACATTTGATGACGCCAGAATGAATTAGGGTAATCTCGATATATAAATTTTTTACATACGTCACATGTTTCGCCTACATCATCATAAGGTCGATAAGGTTCACCATTATTTGTTTTTATAAGAATTCTATCAGAGCGTGAACCTTGTATATGGTATCGTTGCCAGTTGATAGTAGAATCATCCCACCATTGACCAGTAGGTGTTTCTTTATTCCATTCAATTTGTTTATCCCGCCAATATTGATTTGTCGACCGTCCCTCTGTAATGAGTTTATTTTCCATATCTACCTATATTATATTCATACATTTAAGTTATGATATAATATAATAATAAGTACACAAAAAAAATATATATATTATATATAATGAACTTTGAAACATATATCACTCATACAAAAATATCTGATAATACGAAGAAAACCTATACCATGAATTATGATAATTATCTAAAACAATTTGAAAATGCAAATAAGATAATACCAAAGGAATTAATTCCAGCGGTTGTAGAATATATAGGAACATTAGATAAATCAAACAACACGAAGATGATGTTAATCGCCATACTTATCAATCTAATGAATTTTAGTGGTTATTCCACTGTAGATATTAAAAAAATCCAGACTGCTATGTTCGAAACAAAAAAGAAAGAAACAATTATTCGAAAAAATACCAAAGAGCAGGTATTACCATCTTTAAAAGTAATTCAAAAATATATGAAAAATCAATTAAAAAATGAAGATTATAGGAGTTATATTATCAATTACATTTTATTGAATTATAATGTAAGAAATCAAGACCTAGACTGCACGATTGTTTTTAAAGCAAAAGATGTGAATGATACAGATAATTTTCTGCTTGTAAGAGCAACTGATGTGGTCTATGTGAGAAACAAATATAAAACCTTTAAAAACTATGGAAAAAAATATATAAAATCCGCAGTAGACCATTTACTCGAGCATGTCAGCGATATGTTGAGGCAGGTGATACACGGCTACTAGCAACCAATTCTAATTTAACATATGAAATATCAAAGTACACATATGAAGGGCTTTCAGAAAGTGATTATCTTAAAATTATTATAGATTCTATTGATTTTAATACAAATTTCAGGAAACTTGATATCATAAGTGAGCGTCGAGGAACATCAACAGCGGTTTTAATTAGTGAATATAGCATAAAAGTTAAGTGAATGAAATGATTTTTGATGTTTTTTCAAACTTTTTTTAAACATTTCATTTCCACAAAATTTACATTGAACTTTTTCACGATTTTTAAGATAGTATTGTTTTTGATATTCACTAATTTTTTCACGATTATTTTCATATTCAACTTTTTTTCTGGCTTTGACATCAGGTTTATCATAATATTTTTTACATGCAACAGGGTCATATCTACTAATTTTTTTTACAATGGGTTCATCATCGATATTGTCAGTTTTCATCATTCCTATATATTCCTATTATTTTATTTTTAAGTGAATTAACATATTATTTATAAGTTATTGAAATAGGAATAAAGAGGAATATTTTTTATTTGATATAAAATAAAATATCTAAACCCTGAGGTATAGTGTTCAAAGTCTATTACCTCTTTCTAATTACTCTTTAAAATATAACTAAATAAAAAATATTCCTATAATATTCCTATATTGAATCTCTAATTAATATCTATATTTATTCTCAATTAGAAAAGAGAGAGAGATACCTGATTAGACCATGACAGGGACTATGGATTAGACTATGCATTTATTTATGATTTCAATATATATTCGATTACTTAATTATTGAAATTTTAATTTATATCAATATTTATTCTCAATTAAAAAAAGAAGAAAGAT
>Ga0187217_1001244_pt1 | contig 10595 bp, 8 predicted proteins | sample 15SPOviralmetaG_FD_130165 | JGI IMG/M metagenome (GOLD analysis project Ga0187217, IMG submission 130165) | Marine viral communities from the oligotrophic San Pedro Time Series (SPOT) site, San Pedro Channel, CA, USA - 15 SPOT_SRF_2010-09-15... | ecosystem: Environmental > Aquatic > Marine >... | reverse complement strand
CTCTATTTACTATATTAGCGAGTTTATTTCTTTCTTCTTTACTTAGATTAGATTTAGTTAGCAATAAGGTTTGAGCCTCTATAGATCCCATCATACCTTCGCCTCCTTGCATTATTGTTCTTTGAATATTTTGAAACTGCTTAACTAAACTAGTATCTACACCCTGTTCTTTAGAGGCTTTAATTGTTTCTCTTAAGTTTTTGTTTTGAGCAAGCGCAACTTTATTCCAAGCTAAATTAAACCTATCTTGTTTTTCATTAGCAACAGCTTTTTGTTGTTGTCTAAACTTAACCATGTTCTGTATTGATTGAACCATAGTTTCACTAAGCTTAGCGGCTGCATTGGCCCAAGCCATTGCGGATTGATCATTTATTATTCTTGGATTATCGTATGCGCTCATAATTTATTTTTGTTTTAACCTCATTTAGCCATTCCACCTACGGACATTAGTGAACCACCAATACCGCTTATAGCACTACCCCAGGCTTGACCTTGAGCAGCTTTAGCATTAGCTTGGTTTTGAGCAGCTTGCTGCATGTTACCAGCCGCAAAACCTAAGTCAGCGTTTGTTCTAGCCTCTCTAGCAGCAAATTCATATTGTATTCCAGCGGCATCAGCTTGCTGTAATCTCATCTGTTCACTCATTTTTAACTTATCAGCTTCACTTTGACCTTGTGCTCTAAGTTGTTCGTTGGCAGCTTCTTGTTGTTCTATACTAGCAGATATACCTTTTTTACTTTGTAAAGCGGCTTGAGCTAGAGCTGTTGCTCCACCTGCGCTAGCACCTGTTGTAGCTAATAAATCTAGAGTGTTAGCTAATGACATGTCGGCTTGTTCTGCTTGAAATTCAGCGGCTTGAGTTGCTACTCCTAGATTAGCAAAAGGATTACTTACCATACCGCTAAGATCAGTTACCCCAGCATATGGGTTCACTATAGGAGCTCTAGCTGCTTTAATCTGCTCTATTTCATAACGAGCTCTTTCTTTTTCGTTTCTAAAGCCTTTAGCTTGTTGCTTAGCTTGATTAGCTGCAACTGCCCCTCCAACTCCTGAAACAACCGCACCGACGCCAACAGCTATTGCTGATACTACTGCCATATTATTATTGTTTTAATTTATTCTTTTTATCATTTCATAAGATGGTTTTTCATCAACCACCCAGTCTAATTTTTTATGTATCTTAAGTAAACTGTTACTTCTACTTATTGACATAATGCAAGTTTTACCTGCATCTTTAACCATTTGCTCTACAGTTTGTATTAAAAACTTAACAGCAACAGGTCTTGCTCTTTTATTACCTTCTGGATCTGAAACAACCCAATCAAACCAGCATAAACCAGAATTACTCCAGTATATAAAACCGGCTACAATAGGTTTGCCCTTATATTCTACCATGACACCACCAGTGCCATTGTCAGGTAATATATCTTTACTAACTGCTGGCCAACCCCAAGCTGACCACCATTTTTCTAACATGCTATAATCTTCTTCTAGCAATGTTCTTGTTTTTAATTCCATTTAATTTTATTTAATATGATGATTCTACATATTCAGAAGATACTGCAAATAATTCTTTAGCAGAACCTAATTGTGTAGTGTTATCTGTTGATATTGTAACTGTTGCAAAATAACCTTTTATACCACTTACTTGGTTTCCAAATATAACTTCTCCTGGATTAGCAGGTGTAGAACTTACTAGATTTGCAACATACTTGTTTTCTTTTCTAACAAAACCAGCATAGTCTTTATTGTAAGGCGGTGTTGTAGTTCCAAAAACACTACCATACTGAGCTGGATATATAATCTCTCCAGTCGTTGGATTTAAAATATATTCACCTTCCATGTAGCTAGGAACAGAACTAGTTGTGTCATTAAAACTAGTGTATTGACCATTGTACTCATCTGGACCAGTTGCATCTGATATAAAACTATCAATTCTCCAACCATTACTACCTTCGTAGTTTATTGTTTTAAAGTTTTTAGATAAGCTAACAGCTGGATTAAATATAAAAGTTATACTTGTATTATTGTCCGCGCCGTAAAAATTACCTCTATTAGCCGTCGGGCTATAGTGCTTATATAAAGATCCGTTGTTAAAAGTAAAGAAATCATTTCTTAGACTAACCATAAAGTCAGGCTTATAAGAAAAGAAACTAGACCAACCTCTTACTTGTTCATCAAACGCTAGAGTGTTATAATTGTTATTGGCTGTGTTTTGAAGAGAAACAACATATTGCTTATTATGTATGTCCCACCCGCCTACAACAACACCTTCGCTAGTGGTTGTGCTTATGCTACTAAACTCATCTCTAAAAAAGTCATACATACCATAATTAGAAATTTCTGTTATGCCGTCTCTAGATAATCTTAATACAGCATTTCTATCTGTATCTACAAAATATTTTCTAAATCCGTATGTAGCAAAGCTGTTTGGATTTTTACTTATACCAAAGTTACCTAAGTAAGGAACTATTTGACCAATAACTAAATTTAATTGACTAACCGCTGTTCCTCCTCCTTCAGCCGTATATATAGCGTCTTTATCTATAAGTGCATAGCTAACTTTATTTTCTTGAAATATATTTAAATTAGTGTTTTCTGCGTATAATTTTTGTATACTACCCTGTGCAGGATCTAAACTTTTAGAAATGTCTTCACCAACTGGAAAAACATTTGTTTGGTTTATACCTGTTCTAGAATTAAATATACCTGAGTATATTAAAGAATTTAATCTTTGTGTACCATTTAGTTCTTCTTCTACTAAAAAAGCTCTAGGTCCAAAATCAACAGTTGTATTATTAAACCCACCTCTAATTCTAGCCTCTTCTATAAACCAGTTAGAAGCATTACCAGTACCAGTAGATATAACTGGCCAAGAGCCATTAACACCTGTAGGCACACCTCTAGAACCATTCCATTTAGGTTCTTCGTTACCAGCTGATCCTTGATTTGTCTTTTTCAATAGAAAAGAATTAAAATACTTTACTTCTATTATAGCTGCCATATTATATAATTACACTATTATAAATTAATTTAGGTGGTTTGTTGGTTAAAATCTGAGGAAAATCCCATGTTTGCCAAAACAAACCGTCAATCCATTCGCCTTTTCTTTGTATTGCTCTAGGAAAACCTCTATCATAAGACTTAGCGGTGTATGGTTTTGTTATATTAAGTTGATCTTCACTAATATAAAAAATATCAAATGGTCCTATTCCTCTACCTTGCTCTATTAGTTCAAATATATTGCTTGAATTGTAAGGACCAATCATACATATATCTATGTCTTTTGTTTCTTTTTTATGAAGAGCTCCTCCTACTAGATAAAGTTTGTAATCTTTCCAATCAAGTTTTAACAGATTTTTTATGTATTTTTTTATTTGATTTTGATTATACATTATACTATTATAAATTGATAACCTGAGATGCTTTCTGTAGTTATGTCTGTTATTGTTGCTGATCTACCCATAGCATCTTCAAATAAACCTATTACAGCGCTTTCAGTAGATGCAAAAAACCAGTCTCCACTAAAACTACTACAATTTCCAGCACAAGCATTTGTATAATTTACTTGAATTGGATTAGAATTGTTTAATTGACCCCACGTACCATCATAAAGATAATAACCATTTTGAGCACTTATTCCACTGTCTTGTATTCTAACTATTACCCAAATGACATCGTCTCTATCACTACCTTGACCAGTATATCCTTCATATTCTTTTACATATGTAGGTATATTACCCATAGCTACCTGTATGGTTTGATCTGTTGAAGCGCCTGGATCAGAAACTCTAGTTACTATAGTATAATCTTGAACTACAAATGTATTATCTACAAAACCACCACCACCAGTTGATCTTTGTAATCTACCTATATTGTATAAATCACTTGGATTTCCAGAATTACCTATAATTTCAAATTTATTATTATAAGTATTACCATTAACTCCAGTTGCGGATACAATGCTCCAAGTAAGATCTTTTCCTCTATTAGCGTTTCCTCCGCTGCTCTGTCCAGCTCCATTGTTAGCTCTAATATCTGTTATAAATGTGTTACCATAAGTTAATTCTACAGGGCTAGAAGGTGATACGTTTTCTATAACTGGCTCTTTATTAATTAAGTCTCTTGTGTCACTAAAACTTGTAGTAACAGGAGCTTGAAGATTAGGTGTAACACTTACTACAAAATTAAAAGTAAAACTTCTTTTACCTGCGTCGCTACCATACCAAACATTAGCATCCCATCCCGCTTGCAACTGTAGTTTCCAACCAGTATTTTGATTTCCTGTAAAATTTGAAAAATAATTTGTAACATTAACCGGTGTTGATTCATTTGTAAATACGCTTATTAAACTAAAACTAACTACATTAGTTCCTTGTGGATTTGTATTAGCTGTTTGTATTATTTGTCCAGCAGCGTCTTTAGCTTTAAAATCAAATATATAATCTCCACCGCCTATACCTTCATTAAAATTTGCTGAAGTATAATCATCTTGAAGAGATGAGGCAGCCCCACTATCTGAGTCACTAACATTATTTATCTGAGTTATTAATCCAGCTGATGTAGTTTCATAGTATATATCTATAACAGATTCAGTTGGGTCTGTTTCTACAACAGCCAATTGTTGAACACCTGGTAGCGCTGAATTTTTACCTGTTAAAACAACAGATTTACCAACAGGCACGTCTATATCATCGGAAATGAAGATCCATTGTTTTTTTGGAGCATTGTCAGGGTTGGTCGCATCGCCACCTGGAAAAGCAGCACAACTGAAATCCCAACCATTAAGAACAACGTTTGTAGGTCCACCAGCCCAATTAGCAACATATGGATTTAAAGAAGTGTAAGTTGTATTAAAACTAACCCCTTGTACATCTGTTACAAAAACAGGAGTACTAGAAGGCGCATAATAACTATTTTCTTGACCAGTCCATGTACCAGCATTACAACCAGTGGTTGCTTGAAGAAAAGGATATCCTAACCTCATACTTATACTAGTGTATGAAGAATTACCACTTGGTGTTGAGAAATTAGCTCTTTGACCTAATTTAGAATTTACACCTAATTGAGCTATTAAAGGGTTAGAATCGTATAAATAAAATTGAGGAAAATTATTAGGTACAGGAGGATTTGCAGGATCATAATCAAACAAGTCTCTAAGATTAGATATAGTACTTACAGTAATACCTTCTATTTCTGGTAGTATTTGTTCGTTACCTAATCCTATTCCATACTGTGTGTTAGCTAGATTATTTGTTGGAACTGTATCTGTATTGATAACTCTTGGAAATAATATTACAGAACTTCTAAATTGTCTTTGCTGTGGCCCTACTTCAGATAAATCTCTAGGTATTTTATTTATATTATCACCAACTAAAACTGTATTTGATATATTAGCTTGATTAGTACCAGGATTAACACCACCTACTACAGGCTGAGAAGCCATTATACCAGGTAAATAAGCATTGTAATAATCTTGTTGAGTTTGTTTTACTACTATTCTATAAGAATACCATCCTAGTGGATTATAACTTGATGAAGTTGCGTCACCATCATAAATTCCAGGCCAATTAGTGTTTTGATCTGGGCTTGAAGGTCCTATAGAGTTATTTAATATTACTTTTAAAGAGTCTCCAGGAAAATTATCAGCTCCAGTAGTTGCTGAATAACTAGAATATGGGTGATACAAGGTTGAACCACCATAAGTTATACCTCCTATAGTTACAGTTTGAGTTGTATTAGACAGTATAACAGAAGAAGATCTACCATATCTATCTGACAAAACAAAGCCAACTTGATAGTTTCTGTTTTGTTTTAAAGTATGGTTAGGATATTCTATTCTACTTGTAGTGTTTTTTACAACATCTGTCCCTGTATATACAACAAAATCTGATTTATTAGTGGCTGTAACATTATAATCTAAACCCTCAGGTGAAGTGTGTTTATCTTGATAATTACCATAAATAATTCTATTACTAGAAACCTCTTGTGCTAAAGCTTTAACTGGTACCTTATCATAAACCCTGCTTATTTCAGAAGATGGTAGAGTTTTAAATGGTTTTGTAGATTCGTATATGTATTTAATTACAGTGTCAGTACCTGCGGCTTGGATTAGAGCTGCGTCTATAGTATCTATTAATTGAAGAGCTAAACCACTAGATTCTTTGCCTATTATTTCTATTTCATCTATATCAAACATTGTGGCTATCTGACTTGCTTGAGCTTGAGTTCCATCTGATTTTAAAGGTAAAGGTATTATAACGCCAATTTTATCAACTTTGTTTTCCATGAACTTAACTATAGTAGTTTGAAAACTTTCATTCATATCTTCTTGAATGTTGCCAGCATTAGTATCGTCATAAATAAAATATCCATCTTGCTTTGGAACAAAAGCTATTTGGGTAAAAGGTGCTAATACAGAATACTCCCCGTCTTTAAATTTAAATCTATATGAAAATCTTATAAACTTATCATCAAGAAATTCTTGATCGCCAGCATAATTAGGTTCATAATAAGGATTAGTAGGATTTACTCCTGGATTAGTCGTAACATCTAATGGCAAGAACTCATCAGACACATTAAACATTGTTGTTTGATATTCACCAACACCTTGGTTAGTTGATGGTGATTTAAAATTAGCTGCAATTGCCGCTGTTATTTTTTCATATAATTCTATAGGTTGATAAGGACTTAATTTTGCTACAGATATTTTATCTTCTGAATTATAAAAAGCGCTGTTAGAAGCAGCTATACCTACGTTTATTTTTCTAGGTTGATTTCTGTTATCTGTAAAAAACAAAAAATCTTCTAATATGTTTATACCATATACTGGGTTTTGTGTAGAAAAATTTAAGAAAGCTCCTTCAACTAATTTAGTAGATGTTTCAGAAACCGTGTTATATCTATATATATAGTTATTAGCCATTTTATTATAAATAGACCCATTATGATCTGTTAAAAACACGTATATAAAGTTGTTTAATTCATCTACATGTGCACCTATTACACTCAGTGTGCCAGCAGCCAAACCTTCTTTTACTGAAAAATCCACTTTTAAAGTATTACCTAATACGTTTTCAAGAGCACCTACATCAGCTCCTTCAGATCTACTTATCTGAGCATTTATAGCATTTCTGTATTCTCCAGAAGGAACAAGTCTTGCTTCAAGATCTTTGTTCATTTTAGAACCTACAAAAGCATTTTTAACTTCAGCCATTTAATTTAGTGTTTTATCCATTTAGATTTACCACGCATAACTTGAACTATTTCATCAAGCTTAATATTAGATAATCTTATCTTTGTGTTTCTAAGTTTTGCACTTTTTTCTCTCTTGAATCTTTGTACAATATATTCAGGTTGATTTATTCTACTAGCTAATACAGCATGAGATATATAAGAATACATAGCATCTTCTGCTAGTTTAGGAATTTTAGTATCCATGTCTGTAGCTAAGCCATCAGATATATATTCAAATATAATCAACTTATCTTTTAAATTACTAGAAAAAGAAACCTTACCTTCTCTTTCATTCATATTAAACCATCCGTTTGATTGAGATGTTTGAGGTTCTAATCCATACATTTGACCCCAGCTAGCACCAAACCAAGAACCCGTGTAGTCCCAGTTGTAAGCCCACATATCATTTGTAAAATCATTTGTATTGAAGTTACCGTTTATAAACTTGTCATTTGCTTCATGCCATCTTTCTTGTGTTATTGAAGAACCCTCAAGATCATTACCAAAATTATCTTGAGTAGGTATTCCTTGACTGTCTTGAATCTGCGTGTTATAAGGACTTGTTGTTAAATTGTTTGTTGGGTAAATAGGATGTAAAACACCTAAGGAATCTACCCAAGAAAACTTTACATAATTAACATAGTCCTGTGGTAGCACTAATGTTAGTCCATCGGGTATAGTTAGTTCAGATGATTTAATACTTTTTAATGTATCATAACTAAACTCTTGTATAGCTCTCTTTGCGTGAAAAACTACATCAGTTCTCTTTACGTCTAATATTAATTTACCTTCACCTACATAAGCTACTATAAAATTATTTACAATATCTTCTAGTTTTACATATTGGTAGCCACCATAATTATCTTCTACAGCTTGACCGTATGCTTTATCAGCAGGTGTTGCGCCATATTTTCCTCCGTCAAGTATTGTTAATTGAACAACTATATAATCTGTTGTAGCTGCTGTTATAGTTATATCATTACCACTAACACTGTAACCAGATGTTATTTCTAGCCAAGAACCTGGAGCAGCTGTGGTACTTTTATATATTTTAAAATTATTTAAAGCATAGTCTGCATTATTAGGATTTATATCACCTAAATATAAATCTGTATTAAAAGTTGTTTTTAATATTTGATTTGCAGTATTATCCCCTTTAAATGGTTGAGCACCTTGGTAGTATTGTTGACCAGTTTCTGTTATTAATCCATTAGTTGGAGGTTTTATTACACTCATGATTTATTATGATTTAGCGTTTGATTCTTCTGCTTGTATAGCTTGTGTTGCTACTTGTACTATTTGTGGGTCTCTTATAACCACTCCAGCATATGCTAGTATTCTTACAATAACTTCCGTTTGTTCTACGTTAGACAATTCAAATTGTGTTGATGTAGAGCTATTATATATATATTGACCAAGTGTTCCTATTGTAAATCCCCAAACAGGGTTATTAGGTTTTCGTATATAACTTACAGTTACATCACTAGCTGTATTTATAGAATCTGGATAAACATATATATGCTGTTGCCCAGTATTGTTACCGTTAGTTCCAGCTGTAGATTGTTCATACGTATAAATAGGAAAAGTTTTAGAAGGCTTTGTTATAGGAGAGAGGTTTAAATAAAGAAGTTCGTTTCTATCAACTCTTTGTATTTCTTTATCTTTAAAAATAACAGTACCTATTCGATGCGTGTTTGATGGAGGTAAAAAATATAATGCTGAATTAACAGAATCTATTGTAGCAGTAGCAAAAGTTGGGTTAGCGCCAGCTATATTAACAACATCTCCAACAACATATCCTGATCCACCGTTGTTTATAATTATATTTTGTATAGCTCCAATACTAGGCGAAGTTAATTGTATTGTAGCTGTTGTAGTTGATCCAGCTTGTATTATGTTTAAAACTTCATTTCCATTTACATAACCTGTTCCTGGATTGTTTATTGTTAAACCAGTAATTGCTCCACCACCACTCACACTATTTATGTTTACAGTTAAACCATTACCCCCACCACCTGTTGTTGTAGGTACATTTATTCCGTTTGTATAACCTATTCCAGCATTACCAATAACAAATCCTGGTGTTACAGGTTCAACATTGACAGTTAAACCATTGCCACTACCTCCAGTAGTTGCCGAATTAGTTGCACTTACATAACCCACTCCAGCAGTAGTTATATTTAGTAATGTTACAAATCCCGTTGGAACAGTTGTTGTTACTCCAAATTGTTTAAATATTGAGATTGCTGTGTTAATATTTTTTTGCCTATTAACATACTCAGTATCTGTTTGTGGTATTCTTAATAACTGATTATAATCTTCAAAGTAATTTTCAAATATCTCTAATTGTACTTGAGCGGCTAGTTTATTAAACTCATCTGGGGTTATATAACCTCTCTGTTCTTTGTTTAAAATAGATAAAACAGTAGTGTATACAGTGTTTACGTTAATTGCCATAAGTTTTTATTATATTAAGGATAGGTGATCACAAATGACCACCCATCATTAATAATCACTTGTTAATTTATTTTTTTATCTATAGATTTATAAACTTCTACGCCTTCGTCTGTTTTTAAATAAGCAGCAAAAGCTGAATAAGGATTTTCATCAAACGGAACATTCATTAATTTTTTTCCATTTGAACCCCAGGTAAAAGTTCTTTGATCTGGCGATAGTTTAATCACGTTAGATTCAGTTGCTTTAATTGCAAAGTTTCTAAGTTGAACATTTTCGTCATTAGCTAATGCAATAAATGTTTTAGGATTTTGTTTAGCAAATAAAAGTAAATCTCTTTTTATTTCTTTTGAGCTCATTTTATTTACTTGGCTTCCTAATTCAACTCTTAGTATTGCTTCTTGATGTTCTATATCCATTTGTTTAGCAGCGTTTAATGCTGTTATCTCTAACTCTATAATTTCAAGTTCATCATTAGCTACTTCTATTCTATCGTGCTCTCTATACAAACCATTTAATAACGGATGGTAAAGAGAAAGTATTTTTTGTAAGTTCTGTTTGTTTTTTTGAACAGTTAAAACACCATCTTTAAAAGTAATATGACCCATCGTAGCTTCGCCTAATTGCTCATCTACAAAAACAGATGATTGGTTAGTTGCATAACGCAACTCTCTTTGCATCCCTTTTTCTTCGTCATACCAAAGTAAAGCGTGTTTTTTTGTGTGCTTACTAGGTATTGTTAATGTTAACGGACTTTTGTTACCCGTTAAATAATAATGTCTATCTTTTATTTCCCAACCTTCAGGTTGAGATATTTTTTGTTTTTTCATAATATAATATAATAAAATTAATAAAAGTAATAATTACCCCCGTTGATATAACGAGGGTAAGAATTACATTAATAT
>Ga0187217_1001243_pt1 | contig 10601 bp, 2 predicted proteins | sample 15SPOviralmetaG_FD_130165 | JGI IMG/M metagenome (GOLD analysis project Ga0187217, IMG submission 130165) | Marine viral communities from the oligotrophic San Pedro Time Series (SPOT) site, San Pedro Channel, CA, USA - 15 SPOT_SRF_2010-09-15... | ecosystem: Environmental > Aquatic > Marine >... | reverse complement strand
ATGCACGCCCAAGAGCGCAGGACTGCTCAACAAATAATAGCCTTTGCTTTGGCTGATGAAAAAGAACAATTAGAAAAAATAACCGCCCTAGAAGAAAAGGAGAACGGTTACATATCAAAGAAGGCCAACTTACTAGCCAAAATCCGTCGGGCTAAAGAGATGGAGAGTGTCTTAAATCAAAAGAACTCGTCTTATGTTGAAAGAACGGCGGCTAGAATAACATACAATTTAGCAACAGAAGGCACACTGCTAGCAGATGTTGAGGCACTGTATAGTCAAAAAACAGCAACTCAAGACGCTATGATGAGTCAATACTTGTCGGACTTAGATGTGGCTAAAAACCTCACAGATGATGAAATAACTTTGATACATGAAAGGCATGGGTTACTTAGAGAAGAACGCATGTTGCTACAGCGTCTTAAGTCCGATAACGAAAACAGATTTAGAGCGAGAGGTGGAGGTTATGATGGCGACCCTGCAAAAGAGTATCAGGCTATGGGTCTTGATATGTTTGAGCAGTCCGGCTTAATACTAAGTCCAAGAGAAGAAGCAATTATGATGAACAAGTTAAGAAGCACAGGACAAAAAGGTGCAAGTGCATTCACCGAAGCATTCAAGAAGAGAGCCGACAAAACACAAACCAAAAAGCAGTTCATGATGGACAGTGGCGACGAGGTTATGTTCAGTAACTATGCCGACCATTTGGCTCTTACGAAGTTCGAGATGGACGGGCTAGGTGGGTCTGTAGAATACACTGCTTATCAGCATGATTTATTTACAAGAGCCATGAAGGACACACAGGGGCAATTCATTCAGTCCGACAAAGCAATCAATACTCTAAATGCGGCCTATAAGGACCATACTATGAACGGTAGAGCGGTGGCATCATCTAAGAATGCCCTAAATAGAGTAAATCATTTACTGACATTGACGGAAAGAGAACTCAATGTTGAACTGGAAAAGGATAAGCAACTCAAAATACAACTCCAACCTTTAATGGACAAAGTAAATCAAGAACTTGGCGAAGAAGCCGCCATGAAAGAGAAGTTGCTTTATGTTACTAAACACTACAACACTCAGTTAAAAGACATGCCTCCCCTGCTTAAGAGTGTAATTCAAAGTGACAAGGAATCCGTAGAGTTAAGTGAGAAAAAAGTAATGGTTACTAGGCAACTTGGATTTGCTACAAATAATTTATTAGGCTTACTCAGTGGTGGTTTCATGAAAGGTACTTTAGGTGCTTCATTGTCGATGGCTTTTATGGCTGGCAACATATTAACTGCGGCCAAAGCCGCCGGTGTATCAGCGACCGCATTATTCGCTCTTAACAAAAAACAATTGGAGTCTACTTTTTCAGCCAACAGTCATTATGTGGCACAGACTAAATTAGGCAAATCAATTATGTGGACAGGGAAAGCCGCGTATACTACTGCCGGTGCTCTTGGTGCTATGGCAAAAGCCGCCGCTCCACTAGCGGCACTGGGAATGGTTATCTACGGCATTCAACTTAATGCTAAGTATAGTGCCGATGTATTAAAAAACCTCAACGATACTATGCTTGAAATAGAAAATAGTGTTAATCTATTAAAGGCCGACAGTAGGACTTTAGAAGATGATACTTTGGCTAAGGTATTGGGCATAGATAACCGAAGCACTGCTGAGATGGTTAAGAACACTAGTATTATAGATGATAATATCAATATACTTACCAAGTCTCAAGGTGAGTTCACTGATACCCAAAATCTACAAATCGAAGGGGCGCTTCGTTATCTAGGAATACTACAGGCGACTATTGATGAAACGAATAAGTTCATAGACAAAGCAAAGTTCGATGAATTAGCGGCGGCTACTGCTGATGATTTAGTGGGTGTTATGAGCATTCATAATTTGTTGAAACAGAACTTTGGGGATGCCAACGATAAAGAGATGGAGCAGTTGGGGGCAGTATTGGGTATCCACATGCAGACTGGATTTGGCGGTAAGTTCGACATGTCCAACCTAAGAGATAACTTAGATGAATTACTGGACTATATGGGCAAAGGAAACAAATTAAGTAACAATGAACTAAAGTTGGCGCAAGAGGCATTCAATGACAAAGAGATTTCAGCATATCTCGCTAGCCTAAACGATTTAATATACAGCGAAAAACAACGAGAATACGGTTTGGAAGCAATTTCAGAGTCTACTACTGACACAGCCACCGCTACTATGGAAGCCACTGAGAATATCAAGAACTTGACCGATGAGATATACAACTTCTCCGGTGCTCGTGAGGAGTTGTTCTTTGGTGGTAAGTACGGCAATGTAACAGGCTCACTCTACAGAACGGTAGTGAAACAAGGGGTCGGCACTTTATACCATAAGAATGAGGTCATAATGACGACGAACTTTCACGGCTTCTTCAACGAACAAGAGGCCGCCGAAAGAATAACAAGAATAGTAACAGAAGTCTTAGCACAGTAATAGGTGAAGTAAATGCGCTCAGTAGATAGAAAATTAACATTTTGGATGGCAGGATACTACGACGACTTCATGAGTGCTCGTACTTTACCCGACGACTTCAACACCCCTAATACCGCTTGGTCCTCATCAAAGACTCACCACGGCAACCCTCTCAACGGGTGGGCCGTACTCAATCCCCGATACACCTACGCATGGTGTGAGCGGGGCGACGGCGCATCCGGTCGATTCAACAACGCCGCTATAGCCACAGCCGACCAATACAACCATAATGCGGGTATTCATGAGTGGCTCACCTACGACCAAAACCGACGCAACGCCGGTAAGTACGAAGGAATGGCTCAACTACAATACCCCGACTCACTCACTAATGCTAATCGCCAAAAGTTCGACGGTGGTACAGGTATTCTTGGGCAGGCATACAAAGCCGCCGATGCCAAAGACGCATTCTTATTATTCTCATACGCTCATAATACTAATAACCGATACTATGCGGCAGTAGGAACTAATGATAGTTCATACGGTAGAGCAACTTCAAAGACTCCCGACTACGACGGAGGCTCTACAAACACTCTTGACGCACTAGCCGGAATACCAACCGGTATCACCACTCCTACGACAGTAGTGAGAACACACTTAGCAGGTGTGTATTCGGGGGAGGTTCTGTATAATAACGCATACACAGCCAGTAACCCAAAAGCCATGCTCTATCCTATTCAATCCCCCGCAGGAAAACCGTTCCTAGTGAGTGAAGTCTACACGGTTACTACAAGCGACTACACTCCTATTCTTTCCTTTGACGGAACACTCAACTCCAAAGGTGATGGGGACATATTCACTATTCGTATGCACGCATGTGCTGTCGCTACATCAACTGCTAATTTTAAGTTAAGTATTGGGTGCGAAGGGACTGCATTTACTAGCGTCGATGCAGTATCTAGCGGCTCATCCTCCGGTGATACTGGTTACTCTAATGCGGCAATCACACTTGACATTACTCCAAGTGCATACCAAGAGACTACTTCTTGGGGAACACCCCCGACTCTTAGTTCTATTTGGGATGATTACGACTTCGTAATAGACTACACCAATAATCGCTACACTCTATACAAGAATGGGACGGCAGTGGTTACAAATCAAACGATGGCTACCAAGGCTGACGGTAGTAACTTTGCGCCGTCGGACATGTATGGTTGGATGATAACAGCGAGAAGGTGCTCTAAGAAGGCCGCAGTGCTCATTGACCGTGTGGGGCTAGTAAGACCCCTCAACGACTATCCGAGTGGCATAGAGATGCCTCCTGCGGTGTCTATGGGCTATACTAGTGCTGTGAACAGTGTGTCGCAACTAAACCTCACGCTAATTGACGATGACTCGCAACTAAACCTGCTTGAGTTCTTCAACGCATCATCATATGCTGATTGGTCTTTGCTTATGTTCCGTGACGCAGTAGATAGACCAATATGGAGAGGTAGTGTCAAGAGCCTAAATTACAATATGAGTGCGGTAGAAAGAACACCTACTATCAAATTGACAGCCTCCGATAACTTCGAGCCTCTCGACCAACAAATCCCCACATGGGAACTTGGTGATGGGGGAGATGCTGACTCTACTAGTGTGGTTGAGTTTAACCGCAGTGAGGCACAGAACAACCTCAACACCTATTACTTCGGCGCATCCCGCCTAATCTCGGCCAACGCCAGTCTTGGTTTCAATGAGGTAGATGATGGGTCGGGCGTATTCCTAGGCCATAAAGACTCCCGTATGCGAAACCGCTCCGCCCACCCTATACAGATGTATAACAACCAAGACGCTGATGTCGGACCGAACACTCCCTATGCCGATTGGGATGCGGCGATTGTAGCAGGCGATGCTACAGCATCAGCGCAATATAGAGGACTGCACTCTCGATGGATGCAGGATTTCAAGAACTCCCTATGGTTTAGACACATGTTTGGTAGAATAGAAGAAACACCAGTAGCGACCACTACACTAGCCTCGGATTTTACCGCAGGTAGCACCTCTATGTCATTATCAGATTATGCGTCTAGTATAGTGAGTGGTGGTAGTATTGAAATCATAGGTACTGACGGGACAGTAGACAGTGGTGTTGTTACTAGCGCCAGTCCCGCCTCATCCTCTAGCATAGTGGCTATTGATTGGATTGCTATAGGCTCAACAGTAGGAAACCCAGTTCCTTACCAGTGGTTTCCTCTTATCTATGTGCCTGTGACCGTAGGCGCAACGAATATATCATCAAAAATAATATCAATAGAAGGCTCATCCAATGCCAATCTAAACGGAACATGGATTTCCGTGAAAGTAAATACTGGCGGGGGAATACGAGTAACTAGAAACGGCGTTAATTGTTATGTGCTCGCTCTTATCCCTACAGACATAAGGCAACTCAACAACGCCTATACAACAAGTGAGTGGTATTTCATGACACCGCCTGCTATAACTCCAACTCCTATGTTCATGGGCCAAGGATATACCACCAATCCTACAGGCCGACTTACCAATCCAAACATAGGAGTGTCCCGACGACGATTAGATGTAAGGTCATTAGGTGAAGTATGGTCTACCGAGAACACAGCAGGCACTATCAAGTATGGTACTATGACTGCTGTTGTACCGGCAACCAACTTCTTTCAAAGAAACCACAGTGCGGGAGCAACTGTCAATATAAGAAGGCACTCGGATGACTACAAGCATGTGTGGGTTATGTGGGCCGACATGCGAAACGATGGCTTGGCTAATGCCGACCAAGGATTCCGCAGGAAAGACTTCGGACTCATGGCACCGTACTCACAGAACTATTCAGTGGCTATGGTTCTAGCCGACTCGACAGTATCAAATGATACCGAAAGACAGGAGTTCGTAGACTTGTCCATAGGTACTGATGTAGACCTGTGGCAAATGGATGCCACCAAAGACCCAATAACAGGCAACACTTGGTCCTCAGTCGATTCGGATTCATATACCCCTACCTCATTTAGCGGCTCAGTAAATGACCGCTACCATAAGTGGGAAAACAAAGCAGGGTCATTTGTCTTTGTAGATGCCTCCAAGTTCTTTAACCTAAACACTGAATCCAACGGCGGTAAAACCGGACAGACTTCGGGCGGTCGTAAAGAAATAGGCGACTACTTAGTAGAGACCGAAGGATTCCCTGTGCTCATTGATAACTACTGGGAGCGTGCGCCTACTGGCCCATATAACCTAGAAGAAGCAGACTATGCTACTTGGAACTCCAACTACAAGTATTTCAACAATAGAGCAACAATACTCACTACAAGCATACAAGTCGGTGATGAAATTATACAAATCAATGATGACATCATAAAAATACCCGCTCTACCTTCGCCACAAGTACCTCAAGTAGCCTGCAAAATAGAAAGTCCCGCCAAAGATAAAGTATGGCACTTAAACCTGCTAGCGCACCCCGACCCTGTGGCTTCGGTGAATGCTAATGCCGCCGGAGCAGGTAAAGTTCGATTAACCGCCGGAACTAGTAGCACTTACTTGACAAAGTTCCGTGACGGTCATAGAATAAAAATCTCTAATTCTACCACTACTCCAAGCATAGACGGTGAATACACAGTAGCAAATTATTTTGTTACGACAAGTGGGACTGCATATGTTATCGAGATAGATATAGTCGATGAAACGGCTACTATAACAGGGGGCACTTGTACTGTAGTGGGCGCTGACTACACCTACGAAATAAAAACACTCGCTGATTTAGGCCCGCCCGCCATAGGCACTACACAGGCAGGGGAGTGGAATGGCGCAGGTTACGGTAGTAGTAGCAATAACGCCGAGCATCTAATTCAAAGTTACACGCCTATATCGAGTTTAGTAGGTAGCCAAGTAGACATACCACTAGGTGAATATGAGGACGCTACCGTGTATTCGGGACTCGCTAATGTATTCCCTATGCGCTTGATGATGCAAGTCGATGGGTTTATTGAGAATAGAGGTAGTCTCACATTTAATGACAGCGACAAGTTCCGTGTGGCATGGCTTGACTCTTTGACATACAATTGGCTCGCTCAATCAGCACTCTACGGTATCCCTTCACTAGCGTCTATCCCCAACACCGGTAGAATGACTACGACCCAACAAAGTGCAATCAATGACGCTAATGGTTCATTTATAGCCTCTACTACCACTACTGGAGGAATTAGAGCGGGTAAGGTATCAATCATAGTCAATAGTGCCGGACCAAACCCGAATCTACAAGACGGTGATGTCATAGAGATTTACGGCAATAGTAAATTATCAAAAGAAGTCGATGACTACAGAAGCCGATATGTTGTCAGTGATGTAGGGACAAATGGTTCTTATAACTTTGACATCACATTGGCAGGTATTACTGGGACAACCAACAATGAAGGTTACTGGCGTAAGGTCGGTACATTCGATGACTTCGGACAAGTCAATGATTGCCGCAACAGCACCATAGCAAACATATTCTCCACCACTCAAGCGGGAGCGGGAATAGGAGCGAATGACGGTGTTCGGTCTGTTATGTCTTGGCTCATGGGTCGAGACTCACAGCCTTCATACCGACCAACATACAACAGTGGGTTTGGGTTCGATGACGGCAACCTAAGAGTCTCGTCACTGAGCACTGAATCCAGTAGTCAAATATCAAATGTGCGAGTATTCTACAATGGTTCGACATCATTCGTTGATTATCCACAGGCTACTCTTAACACTCGCCCTCGTTGGGAGATTGTAAGAGTCGATTCTGTTACTTCAAGAAACGAGGCGCTGATTATCGCCAAGCAGGAATACGAGAAGAACAAGGCCGCTCCATTCTCAGTGAGTGCCCAAATACTTAGATTCAGTGACGCACATACAATGGATGGATTGAATGATGTTATGTTATACAATGCTCGCTATGGTTATGTTGCCGACCAGTCTCGAACAATCCCCCGAACATCAACATTAGCAGGTGTCTACACCGACGATAAGGCGTGGGCGTGGGCTTCTCTTTGGGGCGGTAACTTGTTTTCCGGTATCCAAAACGCTCTCGACGGTAGAGATGGACCGGCTACTCAAAATACCGACACCCAAAGCACGCTTGACTATGATGACAATTACTACTGGTATGGTGCTAATTCAGTATCCTATGCGGTACAAGTAGTAGACATTCCTCAAGGTATGCCAAAGAGCACTCAAAAGACTGCCGCTTCGGGCTATACAAATGCTGACGGCAACCTAAGAATAGCAATAGACATTGATGACCGATACGGGGCATTCTTAAATCCCGAAAATGCAGTATTCCGCATCTACCTATTGGACTATGACTGGCGGTCGTTACCGGTAGGTAGTGGTATCGGTGGCCCGAACTTGATAGAGTCTACTAGTGTATCAGTAAGCCAAAACGGACTATACCAATTACCAATCCCCGACTCATACTGGAATGGCAATCAATCTAATGTTATGATTTCAGTTAATCATGACTACCTAGTATCCCTATTGAGACAAAGGTGCGGCTCATCAAACACTGACCGCAACGCCCATGACTGGGCAGGTGTGACATATTCCTCACATAATACCGACAGTATATTCCCTCTTGGTGTCCATAAGTTCGGACAGGCTGACTATTGGAATCATAACTCGGAATGGTATGCGCCTCGACTACACATAGTGGACGATGTTAATTTTGCTCCGGCTACTACTGTGACTTATAGTGACACCCGAATGGGCTTGACTAATGAGAAGTTAAGCATAAAGAGCCTAAATTGGTCGATAAGCAGTAGAGACACTGAGACCCTAAACATAACACTTGAGAGAGATGTCTCACGCGCCGCTAAGAACTTCGCATCCTACATTCTACCAAAGGTAGCGAGAGGAGGCACGCAGTCCTCCGGCCAAGGCAACCAAGGTGGCGGCGGTGCAACACCATCAACACCTCCATCGGGAGGGAACACTACCGGTGGACGAGGCGGCGACAACGCAGGCAATCCTCAAGGTGGAGGATGGCAGGACTGGGGAGGTTGGGGTGACACTGGGCCGGCACAGACTACTAGTTCTCAACTTAACCCTATTACAACTCCAAATAGAATAGGCGGGCCGGACGGAATAAACACCGCAGTAAATGGCGTACATAAGTTATCCTCATCGGCCATGGGCAACGCTACTCTAAATAGAATTAAAGGCGCTATGGACTTCAATAACGACAGTGTTACTGGTGGTTCGTTTGGTGTCCTAGGACAAACAAAACCAAGCGCCGCACCAAGAGACAGCAGTGGAGTGGCAGGTATTGATTCTTTTATCACCCCTACTTCGGGAGATGCTATTATGAGTGAGGATGGCATGGTGTTCGCAGGTGGTGGAGATTGGGTATCCCCACCTACAGTATTTACTGCCACTGCTAGAATACCACCCAACTCTCAATCCGATGAACTTAGAGTCATGGGTAGGGCGAGTATGGGTGCGGCATCCGGTAGCGCAGTTCTTTTAGTGACCGTCGAATGTGTAGAGACTGGTATTAAGCAAACAAACCAAGTCAGTATCGGTAATATCGAGAGGGGCAATGTTGTTCTGTTTAGCGGAACTGTGCAAGGCGCATCAGTATCAAACAATACTATCGTAGTAACTATTGAGCGCAACGCAGGACAAGGCGATGATAACGCATCATACGCATCAGTAGCACTGCATAATATCCAAATCGGCACTGATAATCGCTCAGTAGCAGGTTCTTCGCAGTCCAAGTCTTTTTCTTACTCCGAGTGAGAGTCGGGTTGGTCGGGGTATCTCTCCCGAAGGGATAGTATAGCCTTGGCTCTTTTACGGCCTATGCCGTCAATCTCCATCAGCATACGCTGACTAGTTCTTGAGCGGAGGATTCGAGGTATAGAACCAAAGTGGGTGAGCAGGTCATGTGCCGCCCTTTCCGATACTCCTTCAATAGAAGAGAGCACTGCTACTCTTGGGTCGATGTTCCGGTTACTAGTCTTAGTAATCTCTTTAGGTTCGGCAGTAGTGACACCACGGATTCGCATGTTATGGTGCATGGCATTCAGCCAATCTACGAACTCATCCATACTGGATAACTCCATATACTGAATGTTGGGGAATTGGATAGCAAAGTTCTGTTTGAACTTTTTGATAACGGCGTTCATTTTTCTTAGTTCTCTCGCTATGGCGGCACGCCCTCCGCCACGCACATAAGGCTTCAACTTTGTATTGTAGACTACGAGCATAGGTCTCTCGAAGTTCTCATTAAGGTCATGTAATTGCCCCATAATAGTGCGACTGCGACCATGACCCATGATTGAGTGATACAGGTCATTTATCTCTTTGGCCTCAATACCAATCTCACCGATGATATAGTCAGCCGAGACTAGGCGTTTTATTTTCATGTGTTCGCCCATGGCGACTAGTAATTTATGTTTTAGGAGGTCGTTCTCTCGGTCATCGACTACGAGCATAGTATATGCTTATTAGTCACTCTATAAAAGAACCACTCTCCGGCACTTCAACTGTACCGTCGTAGCGCCAACACTTAGCGGCACACATTCCCCTCGCTACAAACCAAGCGCAGGACGGGACTCTTCGGTATTTCATAGTGCTTTTTATGCCTTTTCTTGAGTTGGTTGCACTCCAGTTGGACCAACCTAAGCCCTTTATGTAGTCGAATATCTCATCCTCTATCTCCTCTCTTTGCTCCCTTGTCAAAGCGTCGGGGTCGGCAAAATCTCGGAGAGTATCAGCCATGTGTTGAACAAGTGCCACACGCACATGGTGATTAGGCTTGTTTTGATTGACCGCACGGGCCAAACATGGCATCAAAGGCACTGACCCCGCAGTGAGTGCCTCGGAGTCCAAGGAGACACTCTCAGCGAAGTTATAGTCCTCCTGCTGTGGGGCGTAATTCTCAGCCCACTTTATGAAATCAAACCCGTTATCTGTTGCCTCACCAAAGGGATGCAGTGTGCGTGGCATTATAGATGGGGATTTAGGGATTACGAAATTGTCGGGGTCTTTGGCGAACTCCCTACCGTCAATAACTACACACCAACGCCCACGCTTAGGATTGTAGGTGTTGGGTATGCGAGTCATTTTTTCGGGAAAGCCTACACCATCGAGCGTTGCTAATCCCTTTGCCTTTCGGCGTTGGTAGT
>Ga0187217_1001242_pt1 | contig 10601 bp, 3 predicted proteins | sample 15SPOviralmetaG_FD_130165 | JGI IMG/M metagenome (GOLD analysis project Ga0187217, IMG submission 130165) | Marine viral communities from the oligotrophic San Pedro Time Series (SPOT) site, San Pedro Channel, CA, USA - 15 SPOT_SRF_2010-09-15... | ecosystem: Environmental > Aquatic > Marine >... | reverse complement strand
TCCCAATGTAATACTCATTCTCTGTTACTAGATCCCACTGGGTATAGCAGTTTAGACTGATTCCATCTTGAATAATATCAATGATAATCTCTGTATCGGGAGGATCAATGATTGGAGGTGGAATAATTGGACCAGGACCGCCACCATCTCCGTCACCGTCACCACCACCTGAACCAGGTGATCCACCATTTCCATCAGATCCACCAGATTCAATCTGAAGATCAGAGAATTTGATAAATCCTGCAGTATGGTTCAACGAACTTACTGGATCATCCCAATCTTGATAATAAACTTTAGACTTGAGGGAGTAAGATAGTTTCTGATAGTAGAATCCATCTTGAATCCTTTCCGTATCCAAGTTCAAGAATCCAGTTTCTGTAACCCATCCCTTAAGGACTTCTGCAGTTGGACCAAGTTTGTACTGAGCATCAAATTCTAAGACAGACTTAACTTGTCCTTGTGCTCCAGAAGCAGAACCAGTGATGATTTCTCCTTCTTTATAACTACAATTTGATGAAACTTTTAGAAGTTGGGTCTCAGGAATCCAACTTTGAACTGTTCCCTTGCAATTTGCATTACTTGAAACAATGTTTTCATCAATAAAGAAGTTATTTGGTGCCAATTCAACCTCAAAAGTTGGGAACCAAGATTGTGGTACAACTTGTCCAGTAGAATTGACAGGATCATAAACTCCAGGAGTTTCATTATTCTTAAGGACATTTGCCATCGAATATGTGACACTACCACCAGCACCACCAATCTGTGGATTAGAAGCAGTAACCTCAAAGAGTGCATAATCATATGCCTCAGAGTTATATCCCTTAGATACAGTGTTTCCGAAACCAATAATTGCAATATTCTCTACTAAGAGTTTAGATCCTACAGTGAATGGGAATCTATCCGCATCACTAAATCCAACTCTCAAATCAACAGTTACTTCTTTAGTTGCTGGATTAAATACTGCATTAGTAACTCCAATTCCATTACTGTTGTTGATTGGAATGATGATTGGGTCTGTTCCATACAAGGAACTGGTATTGCTAATAATTTGTACTTCAATATCACCAAGTTCATACTGCAATTCAATCTCAGTATTGGGTTTTCCAGTAAATCCATCAATTACAACAAGATCTGGTGCAGAAGTATATTGAATACCCTGAGAGGTAACAATAATAGATACAATCGAATTTAGAGGTTCTAATTCAATAATCTCAGGTAGATTGATTAATGGTCTTAGAGTATTATCCGTTGGATAATCAACACCAATGTTGGATGTCTCGGTTTTAACAATAGATCCAATATTTGTGCTATTTACTTTAATTAGAGCACCAGATCCATTTTCAGAAGTAATGCTAGAAACACCAACAATTTGACTATACTGAGCACCAAGATAAGTAAAGTTAATCTCAGAAATTGGTCCTTCTGCACTTCTAGAATCTGTAGTATAAGTGATACCAGAATTATAAGAAGATGTTTCTGGAGTTCTTTCTAAATCATATGTGTATGTTGAATCTGAAGTAATTCCAGTAATTGTATGCTTGCCCGAATATAGACTTTCTACAATAGAAACTTTATTGTAATTTACAACTTCAGTGTCAATGAAGACTTCTGCTTTATAATCCTCGGTCAAACTTCTGTATGTCTGATCTAACTTATAGTAAAGAATATCCTCAACATTGTCATTGAGTCTTAAAGTTAGTTTTGCATCAGAATTGACACCAATCTGACCAGTAGTTTGAACCTCAAAGAATGGATTTGTTTCCGTTAGTTTATACTTATTTCTGAAGTTGATATCAGAATATAAGCAGAACTCAAATAGTGGGAATCTACTTGTCTGAATGACAAATGATAGTGATGGATCGCTCAAATCAAATGTAACTACCTGATTTCTGTAGAAGTTAACTGGTGGGTTGATTGGAGAAATCGATCCTTCAGATGCAGCTGTGATTCCTACAATTTCTCCATCAAATGCTTCTGCATCATACATTGTTGGAGCAAGTTTAATGAGATCCTTTGTATGTCTAAAGACATAATAGATTCCATTGTCATCTGGACCAGTTGAAGATACTCCTGCTTGATAAATTACCTTTTCGCCACCAAGGAATCCGTGGTTAGGTAGTTCAATTGTATTATCAGTGGTGCTGACAGCAGCAGCAACGAAAGATCTTGGATCAAATACGATTCTCTTGTTATATTCGTTATAGATAACAGAAACTGAAGTAGAAAGTCCTGTAGTGATACTAATATCAACTTCATCCTCAATTGACAATCCATGCGGCGTGTTAGTTTCTACAGAAACAATGTTCTTACTAACTTCACCAACAACACTATCTCTATTAGTCTTAATGCTGTGATAGTTGCTGGTTCCAAGTCCTGTGAAGTAAAGTAGTCCAGTTCCAGTGGATGCAATACCGACAATAGATCCCGTGGAATCAATACCAATTGGATTTGGTGCAAGACCAATCAACTCAGAACTAATTCTGACACCATATACAGTGGATGGAGACTCTAAAACTGTAGTAGCAGCACCAATGGTAGTAGCAACAGAAATTGGTTCTCCGCCGTAACTGTTATAGATTAATTCTTCCCCAGTCTCAATATCATGTCCAGGAATCCATAGGGTTCTTGTAGGAACAAACTTTTGAGTAATACCTGCACCAGGATTTGCAAAAGATAGGGTTGTTCCAATTCCAACACCACTTGTTTGTCCAATAGCAACAGTTTCTACAGGATCGAAGTAGTATTCTCTGTTGTATTTGAATTCTACTTCATCTTCAATCTCAGAAGTGAATACAAAGTTTCTTGGGAACTCATTAATAATGAATCCAGAAGCAAATGAATTGACACCAACAGTTCCATCATATGTACGAAGAACTCTGAATCTAGAATTTAGAGTATCTACATTTAGAATCTTGAATTTCTCTGTTCCAATTCCAATGACATCATTCTCTCTGATAGTATAGATTCCATCTGAAAGGATTCCATAGACATTCAAGTATGTTACGATTCCAGTAGCACTAACTGACCCAATGCCAGTGTTCAAAATGAATGTATTTGGATTTATATTGATAGTTTGATAATCTTGGATATAATTTACTGATGTATTGAATCCAGATAAGAAAACTCTGTCCAGGTTATCATAATTGTGTGGATTTTCTGCAAAACCAATATATCTACCAGAAGCAGGAAATGGTACTACCTCAACATTACTAATTGCTGAAGTTGCAACACTAATGATATCTACTTCTTTTCCACCAACAATAGATACCTTTGCTTTAGCATCTCTTGCACCGTCTTGTGGTTCAAACTTAACTCTATCGCCTACTTTGTAGTTATTGCCAGGAATGGTAACTTCATAACTGGATAGATTGCCTTTAGAAACTGATTTGATCTTTAGTTTTGAATCTACAACCTTATGTGGTTGGAATAGGGCAGGATAATCTGCATACTCCTCATTTAAGAAGTATGGAGTCGTATTTCTGAACCAATGTGAATCGTTTAAGTCATAATCATTTGCATTTGACTTTCTATCATAGTTAAATGCATTTGGAAGAGACTTATAAGTATGTCCGATGAAATATGGGAATTGTGGTTCCTTATAGTTAAAGAATGTTCCAGTTGATTGAACTGCTCCTGGGTCAATAGTTGCAAAATATGCATATACTCCATTTGGATAATCTGGAGTAACACAATATCTACCATTATGAACATCTAGATCTCCTTCACCAGTAAAGACAAAATCTTCAACAAATGCTCCAGGATCTAGAACAGGTCTGTTTATACTATTGACAATTTGGTTATCTCTGACATAACCAGTCTTCATTGCACGGACAAATCCACCCTCTGGTGTATTAAATCCATATGGACCGTAAATTGGGTTTCCATCATAGGCCCATCCAATAATTGGTGAGTGGAATTTAGATTCTGCCTCCTTATTTCCAGATTTAATTAGGTCATAACTACCATAACGAACTTGTCCGTCAGGTTGTTTTTGGAGTAGAAGTTCTCTTAACTTTCTTGGAGCATATAGATATGAATATTCAATACCATAATCAGAATTTCTAGCAGGAGTCAAGATACCATCATCTTCTCCAATAATTGGGAGATTCTTCTGGAATAGGTTGATTGTCCATTCCTGAATTTCTGCAAAGAATTCGGCACCAAGACCAGAAGGAATAACCTCAATAGATACGGGACCAAAATATCCAATTCCTGGATTTTTAATCTTTGCACCAAGAAGTTCTCCATTCTTGATAATTGGGACTAATTCTGCATACTTACCATTACCAGTTACAACAAGTTTTGGTGGAGAATTGTATCCAGATCCTGGATAAGTTACTAGAACTTCAACAATTTGTCCATTATTTGCAATTGGTAGCAATCCACCTTCTTCTCCAGTCTTAGTCGTAAAGATTGGTTGTCTCTCATAGTTAATAATAGAATCTGTGCCATATTCTTGTCCATGATCTTCTACGAATACTGAAGTAATCTCTCCTCTGAACAATGGTTGGACTTTTGCTCTAAAGTCTTCTTCTCCATGTCCAGAGAATGTTGCAATACCAATTTCTCCTTCAATTTCAACCGTAATTGGTTCATAATTGAAGATATGCGTTCCAATACCTGCAGATTGCAATTCAATATACTTTTTATCAAAGTAATTTTGGTACTCTGCTCCAGTTCCAATACCTTGCAATGAGAGTTTGAACTCATCATCATTTACTTTAGTTACAATGTATGGAGATGTTGTGGAAAGTCCTTGGATCTCTGTTCCAATGTTAGAATAGAAGATAATATCCTTATCAGCATAGTGGTGATCCTTGATCGTAATGACGTGTGAGGCAGTGCTGACACCCGCTGGAGACAGTCTTCTCTCCTTGTTTTGATATTCGTATCCTGTAGAAGAAATACCGACGCTATAGACGATTCTCTTCTTCTGTACGGACTCAAAGAACTGTTCTGTTCCTTCACCAGAACCATCAATACTAATCGTGTTGATTCCTAGACGTAGATCATTTCTATTTTTGTATAATTCTACAGTAAGAGGATCAATTGGTTTTGCATAGTATCTTGCATCAGAAGTAATACCAGAAACTGGTCCCTGATCATCTGTTCTATAGATAACGTGCTCAATTTCTCTATATTTGTGGAAAGTTGAGAATCCAATTGTATTTGCAACTGTATTGATTCCAGATACTGGATTAAAGACAACAAAGTGGTCAATTAGTTCAGTATTAATATCACCTACAGCACCTTTACCATTACCACCTTTAACTGTGATAATAGGATCTTCTACATAATCAAATCCATTCTCTAGTAGTTCTAGTGCTACCATAGATCCGCCAACAGCAACAATGCCATCTGCATTTGTGCCATTGTCATCACTAATCTCAAGAAGAGGTGGATTAATGATGTCGTAATCTGTTCCTGGAGATGTTACAGTAATCTCTTCAATCTTACCGAAGTTAATGATGTCTTGAGACTTGTAGTTTAAAACCTCAACACCATTTACAAGAATACCTGTTGTTCCTGCCTCAGTTTCGTAAATTTCACCTTTATTGACAGGAGGTTTGACTTCTCTCAATAAATTCTGATTTTCAATATCTTTATTGTAGAAATCAATATATGTTAGACTGTTGTTCTCAACAGTTCCAGAAACACTAATATATTGATCTTGATATAAGTTTGGAGGACTTGATGCTAGTTTAAATCTTTTCGAATCAACTCTTCTGATGAAATAGACACCTTCACTCAAACCTTCTAGTTTGCTTTCTAGAAGAATTGGATTGCCATCATCATCAACAAGAGTATTTCCTAGGGAATCAGTTGATTCATAGAAGAACGTCTTGTAATATACTGATTCTCCAGTGAAGTATCCATGATCTGCAACAGAATTTGGAACTGCAAATGTCTCTCCAGTGTAAGTTCCATTTAGGGGGATTTTTCTATCATAGAAATCCAGTTCAACATTAGAGAAACTTGGTAAGGAAGATGAATTGACTAAAACATCTCCTTTAAAGTCTCCATAAGTATTCTGAACGTTTGCCTGCAAATCTTCCAGATAAGAATATGATACCTTGTTCTTAGTAGATACCGTTGGTTTTAGAATAAGAGTATGGAGAATATACTGAAAGTCTGGATTGATCTGAGGAGAAGTAGATCCATCAAAAATAACTGTGAATGACTTATCATCAATAATCTGGTTAATCGTACCACTGTAGGTAACTCCAGCAGGGTCTGTAATTGCAACCCTGTCTTCAAGATTTAGATTGTTTGGAATATATGTCTTGGCATTGGATCCATCAAAAGATTCTAGATCTAGTTTAATGATGTGATTATTGAACCATCCTTCAGACTTAATACCATCACTTGAAATTCCAAGAGTTTCAATAACACCATAGTCATTCTGATCAAAATACCAGTTAGGAGTTTCAATAATATCTTCACTCAATACAGATCCAACTCTGTATTCCACAGTTCCTTCAGGTAATTCTACAGTAGCAGTTACATTCAGGCGAACATTTGAGAAAATATCAATACTATCATTCAGATTTTCTACCTCAGTAAATTGAGTAGATGTCTTTGATCTGTAAGTTAAAATTCCCGTTGTTGTATCTGGATAGGTAACAAACAGTTCTCCAGAATCTGGGAATCCAATCGTAGAATCTACATCAATAAAATTATTTGCGACTAATGTCTGAGTCGTCGTTCTAGTATTTGGATGAACAGAGAATCTACCAAAAGTTGCACCAGTAACAGAAATGTCCTTATCGTAGTCTGAGTCTAGACTAATGGTAAAATACTCCTCTCCATCATAAACAAATTTTTCAACATTTGTAATTGGGGATGAAGCAGCGGGAATGCCATACTTAGGATATGCTACTTGCGCAATTGATTTATTTAAAACATCATATGGAGAGACTCCATCAGGGATGCTAACGATCTCCGTAACCAAGTCAGAAGTCAATCTGTACTTTGCATCAGAAGGTCTGAAGAGGTGTTTTCTTGGTTTAAAGACTTCTACCCACTCACCATAGAGTGCTCCGAAGAGAATATCGAATGATTCTTGCGATCCTTTTGAGGAATAAAAATCAATCGCTCTAGAAACAAATAAACGCTTATTTAATTCATCATCTAATTTGCGCTCCTCGAATCCTGGGGTATAAAGGAATTTTAATTTTATAAAAAATTCTTGTAATAAAAGAGCACTTAAATTAACGATCGTTGAACCAGAAGTATGAGACTCTGCTTCACTAGTTTTGAAGGTAAGTTGATCTGGTTGCGTTGGTGTTTTGTATGATGTGGTTCCACTGAAACCTCTAACACACCCAATAAACTGATTTCTGGTTTTTCTTTCGTATAAAATAATTTCATCATCAATCTGAATCAGACCATAATGGTCCGGAAATCCAGAAGTACCTTGAATATTATTAGCAAGGTTGAAATCTGCTGTAATTGTTTCATCAAATGCATTGATGTTTCCCTTAAGTCTTGTAGACTCAATTGAGTCTGCAATAACTTGTGGTGAGATATACTCTGTTAAATTCTTAACAAGATCGACAGGTGCTCCTACCGCTTCCTGAGAGGTATAGTAAGTTCCAAAGAAAGATGCTACTAATGGAAAGTCCTCTCTTACCCAAGCAGGTAATTGATACTCAACAATGTCTTGAGTGCGGATTTTTTGGCGGTCGGTTGATATCATCTCTTAACTATCAGTATGTTAGCTTTTCGTTGGTGTAACTGGAGGTTGAAACGTAATTTGTTCCAGAAATATCGTTCCCAGATGCAATATTGTCTGGAATACTGCTAATCGTACTACTATTTACATCCAATTGTAGATACAAATCCTGGAGACCAATAACGTCATTTGAATTTGGAATTGCCTGAATTTTAATCATTGGGAATGGATTATTATATTCAGTTTCAATAATTACGACAGGGAATATGATAACTTCGCCTTTTTTGTAATCAACTTTACCAACATTGTCTCTTACAACAACTGGATTCATTTGAGCATCCAACTTGAAGAAGAATAATCTGCCATTCATACCATCAAGTGGTCTATCACCAAGATATAGTGTATCTGTTACGCCACTAATCTTAAATCCAGAAGAACGAAGGTTGTATGTGTATCCATTTTGCCTACAAGCAAATTTTGCGGGGTCAATTAGGAATGGATTACCAAAACAAATCTCATATTCTGTTAATTGGTTGAGTAGGACTCTTACATCCCTTCTCATCGTGATTCTTGTGATGTTTGATGTAATAGAATCATCAGTTTGGTCAATAATTGACTGAAATTTACTATATCTGAATCTTGCACCAAATTTATTCAATTCTGGTGAGTTGGAATACTGCAAAACATTTGCTTCAACCTTATTTGTAATATCTAGATTTGATAAAGCAGTATTTGTGTTATAATAAACTGCTGATTCGTATTGAACATAGAGATAAGAGAGGTCAATGATGACTGGTTCAATACCTGCAACAGAATACTTCTCTAAATCGGTTAAAATGTTGTCTTTAATGAAATTTGATAGGAAAGCACCTGCAATTGGTTTAATTGCAATAAAAACTTTACCATATTCTGGTGGAGTGATTTCTTCGCCACCATAAGCAGATACTGATTCTGCATCGGAGTAGATTTTGGTCACATATGTCTCATAGTCCGATGCTGTGACTGCTCTACTTTGAGCAGCATACTGTTTTGTTGAATATCTTCTGATACTATCGACAGATTCAATTTCAGCACCACCAAATGACTGCTGTAAAACAGTAAGAGAAGAAATACCTTGTGCAATGGGAATTTCGAGTCGAGTATCTTTAAGTCTTCCATTAAAAGTGAATCTGGTAATGCCATTTGTCGCAGAACCGTTCGTAGTCGTAATATAAGAGACTTCAATATAGTTACCAGACTCTGGTTTGATACCAAAAATGCCATCTCCGAAGATTAATTCGTATCTTCCGTCTTCAATTTCCTGAACGAAGAAGATTGGGGAGTCAGAATCAATATCAAATAGCGATTGTGTCTGTTGATAGACTCTTTCGATCTGAGAATCTTCACTTGGTTTGACAATAACCCTTAAAGTAGAGGTATCAATGCCATTATTACCTAAAATAAACCTTTGATTTGGAATAAATGAGTCAACTGTGAAATCTTCGGTTAAATAAGTACCCTCATATGATAAAACATTATTGAAATATGCAATTCCGTCATTAACAGGGACAGTAATATCGTCAATAATGTTAAATGTATAGACTTGAGAACCAAATGTACGACTTGTACTGAAGATTCCTTTCTGTAGAGTTAAAAGACTTGGATTTGTAGTTAAATTTGAGGTATCAACGAAGAAACTAACACTTGATCTTGATGAATTTACTGATTTTGGAATATAACCTACGTTCTTTGCAAGAGAAATGACATTTTCTCTTAAAGTTGCACTATCAATAAACACCTCATTGCTAATCATGTTAGCATTATATGAGTTGATGTAAGTATTGTATGCAAGGGTATCGATAATTACCGCAAGGTTAGACCCTTCAAAATCATAGTCAGTAAAATCCGAATTCGACCTCAAGTAGTCCTTGAGCGAGTCTTTGATTTGATCAAAGTCTAGATTTGAAAAATTAACTAGTGGCATTATCGTGTGGGTTGTAACGCGAATTCTAATTGCTGTGGTTCAAGTTCCAGTCCAACAATTCTATACTGGAGACGAACATCCATCTCATTATTCTCAAAGTTTGGAGTTGCTTTTACATCTATAAGTTCAACTCTTGGTTCTTGAAGTCTGATCGTTTGTGAAATTGAGTCCTCTACATCGGATGCAGTCAATGAATCCATGTTCTCAAATAACAAAGATTTGATGTTCCCACCCAATTCTGGTTCAAAGAAGCGTTCTCCCTGGTCAGTAAAGACCAAATTACGGAGAGAACGCGCAATTGCATTAGCATTTTTAAGTGCCACAAGATCATCGGTGATAGGATTCACCTTCAATGTCATACTTAGATCTTTAAAAGACTGTGAGCGGCGTTCTATTGGCACTTTTTAGAGCAAATCTATCTTATTTATTCAACCAAAGAGAGTTTTGTTCTCGTCCTTCTTCTCTACTTCATCCTCTACATACTCAAAAATCTCATTTTCCTTGAGTTTGTCAGTTTTCTTGGGTGTCATTGCATCAAAAGCAATTTCACGAAGCATTTTTTCGTTATTATCGGGCATTTTATTCTCCTATTTGGTTAATTTCGTACATAAAGTTGTCCGAGGTCTCAATTTTGCGGGTATTTTCAACAGAATACTCTGTCAAATCAATCTCAAAACCTGGATTTTTGGTAATTCGGTCTTTTGTCCATGCATCGTCATACCATAAGATCTTATTATTGGGGTATGCATAGAAGTTACCATTGTCCATCTTGAAGAAATGAGCACATTTATGCTCAGGTGTCTCACTAAAGTTAGTATTTAGGGTTGATTTAGACTCCCATGACCAATCAAGAGTAAAAAGGTAAATCCCTTCATTACGTTCATTCTTATAATTGATTAATTCTGCTCTTAAACCAGCAAGTCTTGAACGAATTTGTACATCAACATAAGGAGAGAAGCATCT
>Ga0187217_1001236_pt1 | contig 10624 bp, 10 predicted proteins | sample 15SPOviralmetaG_FD_130165 | JGI IMG/M metagenome (GOLD analysis project Ga0187217, IMG submission 130165) | Marine viral communities from the oligotrophic San Pedro Time Series (SPOT) site, San Pedro Channel, CA, USA - 15 SPOT_SRF_2010-09-15... | ecosystem: Environmental > Aquatic > Marine >... | reverse complement strand
TATAAAATTTCTGATGCTTATAAATTACTATACAATTTTCTTTGGTCTGATTTATTTGATTGGTATTTTGAATTTTCAAAAAATTTAGTTGAAGATGAAAGCACTAAAAATGAAACACAAGCAGTTCTGTTCAACATATTTAACGAATCATTAAAGATACTCAACCCAGCAATGCCTCATATTACTGAAGAGATATGGTCTACTTTTAACAAAAATCTTCTTATTGATAACGATTGGCCAAATGAAATCACCGTTAAAGAAACTGATCTTCATGAAGTAGGTGAGTTAAAAAATGTTATCAATCAAATTAGAAATTTTAGAAATAACTATAACATTAAAAATAATCTCGTTATGGAACTCTTACCCCAACTGCAATATTCTGAATGGTTTAAATTCCAATTAGAAAAGATTGCAAAAGTAAAAATATTAGAATTTAGTTCGTCTCTAGATACAGAAGAAATAACTTTAGTATTTCAATCTGGAAAGTTTAAATTTGAAGTTGTAGCAAGTCAATATATTGATATTGAAAGTGAGAGAGAAAGACTTAATAATAAAATGGGTAAACTAAAAAAATCATTATTAGTCTCAGAAAAAAGACTATCAAACGATAAATTTATCAATAATGCCAAAAAAGATCTAATTAACGCTGAAAAAGAAAATATTAAAACATTAACTTCTGAAATTGAAACAATTGATGAAACTCTTTCCTCATTTGATAAGTGAGTAATTTAGAATCCTACTTATTTAAAAAATCTAATAAAAGAGGTAATAAAAATTTAAATGAAATTCGCTTATTTTTTTCTGAAAATGATTTAAAAAAATTACAAAATAATACAATTTCTGTAGTTGGAACAAATGGTAAATCTTCCACAGCACTTAATATTCACTATTTATTAACTTCACTAAAATACAGCTCCCTGGTCTTCACTTCTCCTCATCTAGTTAATTTTAAAGAAAGAATTAGTACTGAGAAGAATATAGATTTTGATCAATTTTTAGAAAAGCTAAAGTTATTTGAAGAAAAGAATAACTTAAATCTAGGCTACTTTGAAGCTCTTTTTTTAATTGCTTGCAATATATTTCTTAATAATGACTTAGATTACTTTATTTGTGAAGCTGGAATAGGTGGACTTTTTGACACCACATCTATTATACAAAGTAAGAAGGTAGTATTAACTTCAATCTCACATGATCATACTGAATTACTAGGGGGTGAACTAAAAGAGATTTTGAGACAAAAAATATATATTTCCAAACAAATAGATATTTTGATCACAGGTGATATATCAGAAAAATTAAAAAAAATAATTAATACTGACTACGAACATATAAATATTGTTAAAAATCTTGAAGATTATCTTAAATTAAAAGATATCAATATAAATCAAATTTCTACTGTAGAAAAGAATTACTTTCTTTCTGTTATGACTATTGACCTACTTCTTGATGGAAAAACTTTTGATGATTTAATAAAAATAAATTTACCTACTAATCCAGGAAGATTTGAAATTATTCAAAATGATCCATTAAAAATAATTGATGGAGCACATAATTTAGAAGGTGTTCAAAGTCTTTTGGTAGATTTTAAACGTATAAATAAGGCACCACTTATTGATTTATTTATTGGATTTAAAAAAGGAAAAGATTATTTTGAAATTTTAAATGTAATTTCAAGACATCAAAATTATAGAATTAATTTAATTCAGGACAATACTTTTTTTGAACAGCAAGAAGTAGCAAAGATAGCTGAATATTTAGATAAAATTCAACAAAAATACGAAATTGTCCCTATAGATAAATTTAAAGAAAATAAAAATCCTTCTATATTACTAGGTAGTTTATATTTAATTGGGGAGTTTAAAAAGGATATTTAATGAAAACATTTTTTATGATAAAGCCAGATGGTGTAAAGAGAAATTTAATTGGGGAAGTCATTTCAAGAGTTGAGGATAAAGGTTTTGAGATTACAAAAATTAAGATGATGATTATTTCACAATCATTAGCTGAAGAGCATTATGGAGAGCATAAGGATAAACCATTCTTTGAGGATTTAGTAAAGTTTATTACAAGTGGACCAGTTGTAGCAATGCAAGTTGAAGGAGAGAATGTTGTTGCACAGGTCAGAAACTTGATGGGCGCAACTAATCCTTCTGATGCAACTCCAGGGTCATTAAGAGGAGATTTAGCTACAGAACTTGATAAAAATGTTGTTCATGGTTCTGATTCTGATGCAAGTGCTGACAGAGAGCTAAATTTGTTCTTTTCAGAATAAAAAATTTTAAAAGTACCTTTAATAGATTAATCTAGGTATACATGGCTGGTTTAAATTTAAGAAGAACTTTGTTTGGTGGTAATGATATCGCCATTGATTTAGGCACAGCAAATACTCTTATTTATGTCAAAGGAGTAGGTGTAGTAATTGACGAGCCCACTTTATTGGCAGTTAATAAAAATGATAAATCTGTAATTACTATTGGAAAAGAAGCAAAAAGACTCGTTGGACGAGTTCCAGACTCTATTGAGTTAGTAAAGCCTTTAAGAGATGGAGTTATTTCAGAAATAGAAATGGCTGAAGAACTAGTTAAGACATTGTTAACTAAAGCAATTGGAAGGGCATATTCAAGACCAAGAATAGTAATATGTGTTCCGAACGGTGTAACAAGTGTAGAACAAAGGTCAATAGAAACTGCAGCACATGCTACTGGAGCATCTGAAGTTTTTACCATTGAGGAACCAATGGCGGCAGCAATTGGTAGCGGTTTAAATATATTTGAACCTTATGGAAATATGATAATTGACGTTGGTGGAGGCACAACAGAGATAGCTGTAGTCTCAATGGGAGATATTGTAAATGCTAACTCAGTCAGAGTTGGTGGCGAAGACATGACAGAAGTTTTAATTGACTGGTTGAGAACTGAACATCAAATACTCATTGATTCAGGCATTGCTGAAAGTATTAAGCATGCAATTGGATCCGCATATCAGTATGAAAGGGAACCTCAAGTTACAGTAACTGGTCGAGATATTGTAAAAGGGATACCAAAGCAAGTACTTTTAGAGGCAAGTGATGTAAGAAATGCATTATCACCCGTAGTTAATAATATAGTTGAGGCAATACGACTTTCATTATCCCAAACCCCGCCAGCATTAGTTTCAGATATTGATAAAGATGGAGCTTGGATTACTGGTGGAGGTTCTTTATTGAAGCAATTGGATAAAAAGATTGCTGAAGATTTAGGAATTCCAGTAAATACATCTGAAGATCCATTGAGTTCTGTAGTTATAGGCTCTGGTATATGTTTAGAAAGATTTCAAGACTACAAATCAATATTAAAACTTTCTCCAAAACCAAATTAAATCAATGTTAGAGGCTCAATCAAAACCTAAACGAAGCTATGTTCTATATATCCTTTTTATATTTTTAAGCAGTCTTTTAATACTTGTTGATTATTTTTCAAACAAAGAAATATCTAGCTATATTCCAAAGTCTCTTACTTTTGAATTTAATTTAAATGTTTTTGATTCAACATATATTGATTCTTTTAATTCTTTACTAACATCAAGGGCAGAAATAGTGTCTGAAAATATAAGATTAGAACAGGAAGTAAAAAACCTCAGAGCTTTAGAAATAGAAGTTAGCTCCCTAAAGGAAAAAATAGAATCTTTTGAAAATATTTCATTAATAAAAAATTTTAATAATTTAAATTTTATTGAAACTTCATTAATCATTAAAAATTCATCAAATGAATTTTTAATTTCAGGAGGTACAAATCAAAACTTTCAAAACGGAGATTTAGTCATAGATGATAGAGGCTATGTTGTTGGTTATTTAAGAGAAGTTCTATATTCTTACTCAATATTAGAAACATTTCTATCACCAAACTTTAAGATACAACTACTTGATACGAACAATAATGAATATTTATTAACATCTGATGGAAGTCAACTTTATCTTTCATCAATTAATATCCGGGCATTTAATAGCGATATTGATTTTTTGTTTACAGATATTTCATACAACCACTCTGGTAAGTTTCCAGTTGTGGATATTAGAACTATAAATTTTGAATTAGTTAATAATCAGATAAACTCCTCATTTAATTTTTCTAATATCTTTACTTTTAATACACAATTATATATCCCAAAGCCAAAATGAAAATTGCAAATTCATTAGCAAATCTCATAATTTTTTCAATTATTTTACTTGCTGAAAACTTTATCAACTTAATTATTTTTAATAAGTACATATCGTTATCTCCTTTTTACCTGCTGTTGTTTATATTTTCAACAATCAGATTTGATAATAAAAATATTTTTCCAATTATGGGAACTGGTCTTCTTTATGATATTTTCCTGAGTGAAAAATATTTAGGTGTTTATGCAATAGTTTATTTGTTTGTTGCTATGTTCATAAATTATATGAACGAAAATTTTACTAATTTTAATTTTAAATTATTTACTATTTTTGCTCTTAATTTTATAATTTACAATATTCCAAATATTCTTGGTATAAATATTTTCCCAACCATTATTATTTCAATATTAATAAATTATTTGTTATTTTTATTTTTAAAAAGTATAACGAGGCTAAGTGTTTAAAAACTATCGATTAAATTTAGTTTTTTTATTATTTTCTGTCCTTTCAGTTGTAATAATTAGTGAACTTTTTGTATTACAGATTTTAGATAATGATGAAAATGCTCAACAAATCGAAAATCAAAACTTTGAGGTATTTTATATACCAGCTTCTAGAGGGGAAATTTTTGATATTAATGGCAATAAGTTGGCTTCTAGTAATCTTGAACCATATCTGTTTTTAAATCTTAGAAAAATTAATGATGAAAATAAAAATACTTATATCCAAATTATTAAATTTAATTTTCAAGAAATTACTACAACTGAGATTGAAGAATTTTTTAATACTAAAAATGTATTTACTAAAATAATTAATTTATCTGAATACGATCCTGACATTAGGTTAAGTCTTTTAGAATATGAAGCATTTGAAGTATTTAATTTACCGACAAGGGCATATCCATACAATGAGCTTTTTTCACATGTAATTGGATATGTAGGAAATCCAAATAAGGATGAGCAAAATAATTTCCCCAACTCTATAAATAATCAACTTGTGGGTAAAACAGGTCTAGAAAGATATTATGAAAATATTATAAGTGGTGTGGCTTCCGAAATAATTGTTCAAAATGGAAATATTGTAAAAATAAAACCATCTGTATCTGGAAAAGACATTCAACTTGTATTAAATACTGAAACTCAAAATGTTGTAAAAGAATCTCTACAACAAGGTATTACTTTAGCTAATAAAAATTTTGAAACCAGCAATTTAATAGAGAGAGGAGCTGTTGTTGTTCAAAAAATTGATACTGGCGAAATAGTTTCGATGGTATCTCTTCCTGACTTTGATCCAAATCAATTTGTACTTGGAATATCTGAATTTGACTTTAAGCAACTCAATAGAACTCAAGCATTTAATAATTTTGCAATTCAAGGATTATATCCTCCAGGATCGGTATTTAAAGTAGTAGCCTACTGGCTTGCTGTGAATGAAGGTATTTTTCCTGAAACAGCAATAAATGCTCAAGATTATATTGATTGCGAAGGAAGCCTCTCTTTTGGGTTTGATGATGGTTCTAAGCAGGTCTATCAAGATTGGAAAGCTGATGGTCATGGAAAAGTTAATTTAAGTCAGGCAATTAAACAGTCTTGCAATGTTTATTTTTGGGATATTGCATTAAAAATATGGAGAACTTTTGGTAATACTGACTCAGAGGCATTACTTCAAGAGTACTCTAAACAGTTAGGATTTAGCTCTCTATCTAATATAGATTTACCATTCGAGAAAGAGGGAGTAATACCTGATCGTGATTTATTTGAAGAATGGACCATTTCAAGGCCAGAATTGGTTAGACCAGAAGGTTGGTTAGGTGGAGATCTAATGAATTTGATTATAGGTCAAGGGGCAATAACCACAACTCCTGTCCAAGTTTCAAATGCGTATAGAGCTTTGTTAACAGGAGAGAAGTCAGCACCTTTTATATCATTAGAAAGTTCTGATAATAATATTGAAAAAATAAATATTAGTAATGAATTCGTCCAATTTTTATTGGATGATCTGAATTTAGTTACAAATCCAGGTGGTACTGCGTATAGATCTTTTCAAATTATGGGTGATCAAGTATTTGATATTGGTGGAAAAACTGGAACTGCGCAAAACGCAGGCGAGCTAAACAATACTTCATGGTTTGTGGGAGTTGACTCAATTTCAAACCCTATGTATATCGTTGTTACCGTGGTTGAAGAGGGAGGATCTGGCAGTGCTGTTGCTGCTCCAATATCTAGAAGAATAATTCAGCATCTAAGAGAATCTGGAATAACACCTGTAGAGTTTGGAGAAATTACAGAATGATAAATAGGAAAATAACTTTATTAGGCCCAGAGGGTACAAATATTTATGTAATATTTCAATTTCTCCTTTTTAACGTTATTTCTTGGTTTACCTTGTTTAATATAACATCCGAACTTTCATTTAATCTTGAAAATATTCTTGTAAGGCAAATTATTTTTACGATTTTAGGATTGTTTGTATTTTTCTTTTTTACGTACATACCAATAAGTAACATAGTTTCTTTAAGTAATGTTTTAATGATTTCCTCTACCTTTTTGTTACTTGGCGTACTATTCACTGAAGAAAGCTTGGGTGCCAGAAGAAGATACGACTTAGGCATTTTTGACTTTCAGCCATCAGAATTTACAAAAGTTATATTTGTAATATTTCTTGCAAACACACTGGCAAGCAAGAGTAATAATATTTTTAAATTAGGTTTGATAGTTACTAATCTTCTTTTAATTTATATACAGCCAGATTTAGGTACAACAGTAATTTTGGTATTGCTTGTATTCTTACTTTTCTTTCTTACAGATGTAAAGTTTAAAAGTCTCACAGCATTATTACTATTTACATTTTTTACATTTTTTGTACTTTTAGAATTTAATTTAGTAAATACTTTTCAAATAGATAGAATTACAGATTTTTACTCGAATGAAATTAAAGATTTCTCACAGCAACAAAGCCGATTACAAATTTCTTTAGGTGGATTTTTAGGAGAAAACCTTTCAAATACAAGCAGTATTGATATATTTGTTCCCGTTCAAACAACTGATTTTATTTTTTCATCTTTTTCAAAGTCATTTGGCTTTTTTGGATGCATATTACTTTTAGGTTTTTGGGCAATATTCGGATTAAGGGTTTATTTACTTATAATTAAAACTGATTCAGACTTTGAGAAGTTTCTGCTTTCAGGATTCATAATTCTTATATATCTTCAAATTTTTATAAATATAGCAACAGTTTTGGGATTAATTCCTTTAACAGGGGACCCATTTCCGTTACTGAGTCTTGGAGGGTCATCAATAATTGCAATATCTTCTATTTTTGGAATAATTAATAGAATTTTTATTGAGAATAACCTTGTGATTTAACTTTTTAACACTACTACTCTTTGAATATGTTAAGTTTTAATAATTGTCTTCACGGAGGTTTTAATGTTTGGTCTATTCAAGAAATCAAAAATAGTCAGAAAAAGTAATAATTTAGACGACACAACTACCAAATGGTTTAATGGTCAAAAAGTAAAGATTAAATCTGGTACTACTTCTGTATCAAATCGCAGAAATCAAAATAGAAAATCAAAAAATCCCACATGGTTTAGAGAGACACCTCTACCAGTACCATCTGTAGAAAAAAAACAGATGCTAATAAGCTCATCAAATGGGGTTTCAAAAGTTGCAATTCTAGAAGGACCGACATTGGTTCAATACTATTCATCAGAGAATACAGGAAAATCAAAAGTAGGAAATATTTATCTTGGAAAAGTTAAAAATGTTTTACCTGGAATGGAAGCAGCTTTTGTTTCTTTTGGAGAAGAAAAAAACGGTGTTCTTTATGTTGCAGACATTGAAGGTTCTACAAAAAGTTCTAAAATTGAAAACTTATTGAAGCCCGATAAAGAAATTTTAGTTCAAGTTGTCAAAGATGCAATGGGAGAAAAGGGAGCACGTTTAACGGGTCAAATTTCTCTACCAGGTAGATACCTTGTACTTATTCCTAATTCAAAAACTAAAGGCATCTCAAGAAGATTGTCAGATAACGAACGTGATAGATTAGATAGAATTATAAGAAAAATTAAGCCTAACAATTTTGGTGTCATAGTAAGGACAGCTGCAGAAGGTGTAAGCGAAGAGTCCCTAAAAGTCGATGTAGATAAGCTTGTTTCAGAATGGGAAAATGTTAGCAATTATAAAAGTGGTGATGCACCAAAAATTATACATCAAGAACCAGATGTTTTTCTAAAGGTTATTAGAGAACACTTAAATACTACTTTCAAGAAGTTATTGATAGATGAAAAATCTCAGTTTGAAGAAATTAAAGACTATGTCGAACAAACATCTCCTGAAATAGTAGGAATAATTGACCATTATCAGGATGAATTAAATTTATTTGAAAGGTATCACATCGAAGATCAAGTTAAAAAAGCTCTTGATAGAAAGGTATGGCTACCTTCTGGCGGTCATTTGATTATTGACCCAACAGAGGCATTAACTGTTATAGACGTTAATACAGGTAAATTTGTTGGTAAAAATAGTCTTGAAGAAACAGTTTATGAAAATAATATTGAAGCTGCGGAAGAAATTGCTAGGCAGCTTAGATTAAGAGACATTGGAGGAATAATTGTAATTGATTTTATTGATATGGAATCAATGAAAAAACAGCAAAGTTTATTAACTAAATTCAAACAGGAATTAGCAAAAGACAAGACGCGTACACAAGTATTTGACATTTCAAGACTTGGTCTAGTTGAAATGACAAGAAAAAATGTAGCTGCTGGATTAATTGAAAGCTTTTCAGATCAATGTGAAAAGTGTAATGGTCGAGGATTGATTATCAATGATATATTTTCTAACAAATCAATAGAAGATGGTTTGCTTGAGTCTGAAGCTGTAGTAGAGTAATTGAGTTATGAGTAAATACGCTGTTATAAAAATTGGTTCTTCACAGGAGAGAGTTAGTATTGGTGATAAATTAGTTGTTTCCAATAGCTTTTCAGAAACTTCTTTAACTCCAATTTTAGTTAGCCCAAGTAAAGGGCAGATAGTCACTGAAGAAAAAGAACTTAAAAATTTTAAAGTTGAAATTGAGCTTTTAGATCAGACTAAGTCAAAAAAGATTCGTATTTTTCAATATAAAAATAAAACTGGAAACAGAAGACGTTTGGGATACAGAGAAGATAACAAAATTATTGAAATAAAAAATATCGCAGGACTTGAAGGCAGTGAGGAGGAGTAATGTCAAAAACTAAAGCGGGTGGCTCAACTAGGAACGGAAGAGATTCAGAGTCCAAACGATTAGGTACGAAAGTTTATGATGGCGAAAAAATTACTGCTGGATCTATAGTTGTACGTCAAAGAGGTACCAAAATTCATCCAGGTGAAAATGTATCTAAAGGTGGTGACGACACTTTATTTGCCAAGGCAGATGGTGTTATTAAGTTTTCAACAAGAAATGGCCGAAAATTAATCAATGTAATTCCGCAATGAACTCATGTTCGTTGATGAAATCAATCTAACAGTTCTCTCTGGAGCTGGTGGGTCAGGATCGGTAAGTTTTAAAAATTCTTCATCAAAGTCCTCACCAAATGGTGGTTCTGGTGGTAAAGGCGGATCAGTAAAAATAAAAGTAAATTCTAATCTTCATGATCTTTCTCATATAATTTCGGAAAGTTCACTCAAAGCAGAAAATGGAACTGATGGTAATAAAAATTTTCAAAATGGAAAAAATGGTGAAGATCTAGAAATAGAAGTACCTAGCGGTACACAAGTTTTTGTTAAAAATAAACTCTATGCAGATTTACATGAGTTTGGCTCAATATATACCGTCATTGATGGTTCAAAATCTGGAAGAGGTAATTTTGAGCTAATTTCTAAAAGAAATCCAAATCCACAAATTTGTGAACAAGGTCAGAAAAGACAAAAGTTAGATATAAAACTTGTTTACTCCATATATTCTGACTTAGCAATAATTGGCCTACCTAATGCTGGTAAAAGCACACTTATATCTCAATTAACAAATTCAAAAGCAAAAATTGGTGATTATGAATTTACTACGATTACACCAAACCTAGGCATATTAAACAATTCTGACTTTAAATTAAAAATTTGCGATCTACCCGGACTAATTAAGGGCGCATCTGAAGGTGTAGGGATGGGTAAAAAAGTTCTCAAACATTTAAGAAATACAAAAATTATTGTTTATTTGTTAGATCCGCTAAATGATAAATATTCGTTGGATGAGCAAATTAATTTACTATTTCATGAAATTGAGGTGTTTGATAAAAATCTCTGTAAAATTCCAGTTGTGAAAGTTGTAAATAAATCAGATTCTACAAACCAAGGTAATGAAAATTATAAATATATTTCTGCACTTAAAGGTGAGGGGTTGAATAATCTTATAAAAAATATTGAAGAAGTATACAACGAAGGGTCTGAAAGAATTTTCGAAGATTTTCAAAAAATAACAATAAAATCTGATGATTTGAATATATCTTTT